>JABAHO010008340.1_pt1 | contig 13774 bp, 14 predicted proteins | sample 7062071 | NCBI WGS metagenome assembly JABAHO01 (sample SAMN14534356, study PRJNA622989) | marine sediment metagenome | biome: marine biome [ENVO:00000428]; feature: marine pelagic biome [ENVO:01000023]; material: deep marine sediment [ENVO:00002113] | place: India: Gulf of Kutch | collected...
CATCCCCTCCCGGCGCAGGCCGGTGCGCTGCTGGTCGTAGTCGATGGTATCCAGCCACATGGCCTGGCTGTAAAGCAGGATCGAGGAGGAGAAGAAACCGGTTAACAGCCCCCTGAAGATAAAGAACTCCGTGGACCGTTCCGGCGTGGCCAGCAGCCACGTGAGGGTGGCGATCACCTCGCCTACCGCCCCGATCATGAAGCCCCGGCGCTTGGTGATGAAGCGTCCCAGCCAACGCCAGAAGGGCACCGAGATCACGATGCTGGCCGTGGTGGCCAGGCCCAGCACCGAGAGCAGGGTCAGCGACTGTTTCAATACCACGGTGACGAAAAAGGCGACCGTGCTGGCGGCAGAGGCAATGGCGACAAACTGCAGAACCTTTACGCCGACCAGGAGCATGAACGGATGATTGCTTGCCACCGTTTTAATCTGCTCCATGATGGACAGGTGTACTTCGCTGGCCTCCGACGCCCGCGCACCGTGGGTGCCCAGAAAGGTGGTGAACATCACCAGGCCCACCAACGCCCCGCCCATCAGACCCAGGGCCTGAAAGGCGTCCCCATCCTTGCCCAATTGTTCAACGACGAAGGGGGCGCCCGCGCTGCCGATCAGGGCGCCCGTCATCATGAACACCACCCGGTAGGACATGATGCTGAAGCGCTGCATGCGATCGGTGCTCATCTCCACCGGCATGGTCAGGTAGGGCACGTTGAAGATCGTGAAGCCGAGCGAATAGACGATCAGGCATAGCAGCGACAGTACGACCGGGTCCAGCCCGATGGGCAATGCATGTACGGAGTACACGAGCGGCAAGGACGCCGCACAGACGATGGCCCCAAGCATCAGGTAAGGACGCCGGCGGCCCCATCGAGTATTTGTGCGATCCGTGATCCAGCCCATGGCCGGATCGCTGAACGCGTCGACGATTCTTGCGACGAAGACCAGCGTGCCGGCCACGGCGGCATCGATCTGAACGATCGACGTCAGGTAGACGAGAACGAGCGCCGTGACGATGTTGAGATAAGAGATCGTCCCCAGGGAGCCGAGACCCCAGAAGAAGCGGGTTGCGAAAGGGACCTGGGTCGCGTAACTGGACGGTGATCCGGCGGTATCACTCAATCTGCCGATTCCTCGGCGGATCGCGGCGGGACGAAGCGTTGCTGCGCCATCAATTCGCCGACGTCGTCGGGCCGGGGGAATGCATCCGGCATCGCCTCGCCCGGCTGCCGCTCGCGGCCAATGCCCCGGAACCAGTGTTCGAGACCCGGCGGCATGAAGACCCAGAAAAGGCACAGGTCCTCCGTGCCGGTGTTCCTGATGACGTGACGCGCGTAGCGTCCGAAAAGCACTGTGGCGCCGGGCTCGACGTCGTACTTGTGCCCCTCGATCTCGATCTCGCCATGTCCTGCGTAGATGAAGCCGAGCTCGTGATTGCGAGAGTGGCCGTGCTCGCGGACATGACAGCCCGGTGACAAGATCTGTATGCCGGACGTGAAATTGTCGTAGGGCATCGAGTCGGGCGTGAGCTTCAGAGTGACGTATCCGCGCGACGGCAAAGGTTGCCAGATCGACTCGCCTTCGTCGGGGCCGATGACTGCCCACCAGGGATCGACCGGGGGGTTCGACAGGTCCATGGTTGCTCCATTTTGCATGACGATTCCGGACGTCGGCAGTCCGGCAGTACTCCCAGTCTGAGTTATGCTGTGCGCCGATTCAATCGGGTGCACGTCGTTTGCGAGAGTGGGACTACATAGTGGTTGGGGCAGGCGCGGCCGGCTGTGCGCTCGCATATCGTCTCTCGGCCGAACCCGAAACGCGTGTCTTGCTGCTCGAAGCGGGCGGCCGCGACTGGTCCCCCTACGTGCACATCCCTGCGGCGATTATCAGGGCGATCGGCAACCCGTCGCTGGACTGGTGTTACCCGGGTGAACCGGACGCCAGCCGTGACGATCGCTCGGATCTCTGGCCCGCGGGCCGCGTACTCGGCGGCAGCACCTCGATCAACGGCATGTTGTACGTGCGCGGTCGGGACGAGGACTTCGACCGCTGGCGCGACGCGGGTTGCCAGGGATGGGGCAGCGCCGATTGCATGCCGGTATTCCGGCGCATGGAGGCGACGGCGTTCGGTAGCGACGAACTCCGTGGTCGGGACGGACCCGTCCGCGTCGACGCCCTTCGATCCGTGCATCCGCTCGCTGACGTATTCATAGAGGCCGCCGACTCGCTCGGCATACCCGTCAATGACGACTACAACGGTGCCGGGCAGTACGGTGTCGCGGCACCGCAGGTCACGCAGTGGCGCGGCAGACGCTACAGTGCCTCGCGGGCTTATCTCGGCCCCTCGGCGAGCCGGCCCAATCTGCGGATCGAGACCCGGGCCCTGGCGACGCGCCTCGATATCCGTAGCGGACGCTGTCGCGGTGTCGAGTGGCGGTCGGGACGGGGCCAGCTGGAGCGCGCAACTGCGCTTCGCGAAGTCGTCGTCAGTGCGGGCGCGATCGGATCGCCAAAGCTCCTGATGCTCTCGGGCATTGGTCCGGCGGAAGGCCTGCGGCGCGCCGGTNNCGCACGCCGTCGCGTTCCTGAAGACTGACGATACGCTCGACGAGCCGGACTTCGAAGCGATGTTCGGGCCCTACGCATTCACGCTCGGCGAGTCAGGCGTCGTGCCGTATCCGCGGCCAGCGGTTTCCGCTGCGGTATCACCGTGTCACCCGAAGACGACCGGTTCGGTGACGTTGCGATCGTCGGACCCGGGCGATCCGCCGATGATCAGGCTCGATCTCCTCGGTGACCCCGAAGACCTTCGCATCCTCATCGGTGGCTGCAGACGCATCCGCGAGCTGCTTCACGCGCCGCCTTTCGATCAGTACCGGGTCGCAGAGAGACTGCCTGGCGAAGCGGTGGAGTCGGACAGTGACTGGCACGCGTATCTGCGCCAGACCAGTTTCCTCGGTTACCACGCGAGCGGGACGTGTCGGATGGGCAGCGACGAGGCTTCCGTTACGGACACGCGGCTACGCGTGCGCGGCGTTGAGGGCCTGCGCGTGGCGGACGCGTCGATCATGCCGACCGTAACCAGCGGCAATACGCAGGCGCCGGTGATGATGATCGGCGAAAGGTGCGCGGATTTCATTCTGGAGGAGAGCGCCCGGTGAAGGCAGAGAAAGAAAGCGCGACCCAGTCCTGGGACGGCCGGGACGGTTATGCGTGGTACATCGTATTCGTCCTGTGCGTCTGCGGCGTCGTCGCCTACATCGACCGACAGATCATCAACCTGCTGGTCGACGACATCAAAGCCGACCTGGTGCTCACCGATGTCGATATAAGTCTGCTGCAGGGTCTCGCCTTTGCGCTCTTCTATGCGTCGGTCGCCATACCGCTAGGAAGGATCGCCGACTCCGCCAATCGCAGAGTCCTCGTTACCGTGGCCATCGTCCTTTGGACAGGCGCCGCGATTGCGTGCGGACTCTCTGACACCTACACCGAGCTTTTCGTTCGTCGCGCGGATGTTCGTCGGTATCGGGGAAGCCGTCCTGACGCCGGCCGGGTATTCGATCCTCGCCGACTATTTCCGGCCGACCAGGCTGAGTCTGCCTATCAGCGTCTTCACGTCCGCAAGTTTCTTCGGTTCCGGGCTCGCGCTGCTTGCGGGCGGATTTCTGGTCAATTTGCTCGCCGGGCTCGACACGATCAATCTGCCGGTCGTCGGCGAACTCGCGCCGTGGCAGGGGGCTTTCGTTATGGGGGCCTTGCCGGGTCTCGCGGTCGCGGTATTGTTCTTTGCCACTGTCCGGGAGCCGAAACGGCGCACCGCGCGCTCGCGCGATCCGGTACAGGACGCCGGCGCGGGTTTTCTCGCAGCGCTCAGGTGGATTTCTGCGAGGCCGCGACTGGCGATCGCGGTATATGGCGGGATGTCGCTGATTGCCGCCGCGCAGTTTTCGATGGGTGCGTGGGTCCCCGCATATTTCATCCGGGTTCACGAATGGCAGGCCGGTGATATCGGCTATGCGTACGGTCTGCTCTTTCTCGTCGCCGGCACGCTCGGCGTCGTGTCGGGCGGCGCCATCGTCGACAGGCTCCAGGAACGCGGTTACCGGGATGCCAACCTGCGTGTCCCGATGTTCGCGGCCTTCCTGGCGATACCGTTTGCGCTGGCGTTTACGCGAGTCGAGTCGGCGACCCTGGCGATCGCATACCTGGCGCCATTGATGTATCTCGGTACCATACCGTTCGGTGCGGGCACCGCCGTGATCCCGATCATGTGTCCGCCGCAATTCCGCGCCCAGCTCGTGGCGCTNNCGTGGATCGTCGCCGTATTCACCGACGTCGTGTTTCGCGCTGAGGAGCGGGTCGGCGATTCACTCGGATACATCGTGCCGGCACTCTTCGTCACAGGCGCGTTCATGATCGTTTCCGGGCTCAAGCCGCTGCGTTCAGAGCTCGACAGTTAGCCATTTCGGTCACGCGTTTACCGGGCTCTGCACACCTGCTCAGTCGTCCGATTCCGGCACCTGGTTCCACGGTGCCTGTCCGGCGGACCATGTCACGGTAACCGCCTTCGTCTTCAGATATAGATCGAGGCCCTCCTCACCGAACTCGCGGCCCCATCCCGACTGCTTGTTGCCGCCGAAAGGCATCGACGGGTCCATGGCCGCGTGGCAGTTGACGCCTACCTGCCCCGAGTCGATGAGCTTGACCATGCGATGTGCCGTGGCGAGATCCTGGGTCCACACGCTCCCGGACAAGCCATAGACGGTGTCGTTGAGTTTGCCTGCCAGCGATTCGAGATCCTCGTCGCCGAACGTCTGCATCGCGATAACCGGACCGAAAATCTCCTCACGAACGATCGTGTGCTCTGGTTTGCAGTCCGTGAACAGTGTCGGTTCGATGAAGTACCCCTCGTCACGGGCACGGCCGCCGCCGGCGGCCAGTCTGGCGCCTTCGTCCCGCGCAGCCTTGATATAGCCTTCGATCCGGTCCCGTTGCCGCTCGGAGATGACGGGTCCGATCGCATTCGACGGATCGGAGCCAGGGCCGACCGGCAGCGCCCTGGCGACATCGGCGACACCCGCTGCGAATTCATCGGCGATCGATTCGTGCACGAACAGGCGACTTCCGCAAACGCAGTTCTGTCCGGACATCGCGAATGCAGCCATCGCCGCACCCGGGACCGCCGTATCGAGATTGGCGTCCGGAAACACCACAACCGGTGATTTGCCGCCCAATTCGAGCGACACTCGCTTCAGGTTACTGGCCGAAGCCTGGACGATCAGGCGGCCGACCTCCGTCGAACCTGTGAACGCAATCTTGTCCACGCCCGGATGTGCTGCCAGCGCAGCGCCTGCCGACTCGCCGGCACCCTGGACGACGTTGAATACGCCTTCGTGCACACCGGCTTCCACAGCGAGCTCGGCCAGCAGCCTGGCTGCGACCGGTGCCTGTTCGGCAGGTTTCAGTACCAGCGAGCAGCCAGTGGCGAGGGTCGGGGCGACCTTGAGGATTTCCATGCCGAACGGGTAGTTCCACGGCGTGATCGCACCGACCACGCCTACGGGTTCACGGACCGTGTACGCGTGGACGTCGCTCGACGGCATGCCGAGCGCGCCGGACGGCAGTGTCTTGCCGCCGATCTTGGACACCCAGCCAGCGTAGTAACGGAGGAACATGGCGCAGAACATCGCGGTCNNACGGCAGGCCACCGTCGAGGACCGAGAGCTGAGTCAACTCGTCATGCCGCGACTCGATCAGATCGGCATAGCGCAGCAGGATCCTGGTTCGCTCGTCCGCACTGATGCCGGCCCAGCCCTGGAACGCCACGCGCGCAGCCGCGACAGCGCGGTCGACGTCGTCCGGTCCGCCGAGCGCGAGCTCCGTGATCTGTTCGGCCGTCGCCGGGTCGTAGACGGGCATTGTGCCGTCTGTCGTCGCGGGCACATCGGCTCCGCCGATCCAGTGCCCGTGGCGCGCATCCAGTCGATTTGCGACGCTATCGAGAATCTCCACTGCCTCGTCTCCGTGCGAATGTGAGCGGCGCATTGTCCGGCGAATCATCCGGGAACGCCAATGAAACGGAGCGCCGCCGCCATAGTCGTTGCGCATGGGCGCTTGCTGAATATCGATTTGCGGCTATGCCGTTTGCCTGTTTAACTGCTTGCGAACTATTGAGGAGTTACGAAAGTGTCAGCATGGCCAAGTCGTGATCTGCCGCGACCGATCACGGATGAAGAGATCGAAACCTACGCACGCGATGGCATCGTGGTGCTCAGGGACATCATCCCGGTCGAATGGATCGACAGGCTGCGACCGGTCGCCGAAAGGATCGCGATCGATCAGGAGGACGTCGGTCTCCTGCCGACATACCCTGGCCGCTACATGGCCCGCTGTGTCGAGGAATTCAGGCGATTCGTTTTTGATTCACCGATCGCCGAGGCGGCAGCGCGGACGCTGCAGTCCAAAGAGGTCCGCTTCTTTTTCGACGAACTCTTCGTCAAGGGGCCGCGCTCGGAAGAGAAAACCATCTGGCACACCGACCGCATGGGCTGGCCGGTCAGCGGCACAATGGTGCCGTCTCTCTGGGTCCCGCTGACACCGATCACGCACGAGAACTCGCTCGAGTGTATCCCGGGGTCCCAGGACCGCGACGTGCGCTACTGGCTCTTCTCACCCAACGCACGCCAGATGGAGCGTCCTGCGGACCGGGTACCGCACCCGGACGAGGCGGCGCTCCGAGCAGACCCGAACAACAAGTTTGTGACGTTCGAGATGAATCCGGGCGATCTTTTCATCATCCATCCGTGGATCCTGCACTACTCACATGGCAATCCGACCGACGGCTGGCGCATCGCGCTGTCCGTCCGGATTTTCGGCGACGACATTCGCTGGGACCCGCGACCCGATTGCGTGAACCTGGCCGGGGTCAGTTTCGATGAGATGCTGCCCGGTGAGCCGCCGGCGGGACCGCTCTTCCCGTTGCTCTGGTCCGAGGATGGGCAGCGCGACGACGATTCGGAATTTCCGCGCGGTTTCGCGACGACCTGGAATCGAGCGAGACGCTCCGGGATCAACGAATACGAAGAATTCTCTCGACGGCTCGCTGCGGACAAGGCGTCCGGCGAAGTCGCCTGATTCGACCCGTCTCTTGTGACCACCGAAGAGGAACGGCGTCAGCACGGCATCGATCTTCCCCAGGAGGGCGAAGAGCCGTCTTTCCTCGGCGACCCGGTCGTCGACACAGCCTCATCGAGTCCGTCATCGCGCTGGGTGCCGAGCTATGGATCGAGCGTGACCGGCGCATGCTGCTCGAATCGATCCTCGAGGAGAAAGGGCTGGTCGCGCGAGATGAACTGGAATCCCGGATCTCATCGGAAGCCGAGCGTGACGCCCGGTCTCGAGCCCGTGCCGAATTGATCGAGCGGACGCTGGGTGCGCTCAGGCGCGCGGGCGCAGGCTAGCGCTCAGGTCGCTTTTTCGCAGTGCGACCGGATGGTCGCGGCCAGTTCGTCTGCAACGGGTCGGTGGAACCCTTCGCGCCGGGTTATGAGTCCCGCATGACGCACGATCGGCGTGGATGGCACGTCGAGTCGCACGACCCGACCACCGGCGATCTCGTTCTTGAGCAGGTGATGCGGCACGAGTCCCACGAAGCCCGCATTGAGCACGAGGGATCGGATCAGCGTCAGCGAATTCGTCTTGATACCCGTATGCGGAGCCGGCAGACCGTCGCTAAGGAACAGCGTGTCCAAAACCTCGATCGAGTGGGGCTGGTTGACGACGACCCACCGCGCTGCGCTCAGCGCCTCAGTGGACGGCGTCGGCTCCCGCGCGAGTTCGTGCGAACTCGAGACGAACACACTAACCTCGACATCGAACAGCGTCTCGAAAACGACGCTGTCGGGAGGTTCGATCAACGGGAAGTTGATGAACGCGAACTCTATCTGTCCCAGTTCGAGCAACGTGACCAGTTCCTCGAAAAAGCCCTGAAGTACGGTGACGGAAACCTTAGGATGGCGCTCGCCGAACGCCGCGAGCGCGTCGTCGACGATATGCGCGGCGAAGAGCGCGCCGATGCCGATCGATACCTCGCCCGCGAGTTCACCGCCCGGCAACGCCGCGTCCGATCGCGCCCGGGAGCATTCCGCGAGTATCGATTTGGCGTGTGCGTAGAAACGTTCGCCGGCCTCGGTGGGTGACGTACCTCTGGCGTGACGATTCAAGAGCGCCACACCGAGCTCCGCCTCGAGGTTCTGAAGACTCCGCGTCAGGGCGGGTTGGCTGATCGGAATGTCGTCGGCCGCTCGCGAAAGGTTGCCGCGCTCGCATACGGCAACGAAATGTCGTAACTGGCGTAAATCCACTCGTCCCCTCCACGCTCTTATGCGCCATGTTAATGCATGGCGCGAAATGCGCCAGCCCGGTACGCCCATGCAAATGCTCTATTGGACCCGGCGGCGCGGGCAACCCTATGCTTAGAGCCCGTCCAACGAGGGATCCGACAGATGGCATCGCAGGCACCCCAGAATGCGCAGGTGGCCGACCGCGGCCGCATAGGCCAGGCTTACCGCGCACCGACGCTCGAGGACGAGAGCTATCTCGATTTCATGACCGGGGTGAGGAATCTCGCGATACGCGAAATGTTCCCCGAAGTTGCCCAGACATCCACCTCGGCCGCGGCCGCGGCCGGCATCGACGACGTCGCAGCATGCGAATACTCAGACTTTTCAAAAGTTGCCGATGAGTTGCCATTGGTGCAGGTCTGGAAACGCATCATGCGGTCGCAGCAGCAACTGACATGGAACAAGATTCAGGAATCGTGCAACAGCCGTCGGAACCAGCACGAGTCCGAACTGGCCGAAGCCGAGACCAGGGACCCCGAGGGCCTCAGCTACGATCCCGATTTCGTCACGCCGGAGTACGCCAGTTATCCGATCCATCTGCAGCCGGGCGGCTACGTGGGTGACACGCTGGCCGGATACGTTTTCGATCACGGTACTCGTGTCTTCTACCAGGGCGACAACCAGCAGGACGAACTGCACGCCCAGGTCGTCGACGAGCTGCGCGTGCCGGACGACGGCAAGGTCGAGCGTATCCTCGACGTGGGTTGTTCGATCGGGCAGTGCACGACCGTGCTCGCCGAGCGTTTTCCCAAGGCCGAGGTGACCGGGCTCGACGTCGGACTGCCGATGGTGCGCTACGCGCATCGCCGCGCCGTCGACCTCGGCTCGAGTGCACGATTCGTGCAGGGTCTGGCGGAAGNNGTATCCTGACGGTCACTTTGACGCCGTACTCGCCTATATCCTCTTTCACGAAGTGCCGGCGAGACTCTTTCCCAGGATCGTCGCGGAGGTATTCCGCGTCTTGCGACCCGGGGGCACCTTCACCGTCGTCGATGCACCCAATGATACGCACCTGCCTGGGCCAAACCGCATGTGGCTGGCGTACGACGCGCAGTACAACTGCGAGCCGTATTCGCCGGGTTTCGTGGCGTGTGACTTCGTCCAGCTGCTGACCGACGCCGGCTTCGAGTCCATCGAGCAACACCCTACGCCTACTTTCCTGTCCGGCACGACGTGCAACCGTCCGGCCGAGTGAAGCCCGGCGAGATGAAGAAGCCTCTCCTCGCAGTCTTCAACGCATGAATCCGGCCGAACTATCCGGCGCGCTCGCGCGCGCGATCGGGGACGAGCGCGTTACGATCGATGACGATCAGCGCACGCTCTATTCGATGGACGTCTATCGCGCGGGACACAGGCCGCTCGCGATCGTGAAGCCGCGGAATACGCGTGAGGTTGCCGAGACCGTAAAGATCGCACGATCGCACGGTTGCGTGATCCACGTGCGCGGGGGCGGCATGTCCTACACCGATGCATGGATACCGGCGAGCGCTGATTCCGTCGTTCTGGATACCGGAGCACTGACCGAAATCCACGACGTCAATGCCCATGACATGCACGCGACGGTCGGTGCGGGGCTGTCTTGGTCCGCGCTCGACGAAGCGTTGTCCGAACACGGTGTGCGTTCGATCTTCTGGGGTCCGATGTCCGGCAAGCTCGCGACCATCGGTGGTGCGATGTCCCAGGGCGCTGCGACATTCGGATCCGGCCGTCATGGCACGTCGGCCGCCGCGGCGCTCGGATTCGAAGTCGTCACCGGCGACGGCGAAGTCTTGCAGACAGGCTGCGCGGCTCAGCCGGGCCGATCGAATTTCTTCCGACCCTACGGTCCCGATCTTACGGGTCTCATGACCGGCGACGCGGGTGCACTGGGTATCAAGACAGCCGTCACGCTGCAACTCGAGCCGAGGCCCGGCTATGTCGACGGCGTCAGTTTGGCGTTCAACCGATTCGAGGACCTCGTCGAGGCGNNAGGCGCTTCCTGAACGACTCCGAGTTCACGATCAGTTACCTGACGGAAGGGCACAGTGCCAGGGCGCTTCGACGCGTGATGACGCGACTGCGGCGCGCGATCGGCGATCACGGCTACGAGATCCCTAATACGATGGCGACCGTGACCCGTGCAATGCCATTTCCGGATCCGATGGTTCTGGGGCCTGGCGGGCGACGTCTCCTGCCGATGCACGCGGTCGTGCCGTTCTCCGCGGCATGCGACCTGCACGACGAGGTCGGGCGATACATCGCGTCCTGCAAGGCTGAACTGGACAAGCACGGGATCGAGGTCTATCTCGTGTACAGCACGCTCGGTCGCTCGTCATTCCTTTACGAACTGGTCATCTATTGGCCCGATGAGTGGAACGCATTGCATCGCGAGACGCTGCCCGATGACCTGCTCGATTTGTTCGAAGAGAGCCCGCCGCGGCCGGAGGTGCGCGACCATGTGGATCGCCTGAAAGAAGATTTCGTCGACATCATGTATCGCTACGGCAGCGCGCACATGCAGATCGGACGTATGTACCCTTACGCGCGGGAGCGCGACGCCATCGCGCTGTCGTTGTTGCGTCGGATCAAGTCGGGACTGGATCCCGACGGCATCATTAACCCCGGTGCCCTGGGGCTCGAATGACAGAAACAAATATGGGTCCGATCAGAGTAGCCATCGTCGGCGCGGGCATTGGAGGGTTGTCAGCCGCTGCAGCGCTGGGCCGCGCCGGGTTTGCGGTAACGGTGTACGAGCAGGCGCCCGCGCTCGGTGAAGTCGGGGCGGGATTGTCGCTCAGCCCGAATGCCGTCAAGGGTCTCCGGTTTCTCGGCGTCGAATCGCAGCTGCTCGAAGCGGCGGACGAACCGCCGCACCAGATCACCCGACATTTCAAGACCGGCGAAGTACTGGTCGATATCGATCGCGCGGGCACTCGCGAGGAATTTGGCGCGCCGTACCTCCAGATCCACCGTGCCGACCTGCACGGGATACTAGAGGATGCCTGCAGGTCACAGCCGGACACGCGGTTCGAGCTCGGGAAAGCGCTCGCCGACGTCCAGGAAAGCGATGATGGCGTCACGCTGTCATTCGGTGACGGGTCGAAAGCGGAAGCTGACGTGCTGATCGGTGCCGACGGTCTGAAGTCGACGACCCGCGCGCGCGTCTTCGGTGCGGATCAGCCGCGATTCGCCGGATACGTCGCATGGCGGGGCCTGGTGCCCGGCGAACGACTGGCGCACCTCGATTTTCCGCCGGGTTCGTGCGTATACGCGGGACCGGCACGGCTTTTCGTGCGGTATCCGGTGCGCCATGGCGCGCTGCAGAATTTCGTTGCGTTCGCCCGAACCGACGACTGGCATGAAGAGGGCTGGTCGCAGACAGGTCGTATCGAAGACGCGATGGCGCATTTCACCGAGTTCGTGCCGGAGGTGCACGCGGTCCTGTCCGCAGTACCTGATGGTCGGTGCCACAAGTGGGGTCTTTTCGCGCGCGAACCGCTGGAACGCTGGGTTACGGATCGATCCGCGGTTCTCGGAGACGCGGCGCACCCGATGCTGCCCTGGTTCGGACAGGGTGCTGCATCCGCGATCGAGGACGCCGTCGTGCTGGCACGTGCTTTCGCCGACTCGGACGAACCCGATGAAGCGCTCGCGAGATATGAGAAGGCTCGACACGAGCGCGTCACCCGCATTCACCGCGAATCGCTCGCGGGCGGCGAACGCATGACCGCGCCATCGACGTCGGCGCTCAAGGACAAGCCGGTTCGGAACGAGGACACGCTCGGCATCACACAATACGACCCCGCGACCACGCCCGTGTGAGCGCACCCGCGGCGCGGCGTCCTTAGCGCTCGACGTCCTTTAGAAAGCGGACGATCTCGCCCGCATATTCGCCCCGGCGCGATGGCACCACGAGTGGATGCGATCCAGCGAACATGTGCCCGGTCGCGCCGTCGCCGGCGGCCGACAGCGCCGGTTCGTAGGCGGCACGCAGAACGTCAGTCTCGGCCGAAACGATCATGACAGGGCAGCGGAGCGCTGCCAGGCGCTCGGCGGCGGGGTAGGCGGCGAACGCACCGTAATCGCGTGGCGGGTCGGTGGACAGGTAGTCGAGAATGAACCTGTAGACGAGATGGACATTGGTCTCGTCGGGTTCGAAATCGGGGTCGAAGACCGTGAGCGCATTGATCGCGTTGTCCCACAGGAACTGGCGATGACTCCCGTCGGCATGGAGCCCGGGCCCGGCGAGGCGGTGCGACCGCTTGGCGATATCGGCGAGCGCCGATTCGGGCATCAGGTGCGCGCTGCCGTCCAGGACAAGCGCCGTGACGTCGAATTCGGGGCGCATCGCCAGTTCCAGCGTCATCGGCGCGGAGAAATGCCCGCCGACCAGCGCGAACGTCGAAACGCCGGCTGCCTCGAGCGCGGCCGCGAGCGCATCGGTGTGTTGCTCGAAAGTCCATACGCCGTCGTAGCCGTCCGAGCGCCCAAAGCCCATCAGGTCCACGGCTACCGCGTGAAATCCCGCCTCGGCAAGGGCCGGCAATTCGTCATCGTAGAGTCGGCCCGACAAAGGCACCCAGTGCAACAGTACGATCGTCGGCCCGTTACCCGATTCGCTAAGGTGCATCTGTCCCTGTCCGGTATCGACGTATCTGCGCTCTATTCTCATTCCGTCAGCCATTGTGGCCGTCCCCTCGATGTTTGCCGGCTGTCCGAGTGATATCCTCGATTGCCTGGCCTGATTGTCAAAGGACATCGTCTTGAAAGTCGCATCTCGTTCAAGTCTAACCATTGCCACTCTCTGTCTCGTGGTCGCATCGATCACGGGTTGTCAGCCTGTCGCAGACAACGCGCGTGACATCGGGCCGAGTCCAGCGACTTTGACGACGGTTGGCGGGCGCGATGTCGATATCCGCGTCTGGTGGCCTGGTCGCGCGTGCGACCCGTGCGATGCGATCGTCTTTTCGCACGGCAACAATCTCGCATTCGACCAGTACGACGAGATTCTCGAGCCGTGGGCCGAGGCGGGGTACCTGATCGTCGCGCCATTGCACGTAGACTCCGAAAGCCACCCCGACCGCGATCAGTTCCAGCGGGAGCAGGTGTTCAAGGCGCGGCTCGGGGACATCGATGCGATCGTCACGGCGCTTGCCAGCCGTGACAGCGCGGTCGTCGGCAATGTGAACTGGTCGGGTCGCTGGATCGCGGCAGGGCATTCATATGGCGCGTTGATGGCGCAGGTCGCGGGCGGCGCATCGTTCGACGGACCGTTCGAAGGCGCTAACGACCATGGCTACGATGCGCCGGTGGCGGTCGTCGCGCTATCCCCCCCGGGTCCGATCCCGGGCTATATCGTCGCTGATGGTTGGGAAACCGTCGCCGTGCCGCAGGTC
>JABAHO010005866.1_pt2 | contig 13742 bp, 18 predicted proteins | sample 7062071 | NCBI WGS metagenome assembly JABAHO01 (sample SAMN14534356, study PRJNA622989) | marine sediment metagenome | biome: marine biome [ENVO:00000428]; feature: marine pelagic biome [ENVO:01000023]; material: deep marine sediment [ENVO:00002113] | place: India: Gulf of Kutch | collected...
GGTGGATCAGGTGGGCGCCACGATTCTTCATAAAGTTCTCTTAAAAATGTTGGCTGATCGGGGTGTTCGGGTTTCTGAAACTTATCAACTTGACGTGGGTGGGGGAACAGAATCTCTCAACACTCTTGAGAGGGCGAGAGACATGAAAAGAATCGTGAAAACTAAGTCTGTGGAAAGGGCTTTGCCCTATAAGGCTTCGGTTGTGGCTGGGTCTACCGACTATGTAGATTTCTTGGAGAACCGACGANNTTAACACAGTGGACGCTCCAAACGCTGGCTCTGTCATGTTTGATGTCATACGGGGAGTTAAGATTGCTCTTGATCGGGGGATAGCTGGTCCCCTTTTAGGCGTTTCAGCGTATGCCTTCAAACATCCACCTCAGGCGATGTCGTTGGAAGAGGCTGAGCAAATGTTTGATTTTTTCGTCCAAGGAGAAAAGAAACAATAAACCATACGTGCAAAAGTAGTGGCAACTGTTGAAATTCGCAGTAACTTTAAAAGAATAAAATAATTTTTTACTCTAAGTACATAGTCAATTGTTGAAGTTCTGGTGATTATTTAATGTGGTGGAAAGATAGAAATGGAATTTTGGCAAAAGAAAAACAGAAAGAGTTGCGCAGGGAAGCCGAAGAAGAAGTGAAACTTTCCCTTCGTGACGTCCCTAAAATCACGTTTTCGTTAGCTTTGGCCAACATTGTTGTCTTTTTTCTTTTTTCATCGCAAAGCAATTATGAAAGCATCATTCTTAAATGGGGATTTACCCCCAACAATATTGCACAATTAAAGAGCTTTCCCACCTTCATCACTCACATGTTTCTCCATGCAGACATTCTACACATTCTCTTTAACATGCTCATATTCGTTCAATTTGGCTATCTTTGCGAACGCAAAATTGGTATGGCTCAAATTTGCTTTGCTCTACTTCATGTGCGGAATTTTTTCCGTCTTGTTTCACACATTTTTTAACATAGGTTCAGAGACTTCACTTGTAGGTGCTTCCGGAGCAATATTTGGAGTTTTGGCAAGCTGCGCATTACTTTATCCAGGAAGACCGGTATATCTTAGGCTGAAGTACACACGAAAAAAGGCGCCATTAATTGTTGGCGTTTTCTTTGTGTTCTTGCTAGAAACCCTTTATGCGTTTGTTGGGATAAATCCTTACATAGCTCATACAGCACATCTTGGAGGAGGTATTGCTGGAGTATTTATGACAGCACTTCTTTTTCCGAGGAAAACTGCCCAAATTCTTTCAGATCTAATAGACGCAATGATTCCTGTAGTGCCGGAACAAACAGATGATGCACTGCGCGTGTAATGTTAATTATTAATTAAAGTTTTTTCAGTTATCTCAACTGAACTTCTTTTTTCAATTTTTCTACCACATTAAATTTTTTCCTCATTTCTTCTTTTATCTTGTTAATGGTTTCCACTGGCGTAGGATCAGTGCTATGCAGAATAGCTAGGTACACGCTTACAAAGTCTCCAACATACAGAACAGAGAACATTCTCGCCAGCTTACTTTCTCCCCTCGCGTAGATTTCTAACACCTTCTGAGCCTTGTTCAGTGCCAAAGATTTGGTCGTTTCGATTCTGTTCTTAATCTCTGGAGGTTCGTTGCGGTCTCGTATGAGCAAGATGGAGAAGCATTTAGTCAGCGCTTCAGAGGCTTCCCATCCAACAACTTCGTTATGATTGAGTTCGGGAAACACTTCGTGTTTACAGGGAACCTTGCTGTTTTCGTTGAACTGTGTCTTTAGTCGATGGGCTACGGCTGCATATTCCCGGAACCCGTAAACCACAGGTATGGTTTCGCTTAGTTCTAACGCCAACTTTTTTGATAAGTTGTTCTTCACAGGAGTTTCAAACGAGTTTTCTTGACTCAACTTTTCGATAACTCGTACAGTCCCTTGAATTTCTTTCTCCCTGCTTTGAAGGATTCCCAGTTTTTCCATGAGAATGGGAAGCGGGAAGAAGAGGTAGGGGAGAGTGGCGCGTGGAGGCAGTCCACTCGGTATAGCCAAATTAGGCACCTGCAGTTTCTCGGAAAAAGAGAGAAAGTGTCCTCCAGATGTTATGGTTATGATCATGCATCCTCGTTTCACAGCGTCCACAAACGCGCTGAGCGTTTCTTCAGTGTTCCCTGAACAACTTACCGCGAAAACCAGTGTTTCCTCATTTGCGTAAGCGGGTAAGACATAGTCTCTGCAGACCTCTATAGGAATTGGAAGCTCATTCAGCAACCAGTCTCNNGCCAGTCTTACAGCGTCTTCACAATACTCATGAGTTTTAACGCAGTGCTCTAACATGTTGCTTTTATCAACGTTCTTAATTTTTTCCAGCTGGTCTAAAACATCAGCTTTGTTCTTTCCCATATTCTTTTCTTCCTCTTTTTCAATAAACTTTAGAAATGAGATTGGTTGTAGAAGCTTTTGAGGTTAACGCTGATGAGCGCTAGAAGTCAAACGCCTCTTCCATTGAAGCGTCGCTGTGAACTCTCTATGGCAATACCTGCCTCTCTAGTCTCAGATGTTCCACATCTTCGAGAGAAAACTTTTAGAGTCGGGTTGATAGGGAGGGCAGCCGCCATCTTTCGTTTAGATGAGGTAATTATGTTTCCTGACCTTCCTAATGTTAATCAGAGCCGAGACACCGAGTTAATTAGTACAGTTCTTTCTTACATGGAGACTCCTCAGTACCTGCGCAAAAAACTGTTCAAGATTAAGCCGGAACTGCGGTATGCGGGTGTACTGCCTCCCTTGCGCACTCCTCATCATCCACTTTCGGATAGAACAGAAAACCTAACGATTGGAGAACATCGAGAAGGCGCAGTAACATCCATCGTTGATGGCGGGTCACTCGTAGACATAGGAGTAGAGCGTCCAGTGCTGGTTCCAAACAAACGCCTTTCAGTCAACAGTCGAGTAACCGTGAAAGTCACGGAGTTAGGGAAACATCCTAAAGCTATGTTAGCGAATCGTGGAGAAATCAAAACCTACTGGGGCTACCGCGTGACTACAGTAAATTTCTCGTTTGGGCAATTGCTAAAAAATCGAGTTTTTGACTTGGTGGTCGCCACATCTCGACGCGGTGTTCCTCTAAGAGAGGTTAAAGACGAGTTGACTAGACGATGGAAAAGCTCTCGTAGAATATTGGTAGCGTTCGGTGCGCCAACTCAAGGGTTATATGAAATCGTAGCGCATGAACGCTTTAATCTGGATGAAATTGTGCGTTTCATAATCAACACTGTTCCGGGTCAGGGAACCGAAACGGTTAGAACTGAAGAAGCAGTATACGCCTCTCTGGCAGCTTTGAATCTGTTGGATGGTGAGTAAACTATGACGTTTGACGTGTTGCTTCCTACCGTTCTCTTCCTTGTCACCGCAGCAATACTTTACATTCACTCTAAATGTGAGGTGCCCGTTGAATCTCTTTTCGAAGAAAGGAAACTTGATTATCGCTACGCGATTATTATGGTTGTTGTCACAGGCATTATGGCATCTGCTTTGCTGTTAATTCCTAACAAAGCTGTAATGATTTTTTTCATGTCCGCTTACTCTTCACTTCTGTTTTTGTTCACGTATTTGGTTGCACCAAAATGGTACTTGGCGTTTCTACCTCCAGTTTTGTTCATAACAATCTATTTTTCTCCTTATTGGATGTTTAACGCCTTCGGGGTATACTGGATTTTTAACGCCTTCGGCATAGTTTTCGCCATTCTAGTCGCAGTTTTATTGGGCATTTTGTTCGAGTGGAAAACAACTTCAGTCTTCGTTGTTCTGATAACTATTATGGATATTGTTCAGGTTCTAGTTACTAGACACATGGTGGAGTCGGGTGCGAGAATGGTGCTGGAGTTGCGGTTGCCTGTAATGATTATACTGCCAACCTTCCCGTCTGTGGGAGGAACAGCTCTTGGGTTAGGCGACTTTTTTCTATCTGGGCTCCTCAGCATTCAAACTGCACAGAAATATGGAAGGAAACTTGGGTTCGCATCTGCTTTGGCAATAGCCGTTGTTTTTTTGGTGTTCCAAACTGTTTTGCTAAGCTTTAATGTTCAAGCCTTTCCAGGCACAGTTTTCATCATAAATGGCTGGTTGATTGCGCTAGCAGCACAATATCTTTATCAATCAAGCAGACTAAAGCATGGTTGAAATTAGTAGTGTGGATTTCGTAACATTTATAACTCAACGCTCATTGAAACAAAGGCGACGCTGAATAGGGAAGAAAAAGAAAGAAGATCACGCTAATGGGTCACAGGAAAAAACACGCTCCCAAAAGAGGGTCACTAGCCTATTTACCTAGAGGACGTGCCGCACGAGAGGTTGGCAAAATTAGTTTCTGGCCTAGTGTGGAACAAGGTCCAACTCTACTGGGATTTGCAGGCTACAAAGCAGGCATGACCCATGTTTTTATGATAGAAGACAAACAGGGCACCCCTGACTTCGGCAAAGAAATTGTCCACCCAGCCACCATTTTAGATGCTCCACCCATCCAAGTGTGCGCCATCCGAGCATACACAAAAAACAAGTATGGATTACAAACTTTTACTGAAGCGTGGATGAAAAAACCTCCAAAAGACCTTAACCGCACTCTTACTCTTCCCAAAAACTCCGATCCTAATCAAGGCTTGAAAAAAATTGAGGAAAACCTCGACGGAATCACTGAGTTTCGGCTCCTCACGATCACTCAGCCCAAACTAGCCACGGTTTCCAAGAAAAAGATGGACATAATGGAGATTAAGGTTGATGGAGGCTCCATTGAAGAGCAGTTTGAATACGCAAAAAAGTTGTTGGGAAAAACAATTTCAATTACTGAAGTTTTCAAGGAAGGACAGTTCATAGATGTTGTTTCTGTAACCAAAGGAAAGGGCTTTCAAGGCCCAGTGAAACGTTGGGGCATCAAAATTTTGCCTCGTAAGTCTCGAAAAACCAGACGAGGTGTTGCCGCTATCGGTCCGTGGAAGCCCGCCCGTCTTCTTTACACAGTTCCTAGAGCAGGTCAAATGGGCTACCACCAGAGAACCGAGTACAACAAACGCATACTAAAGATTGGCAGTGACGGAAGTGAGGTTTCTCCGAAAGGAGGTTTCTTACGTTACGGTCTTGTTCGAGGAACCTACATTTTGGTGGACGGAAGCTTACCTGGTCCAGCTAAACGTCTCATACGGCTACGGTATCCAGCTCGTCCACCTAGAGATGTTCCTGAAGCTCCGCCGAAAATCACTCATATCTCACTTGAGTCGCAACAAGGATAAATGGAAGGAGAGAAAAGTGGGCAAAGTTTCAGCTAAGATATTTGATCTCGACGGCAAAGTCACAGGCAAACTTCCTCTACCCGCTGTATTCAAAACTCCTGTTAGACCAGACGTTATAAAACGTGCAGTCGTCTCAATTCAGTCTCACCGTTTTCAACCGCAAGGTCGAGACGTTTTTGCTGGCAAACGAACAACCGCAGAATCTATGGGAGTGGGACATGGAACTGCCCGGATTCCAAGATTGAAAGGAGGTCAACGAGGTGCTTTAGCCCCCTTCACTGTGGGTGGCAGATCCACACATCCTCCAGTGGCGGAGAAGAAAATCGCGAAAAAGATTCCACGCAAGGAGATGCGGCTGGCTTTGCGCTCGGCTGTGGCAGCAACAGCGTCTAAAGATGAAGTGTCTTTGAGAGGACACATGACTGACGATGTTCCCGATTTTCCGCTGGTTGTCATGGATGAAATTCAAGGCTTAAAGAAAACTCAAGAGGTGGAGAAGGCTTTTATCCAGCTCGGTGTGTGGCCAGATGTTTATCGAGTTAAGGAGAGCCGAAAGATTCGAGCTGGAAAAGGCAAGAGGCGTGGTCGAAAAATGAAGCAGGCAGTTGGACCCTTACTTGTAATCACAAAAAATGAGGGCATCGTCAGGGCAGCTCGCAACATCCCTGGAGTAGACATCGTTACTGTGGACAACTTGAACGTTGAGCTTTTGGCGCCTGGAACTCATCCTGGAAGACTTACCGTTTGGACTAGTTCCGCTATCGAAAAACTGGATACGCTGTTTGGAGGAGAATAGAAGTGGACCCTTACGAAGTTGTTTTATATCCGATTATGACCGAAGTTACAAGTCGTATTCTTGAAACCGAGAACAAATTGGTTTTTGTCGTCAACTCTACTGCGACAAAGGCAGATATCAAACGAGCAATAGAGGAACTTTATGAAGTGTTGGTGGAAAAGGTTAACGTCGCGATTACGCCTAAGGGTGAAAAAAAAGCGTTTGTGAAGCTTCATCCCGACTACAAGGCGGTGGACGTAGCGATCAAGCTCGGCATTCTATAAGAGATTCCAAGCTCAACAGACACTATGGCTAAGATCACCTCAAAATTTGTAGTCTAGTGAACGATGTATTTACACACCTTTCATTTCTTCAATCAACTTTTCTACTTTTTGCCTAATTTTGTCTCTAACCTCTCTGAAATTTTCAATGGATTTTCCAGATGGATCTTCAATGTTCCAGTCTTCTGTCTTCAAATAGGGTGCTGGACAAAAGTCAACTTCACAGCCCATCGTTATTAGCTTATCCGCCTTCTGGATCATTTCTTGGATCAACAACTTTGGTTTTTGTTTGCTCATGTCTATTCCAACATCCTTCATCACGTCGATTGCTTTTGGATTCACCATATTCGATGGCTTGGTCCCAGCACTCATCGCTATCGCTTTTCCTGAGGCTAGTTTATTGAAGAATGCTTCCGCCATCTGACTTCTACAAGCGTTTTCGACACAAACAAAAAGAACTTTTTTCATAATAGCTGTTCTCCAATTCGCGTATGCATGTATTTGTGAGGGTTCTTTTCAAATGCTTTTTTGCAACCANNCCATTAATTTTAACCATATTTTGGAGACTTCAAAGAAGAGCTGAAGTCTACTTTTCCCTCTTTTGATATTCTGGATGAATACGTGCCCTTCGCAACAAGTTTGCATTGGTTACCACCGTTATTGAACTTGTTGCCATTGCTATTTCCGCTAATACTGGATGGGCTAAACCCAACATGGCCACGGGAATGGTAGCAGTATTGTAAAAGAATGCCCAGAAGAGGTTTTGTTTGATCTTGCTGAAAGCTTTTCGGGAGAGCTTCATAGCTGTGACTACACCCGACAGGTCTCCTCTCACCAGCGTTACGTCAGCGGATTCGATGGCGATGTCCGTTCCAGTTCCTATGGCGATTCCCACGTTGGCTGCTGTTAAAGCAGGAGCATCGTTGATGCCGTCGCCGACCATGGCAACCGTTTCGCCGTTTTCCTGCAACCTTTGAATTTCCTTCACCTTTTGATCCGGAAGGACTTCTGCCAAGACCCTTGATATGCCTACTTTTTTAGCTATAGCTTCTGCAGTGCGTCTGTTGTCTCCTGTAAGCATGGTGGTTTTGATTCTCATCCTTTCAAGTTCCCTTATAGCTTGCACTGAGTCTTCCTTCAGAGTATCTGCAACAGCCACGATTCCTATGATCTTTCCTTCGACAGACAGAAGCATCGCGGTCTTCGCTTCCTCTTCAAGACGCTTCAAATCATCTTCTAAAGATTTGAAGTCTACCTTCTCTTCTTCCATCAACTTTCTGTTTCCAACAAAGGCCAATTTTTGAGAAGAAAGACCAATTTTGGCTTTCACGCCTCTCCCTGTCACAGCCTCGAATTCCTCTCCCTTGTACAGTTCCAGATTTTCTTCCTTTGCTTTTCTTAGAATGGCTTCGCCTAGCGGATGTTCTGATCCAACTTCTACGCTTGCAGCTAGGCGAAGAACCTCTTCTTTAGTGTGTCCTTCTGCTGGAATTATATCGGTAACTTCTGGCTTTCCTTTAGTAATGGTGCCCGTTTTGTCAAAGACGATCGTGTCAACATCTTTGAGCGTTTGCAGGGCTGCACCATGACGTATCAGCACTCCGTTTTCAGCTCCCATGCCGCTTCCAACCATGAGAGCTGTAGGAGTCGCTAGTCCAAGGGCACAAGGGCATGCGATTACGAGAGTCGAAACAAATGCAGAGATGGCGAGTGTAACAACTCCTAGGTTTGGATTAACCCATGGCAAAAACGCTTGAGCCCAAAGGCTCACCACTTTGATCTGGTCGGGAATGATCAGCCACAGAGCCAAAGTCAAAACCGCCAGACCCAAAACAGACGGGACAAAGTAACTCGTCACTTTATCTGCGAACTCTTGAATTGGAACCTTAGAACCTTGGGCTTCCTCTACCAGTTTTATGACCTGAGACAGAAAGGTGTCCTGCCCTACTTTGGTTGCTCTTACCTTCAACATTCCTCGCTGGTTTACAGTGGCCCCTATGACTTCGTCTCCAATCTTTCTTGACACAGGCATCGATTCCCCAGTTGCCATGGACTCATCCACAGCGCTTTGACCTTCAATTACCACTCCATCAGTGGGAATTTTTTCCCCTGGCCTGACGATCATCACGTTGCCTACTTCAACTTCGTCGAGGGGAACCTCCTTTTCTTCACCATCCACAAGGATTCGGGCGGTCTTAGCCTCCAACTCCAGTAACTTTCTGATAGCTTGGGAAGCCCTTCCCTTTGCTTTTGCCTCAATGTATCTCCCCAAGAGATGAAAAGACATGATCATCCCAGAAACTCCTGCGTAATTCAGGACGGGACCGAAAAACATCGCTGGGCCCGTTATGAAGGCCGTTAATGTGCCTAGGGCTATTAATACGTCCATGTTGGCCCTTCCATGAGACACCCTTTTTGCTGCTGTCAGAAGAGTTTCTTTACCTGCCCAAAAAAGCACAGGAACTGCCAGAAGAATCATCCCGATGTTAAAAATATTTCGAGTTGGCCAAGCTACTCCGAAGACCATCTCCGGAATCATCCAAGCTATGATGGGTATGGTGAACGCCCACGCAACCCACATCCTATTTTTCGCTTCATGAAATTTCCGTTGCTCTTCCTCTATTACCTTCTCGTACTTGGCGGCACCTTCCTCTATACCAAGCACTTGATAGCCTGTAGTCTCTATTACCTTCTTTATACGTTCATAATCGATTTCCTGCGGATCATACACGACAACGGCCTTTTCAGACGCAAGGTTAACGGTGGCTTCCACGATTCCTTCAGTTTTCTTCAAAGCATTCTCTATAGTCTGCGCGCAGGAAGCACAGGTCATCCCACCGATTTTGATAATTGTTTTTTTCGTCTCGAAAGCTGCATCGTAACCAGTATCTCTTACGGTCTTTACGAGTTTGCTTTTATTCGTTGCATTCGAATCATATGTCAAATAAGCCTTCTCTGAGGCGAAGTTGACATTTGCTTCCTTCACTCCTGAGTGCTCTTTCAATGCCTTCTCGATGGTCAGAGCACAGCTGGCACAATGCATTCCTTTGATGTTGAGGTGAACCTTTTTGTTCTTCTCTTTCGCCATCTTTCGTTTGCACCTTTTTTCGTTGCCATTAGGACATTTGGCAACAGAAATATATAAATATTTCTTTTAAAGATATATCTAAAGGAGTGTTAAATATGAGTTCCAAANNTACGAAGGACCAACCCACGGCTACAGCGTAATCAGCAAGTTCAGAAAACGCTTAGGAAAAGAAATCAGCCCCAGCCTTGTCTATCCGTTTCTAAAACAACTTCAACAAAAAGGCTTGGTGAACCATACGGTTAAACCAGTAGGTGAGAAAGAACGAAAAGTGTTTGAACTCACTGCCGAAGGAAGAGAACTCTGCACAAAGTTGTTCAAGAGATTTGCCAACCTAATTTCCATAGTCATAGAACCTAGTCTCGAAGTCTGCGCCCACTGCGGATGCAAAGTTTATGAAGGAGGTTACCATGAAGTCATCGATGGAAAAGAAATGACTTTCTGTTGCAAACATTGCGCCAACTCGTATGAACAAGAGAAAAAACTTGCACGCAAGACAATTATGGAATGAAGCCTTTATTGAAGTTCTTTGTTGAACAGAAACATTACGGAGTTCTTAAGATTTCATTGCTATTAGTGATGCATGCATGCTATTAGTGAGAGTAAAACAACATATATATACGATGAATCGTACTTTTATATTTGAATAACAAAAATTCGAGGTAAAACTGATGTCGAGCATTAAAGAGGTGTCATCAACCATAGAAGAATACCTAGAAGCCATATTCAGACTAGAGGAAAAGAAAGATTCAGCCAAAACTGGAGATCTCGCTAAAGAATTAAACGTGACACTTGGAACTATAACGAACACAATTGAAAGCATGAAAAAACAAAACCTTATAATTCACAAACCCTACAAGGGCGTAAATCTTACAAAAAAGGGTCGAAAAATAGCACTAGACGTTATTAGACGCCATCGTCTCTCAGAACGACTACTGACAGACGTTTTGCACATGGACTGGAGCAAAGCACATGATGCTGCATGCAAGCTGGAACACGCCATCACAGACGAAGACATAATTAAGCCGCTAGAAAAAGTCTTAGGAAAACCAAAAACTTGCCCACATGGAAATCCTATACCTTTGGCATCGGGAAAAATAATTGAGGAAAAAAGTAAACCTCTAGCTAATTTAGATCCTGGAAAAGAAGGAACCATTGTTAAAGTAACCGATGAAAAGCCAGATATGCTGCAGTATTTGGCAACGCTAGGTCTTGTGCCCGGAGCCAATGTACAGATTGAAGAAAAAGCTCCATTTAACGGTCCAATAATAGTGAAAGTGATGGGGGCCAGCTACGCCCTAGGTCGAAATGTTGCGTCGGTTATCTGGGTTAAGCAAAATGGGTAAGTGACACTGTTGTTTGCTCAATTTTTGCTGGCTTTCAGAGAAGCTTTAGAAGCCGCGCTTATAACAGCAATAATTTTAGCATATTTAGCAAGAACAAAGAGAAATCCATTGACACGCTACGCTTGGTATGGAGTTTATCTTGCAGTTGCAGCAAGTCTTGTTTTAGGAGCTACTATCGGCTTCATATATGGCGGTCTTGAGGGACCTGCCAAGGCATTGTTTGAAGGAGTTGCCGCCCTTATTGCTGTTTTCGTGTTGTCTACTATGATTTACTGGATGGCTACAAAAGGAAAAGAACTTAAAATGGAAATGGAAAAGCGGTTGGAAACCATTGTAACTCGAGGCACAACCCTTGCTCTGATTTCTTTTTCGTTCATCGTAGTGTTTCGAGAAGGACTTGAAACTGTGCTTTTCCTAACTCCTTACTTAGTGACGGATGCCGTTGGCACTTTAGTCGGTGCTTTTCTTGGCGTAGCAGCTTCACTGGCTTTAGCTTATGCAATATTTATTGCTGGTATGAAGATTAACTTACGAAAGTTCTTTTATTTCACCAGTATTTTGCTTGTGCTTTTAGCTGGAGGATTAGCGGGTTATGGTGTACATGAACTGGTGGAATATTCTGAAGATGTCGGGGTTGAACTTGGCTGGTTAGGTGAGCCCGCTTATGCCTTGGATATACCCGAGAATAGCTTATTTCATCATAAAGGACTAGTCGGCTCCATCTTTGCTGTAATGTTTGGTTACACAATAAAAGCTGAATGGATTAGGATAATTGTTCACTTAGCATACCTTGCAATAGCCTTGCCACTGGTGGTAATGGTTTATCGAAAACGGTAGGAGGAAAAATTCGTGCGCATGGACCAAGAAAAAATATGTGCATTGAGGTGATGTGTTTGGATTCAATCATTTTTGCTTGGTTTTTAAGTCTTTTAGCCGGGTTAAGCACAAGTGTCGGTTGTCTCATTATTATTATGACTGGAAAAATAGGAAAGCGATCCCTAAACTTTTCCATGGGTCTTGCATCTGGAGTTATGCTTACCGTAGCGTTTCTAAACCTCATCGATAAAGCGCTATCCATGGATGCTGGCCATTATACTGTGGTTGTAGGATTCATTATCGGAGCTGTTTCGATTATGATCTTAGATGCAAAGATACCACATATATTCTCATCTAAGGAGTATGGACCTGCAAACGAGCGACTGGTTAAAACGGGCATCCTTGTGACAATTGGCATAACCTTGCACAATGTACCTGAAGGTCTAGCAGTAATGGCGGGCTACGCATACTTACCGAAGCTTGGATATCTCGTCGCAATAGCAATAGCCCTTCATAACATACCGGAGGGCGTCGCAGCTGCTGCACCACTTTACGCCGCTGGAATGGGAAGGAGGAGAGTCTTTGCNNATGCTAGTATTACCTTCCCCGTTCATCCTACCCCTTATGTTATCAATCGCCGCAGGAGTCATGACTTACGTGACAGCCGACGAGTTGATTCCAACAGCGCATGCCCACGGACATAAGCATGAAGTTGCAATNNATTAAGTCATTAAGAAACAATAGTCAGCTTAACCTGCTTTACTCCTCTTTTTGTTGTCAACTCTTGGACCAAATGTCTAATCTCGTTAATGTTGCCTTTCACCGCTATTGTTTCGAGGCACTCTCGTTCGCTCAAGTGGATATGCATAGAAGAATAAATGACGTGGCTGTGTTCGTGTTGAGTGTCGGTTAGAGCGGTCTCTAATTCCTTAACTTCGTGGTCGTAGATCATCACCAACACGCCAACTCTTATTCCCTTTTGTTCTTGAAGCGAGCTGTGTTCAGCAATGAAGGATCTAACTGAATCTTGAATTGCTTTCGACCTGCTATCATAACCCATTTTGCCGATGGTTTCGTCCAGTTCTTTAAGCAGGTCTGGCGGAAACGTAACGCCAACACGCACAATCTTAGCCATGTGAATTACCAATCAAAAGGTTGTAGGTTAACCATAAAGCTTTTATTGAGAAGTAATACTTTTTAATCGAAAGGTGTTACCAATGACTTATTTCAAAACCCGAGACATCGTTGCAATTGTAATGTGCGCCGCCTTCTGGGGAGCTTTAAACCTCACATTAGCCCCCATCATTTTTCAGACGACTCACTTACCTTTCACATGCGACTTACTCGGTTTTGTAACGTTAACATTGGTCACATGGTGGACAAGAAAGCTTGGCACAGCTTCACTAACTGGATTGCTGGTCGCAGGGTTAACCTTTACACTTCGACCGAATGCACTTTACATGTTAGGTTTTATCGCAGCAAGCATCCTTTTCGATATCCTGACAAGACTTGTAGGTTACCAAAACAGCATCGAAAAACCGTTGCCAAGCATAATTAGTATAATCTCGTTTTCCACAATATGCGCAGGCATAGCAGGTTTAATAATCGGACGTTTCTTCTTAGAATTCCCTGCAACCCTAGAGTTGTGGGCCGGACTGCATGCTATAGGCGGTTTTATCGGAGGCGTTATCGGCATTACAATAATCAGAGCACTTACAGCTAGGCAGGTCATACCAAGCCACATACAATAATTTACAGGTGAACGTAAACATGAACACAGAATTAATGTATATTATAAAAAAAGCTGAAGACTTTCATGGTCATCTTGGACCATTTCTAGTTATAGGAGTTAGAATGGGGCGTATAGGCATTAAAAAAATGAAAGTAAAAGAAAACGGCGAGAAACTAAGGGTAACCGCAATGCTGAAGTACAAAGTTCCATTTTCATGTGTCGTGGATGGGATACAGGTGGCAACTAAATGCACATTTGGAAACCAGAAACTAAAGTTAATTGATTCCACAGGAATCGCAGCGGAATTTGAACTTCAAGAAAGAGAGAAAATAATCATTACAGTTAATCCTGTCACTTTCAATAAGTTAAGAGACAGTTTGCTCTCTGATAACGTTTCAAAAGAGGAGACAAAAAAACTTGCACATTTTATTGCCTCTATGCCCGAAGAAGAG
>JABAHO010003885.1_pt1 | contig 13719 bp, 12 predicted proteins | sample 7062071 | NCBI WGS metagenome assembly JABAHO01 (sample SAMN14534356, study PRJNA622989) | marine sediment metagenome | biome: marine biome [ENVO:00000428]; feature: marine pelagic biome [ENVO:01000023]; material: deep marine sediment [ENVO:00002113] | place: India: Gulf of Kutch | collected...
TGCCGTTGAGCCCCATGGCGACGCCGATGTCGGCGTTCTTGAGCGCCGGCGCGTCGTTGACGCCGTCGCCGGTCACGGTCACCACCTCGCCGCGCGCCTGGAAGGCCTGGACGATACGGAGCTTCTGGGTCGGCGAGATCCGCGCAAAGACGAGCTCGCGACGGTCGAGGACGCGACGAAGCTCCGCATCGTCCATCGCCGCGAGCGCGTCGCCGTGGATGGCGACGCCCGACCCCTCGATCAGCCCGATCTGTCGGCCGATCGATTCGGCGGTGAGGCCGTAGTCTCCGGTGAGCATGACGACGCGGATCCCCGCGGTGCGGCAACGCGCGAGGGCATCCGGGACCTCGGGCCGAGGCGGGTCGAGCATGCCGGTGAGGGCCACGAAGACGTACCCTTCGGCCGGCACCTGCGGCCCTGCACAGCGCCGCCACGCCATGGCGAGGCCGCGTTCGCCGCGCGCGGCCAGCTCCCGGTAGGCGTCCATCGTGGCCGCCCGCCGCGCCGCGTCGAGCGGCTCGCTCTTGCCGTCGATCAGAATGTGATCGCAGAGATCGAGGACGACCTCGGGAGCACCCTTGAGACAGGCCTCGTGCGCGGCGGTGCCCTCGACCCGATGCACGGTCACCATGTATTTCTGCGCCGAGTCGAAGGGCTGCTCGGCCACGCGGGTATAGGGGGCGAGCGAAGCCACGGACACCAACGCATCGGCGTAGAGGAGCAGTGCACCCTCCGTGGGGTCTCCGGAGTAGCCCGTTCCGTCGAGATGCGCGTTGTTGCAGAGTGCCATGACGCGGTGCGCGATCGGGAAGTCTGGGTGATCGGCAGCGGCGCGGTCGTCGGCGCCAAAATCGCGTCCGTCGAGCCGCAAGGTGTTCACGTTGAGCTGATTCTGGGTGAGCGTTCCGGTTTTGTCGGTGCAGAGCACACTCGTACTGCCCAGCGTCTCGACACTCTCGAGGTTCTTGATGAGGGCGTTCTTCCGGGCCATCCGCTTGCTCGCCATCGTGAGCGCCAGCGTCACCGTCGGCAGGAGCCCCTCCGGCACGTTCGCAACGATGATGCCGATGGCAAAGATCAAGCTGCCGAGACCGCCTTTGCCGATCGCGACACTCACCGCGAAGAAGAGCACCCCCAAGAAGATCGCGATCCCGCTGATGACCCGGATGAAGTGGTGCAGCTCGCGACGAATGGGCGTTTCCACCTCACCGGTCTCTTTGGTGAGCTGAACGATGGTCCCGATCTGGGTCTGCATCGCCGTCGCACACACCAACACGCGGCCGTCACCGCGTTGCACCAGGGTGCCGGAGAACACCGCGTTGCGGGTCTCCAGCAGGGTCTCGCGGCCCCCGTCCACAGAGAGGGTCTGGGGTTCGCTTTCGCCCGTGAGACTGCTCTGGTCGACCTGGAGACGATTCGCCTCGAGGAGGCGTCCGTCGGCGGGAACGCGGTCGCCCTCGTAGAGCAGCATGACGTCGCCGGGCACCAGATCGCGCGCCTCGATCTCGGTGGGCGCGCCATCCCGAAGCGCCACGACCCGAGCGGGGAGCATGTTCTGGAAGCTCTCGAGAATCTTTTCGCTTTGACGTTCCTGGAGATAGGTGAAGACGGCGTTGAGCAACACCACGCCGACCAGGGCGCTCGCGATGTAGAGGTTTCCCTGGCCCGGGTCGAGGCGCTCCGCGAGGAGTGCCAGCGCGCCCCCCACGAGGAGCAGCAGTGCGAAAAAATTGCGGAACTGGGCGAGGAATTTCAGAAGTTCCGGCGGCTGTTCGCGAACCCGGAGTTCGTTCTTTCCGAAGCGTTCGCGGCGCCGGGCCGCTTCGTCGCTCGCGAGGCCCTCCGGTCCGCTCGCGTAGGCGCGGAAGAGCTCGTCGAGCGGGGCTCGGTGGTAGTGCGCGAAGGCTACGACCGGCGGTTCCGACACGGTTCGGTCTGGATAGCGTTTGCGCGCCGGGTCCTCCATGGACCGGGGCGTTCAAGGTATCCTCGCAGTGCCCCGCACACTCCCGTGCTGGGCGTCCGGTGGCCTCGCAATGGACGCCTTCACCACCGAAGTCTGGCTCACCCCCGTTCTCTTGCTCCCCGGTGTGGCTCTCCTGACGGTCTCGACCGCGCACCGCTTCGGACAGCTGCAGGCTGAGTTCCACCGCCTGCTCGATCGGCCAGACAGCCACACACAAATCGTGACCCGCTCGCTAGTGCGGCGCGCGCGTCTGTATCGCGACGCGCTCTCGAGTCTCTACGCGAGCATCGGTCTATTCGCGTTGGGGAGCCTGCTCGGCGCTGTCGTCAACCTCTGGCGGCCCGAGTCGCTGTGGGTCGTGGGCGCGCTCACGATCGGCGGGATCGCGGCCATCGTCTTTTCCGCCATCCAGCTCTTTCGGGAGTCACGGCTCTCGCTGCAGGTCGTCCAGGAGCAGAGCGCGGCGATCGCGGAGTCCCTGGAGCGCAATGGTACCTAGGGGAGCCACCCGGACGCGCGGGGGGTCCCTCGAGCCCTTCGGGGAGAGACCCTCGGCGCCAGACGCCGATGACAAAAGGTCGCGCGCCGGTTGGACGATACGAGGGGAATGAACGCTGAGAACTCGATCCTGGCCCGGGGCCTCTGGTCTGGCGTGGTGGCGGGGGCCAGTGTGCTCGCCCTCTTCACCGTCTACGACGTGCTGACGAGCGAGTTGCTGCGGACGCCGAGTGTGCTCCACGCCCATTTCTTCGAAGGGTTGGAAGCAGCGCTCACGGCCGAACCGGACTGGGGACGCGCGGCCGTCTACACACTCGCGCACTTCGCGGTGTGGATCGGCGCCGGGATCGTGGCCGCCCACGGGCTCGCCGTTCGGCAGATCTTCCCGGGTCTCTGGTCGGCGTTGGTGATGGGCCCCGCACTCCTCTTCGTCGTCTTCCTCTGGGCGGTCGGGGTATGGGGAATTCCCGGACTCGGGGTGCATCACTTCTGGGTGGGCGCCCTGCTCGGGGGTATCGCGATGGCGGGGGTCCTGCTGCGCGGGCGCCCGGCCCTCGATCTCGACGACGCGAGCGCCGTGTAGAGCCCCGCCCTCGGGTCCGCCGGGGGCGTTCCGCCGCCCGGCCCGTCCCGGTCGCCGCACTCAGTCCGGCGCGCGAAGAGTTCGCTCGGCCCAAGGCCCGATGTAATCCATCAGATCGAAGTCGTGGTTGATCATACAGATGTGGCCGTAGCCCTCGAGGACCTCGGCCGTTCCTCGTGGCACCCGCTCCGCCATGTAGCGCGCCTCGGCCACAGCGGGCAGGAGCTGGTCTCGATCTCCCGCCAGAAAGAGCGTCGGGGGACGGAGCTCGCCCAGCCGGCCGCGAATGTCGTACTCGCGCAGGATCTCGAGGCGTCGCAAATAGCCCGCTTTGCCGATCTGTTTCGAGCGCTCTCGAAATTCGCGGAGGTCCTCGGGGCGGGCGTGGGGGCTGTGCAAGCGAGCCTCGGTGAAGCGACGCACGATCGGCATCGCGCCCCAGGGAAGCAAGCGGAGCGCGAGGGGGCCGAGCATGAGCTTCCAGCGCTGACGAATCACCGGGAACGAATTCACGATGACCAGCGCGCGGAGCCGCTCGGGGTGGGCGAGTGCGAAGCTCAGACTGAGCGCCCCACCAAACGACTCGCCACAGAGCACCACCTCGGGCCCCGCTTCGCGGTCGAGAAACTCGGCCAGCGCGTCCACGAGGTCGTCCATTCCGGCCGACGCGTCGTTGGGAAGGGGAAAGCCCAGGGGGCGGAAATGGTTTCCGACCAGCGGGATCTGCCGGTAGAACATCAGGGCGGTCCCATCGAGACCCGGTACGAACACGAGAGAGGGCTTTCGCGGTGCAGCCACGGCGTCGGCCCGCCTACTCGCGTCCGCTGGCCGGTTCGGTGGACGGCTCGGAACCCTCCCCGGCGGCTCTCGGATCGGGATCGCGCGGAGTCGAGATCTTGCGTGCCGGGGCCCCGACGTAGGTGCTGTGCCCGTCGAGGGTTCTGAATTTGGGGACTGCCGAGAGCGCGCCGATGTGACACTCNNCACGGGCGCGGTCTTGAGGAGCCCGCGCTCCACCGTGTGCCCCGAAAGATGGACACCGCCGCCGATCACGACGTCATCCCCGAACTCGAGCATGCAGTGGTCGGTTACGTCGAGTGAGTTGACCCAGACGCGACGTCCCAGGGTGGCGCCGTTGAGTCGCATATAGAGAACCCAGAGTGGAGTGGTCCGCAGAAAAGTCCCGGACAGCACCCGCACCATGTGAAACGAGATGGTGTATCGAATCCAGTCCAACATCGGCCATTCGAAGGCGTCGATGCGGAGCTCGGCGCGGCGTGGCGGCCGCCAACCCGCGATCCGCATCGCGATCGCCGAGAGCGCCATGAACGCGATCGCGAACACCAGGTAGGCGGGGATGGCGGCCATCGAGAGGATGAACACGCGGAACCACGGGGGCTCGAGCCGCCAGGTCAGATGCCACTGCCAGAACAGCACGGCCGGGAGGAGGGAGAGACCAAACACGAGGCTCTCCACCACGAACAGCGAAGCGAGCGACCACGCGATCCGGAGGATCCGTGCCGCGGCGCCCCCTGGATCTCGATCGCGATTCGCCACGCCTTGGCTCCCGTCCCCCTTCTGTGTAGCAGGAAACGCGCACGGGGGGCCCCTCGGCCTCCCGTGGATTTCCTGGTCCGCCACCCTCTACCCTACCCGTGCGCCTCCACCCGGACGGCTCGTCGTTTCGGGTTGTCACTTCGCATCGGGGACCATGGGCCTTTCGATCACCCGGGAACACTTCGACGCCCAGGACTACGAGAATTTCTCGAAACGGCTCGAAGCCTCTCTCGACGTGCTGCGGGACCTGATCGACGGACCGGGGTTCGGGCAACAGGAACCCTCTCTTGGCGCCGAGCTCGAACTTTCGATCGTCGATGCCGATGGCCAGGCACTGCCGCTCAATCGGGCAGTGCTGGCCGAAAGCCTCGATCCACAGCTCCAGCTCGAGCTCGATCGCTTCAACCTCGAATACAACCTGAGTCCCGTGCCGAGCGGCGGGCGCCCCTTCTCCGCGCTCGAAACGGAGATGCGCCGGGCGCTTCGGGATCTCGATCGCGTATGCGAGGGCTACGGCGCCCGGGTGGCCGCCATCGGAATCCTCCCCACGCTCGACGCCGGCCACCTCGAGGGAAGCGCGATGACCGAGCTCCCGCGCTACCGGGCGCTGTCGGCGGGGCTTCGGCGACTGCGCCGCGAACCCTTTCGCATCGAGATCGCCGGCGAAGACCGGCTCCGCTTCTCGGCGGACGACGTGACACTCGAGGGCGCTACCACGTCGTTCCAGGTCCATCTGCGAGTCAAGCCTCAGGATTTTGCGGCCTGGTACAACGCGGCCCAGCTCACCACGCCGCTCGCCCTCGCCATCAGCGCCAACTCGCCGACGCTCTTGGGACGCCGTCTATGGGACGAGACCCGTGTGGCTCTGTTCAAGCAATCGATCGACAGCAGGCCCCAGGCGGAGATGGCCTGGCGGCCTCCATCGCGCGTCTCTTTCGGACACGGGTGGGTGCGCGAAGGGGCGCACGAGCTATTCGCCGAGGCGGTGGCCCTGTTCCCGCCGCTTCTCCCGGTGTTCAGCGAGGAGAACCCGGCCGAAGCCCTTCGCGACGGCCAGGTTCCAAAGCTCGAAGAACTCCGTCTCCATCAGGGAACGGTGTGGCGCTGGAACCGCGCGATCTTCGATCCCGCCGACGGGGGTCACATCCGGATCGAGCTGCGCGCCCTTCCCTCCGGACCGACACCGATCGACATGATGGCCTCCGCCGCTTTGCATCTGGGTCTGGTCTGTGGCTTGGCGCCGCGGATGGCGGAGATTCTCCCGCGCTTTCCCTTCGAATACGCCCATTGGAATTTCTACCGCGCGGCGCAGCGAGGGATCGATGCGACGCTGCTCTGGCCCGGAGACGGGGGCCTCTCACCGGTCGAGCGCTCGGTTCGGGATCTCGTGGAGGAATTGCTCCCCTGCGCGGCCACGGGGCTCGACGCGCTGGGCGTCGAGCGAGTCGAAACCGAGAGGCTCCTGGCGATCATCGCGGCGCGATGCCAGAAGGCGATGACCCCCGCGCGGTGGCAGCGGCGGCGGCTGGCAGCGTTGGAAGCCCGCATGGATCGCGCCCGCGCGCTGGCCGAAATGTTGCAGCAGTACCTGGTTCTCTCGGCCACGAACGAGCCCGTCCATCAATGGGACCTCTAGGATGAGCGACCCGCCCCCCGCATGGCCGGAATGGGACGCCGCGCCCCTCCGGCGGGGTGCCTCCGTCGAGAACACGTTGGGCGAAATCCCCGGGGCGGTCTGGTTTCGAATCCCGGGACGGGACGCCGCCCGGAGCCGTGCGGTCACCACTCTTCTCCACGGAAACGAGCCCTCCGGGTTCCACGCGCTGAGGCGCTACCTGGCTGGCGGAGATATACCGGCGGTGGATCTGATCTGCGTTCTCGGCGGGGTCCGCGCGGCGCAGATTGCACCGGCCTTTTCGCATCGGTTCCTACCGGGAGGCCTCGACCTGAACCGCTGTTTCCGGGAGCCCTTTCGAGGCGAAGAGGGCGAGACCGCGCGCAAGATCCTCGAACTACTCGGGTCCAAACGACCCGAGTGCCTGGTCGACCTTCACAACACCTCCGGAGAGGGCCCGTCCTACGCGGTTGTGACGCAACCCTCGGCCGCGCACGACGCCATCGCCTCCTGTTTCACCGATCGTCTGATCGTCACCGACCTCCGCTTGGGAACCTTGACGGAGGCGACGACGTCGCGGTGTCCCTCCGTCGTCGTGGAATGCGGCGGGGCCCGAGACGCGGGCTCTCACGAGGTGGCGCTTCGAGGTCTGCGTCGCTTCGCCGACACCGAGCATCTCGAGGCCGCGAGTCCGGAGCGTCTCGAAACCTTCGAGCACCCGGTTCGCGTCGAGCTGGCGCAGGGCTGTCACATCGCCTTCTCCGACCACCCTGTCTCGGAGGTCGAAGTCGTTCTCAAGACGGACCTCGACCGTTTCAACTTCGGCGTCATTCCCGCTGAGACGCACCTCGGGTGGGTGGGCGCTCGCGGCGTCGAGGCCCTGCAGCTGCGGAACGCGCGGGGCGCCGGGCCGGTGGACCGCTTTCTCACCCACCGCGGAGATCGGCTCATCTCCGCCGAGGCTTTCCGGCCCCTCATGATCACCACGCGACCCGACATCGCGGAAAGCGACTGTCTCTTCTACGCGATCGCCGACTGACGCCCGAATGGGGGCCGACCGCGCGCAACCGCGGCGGCGTGGTGGTGTACACTCCTGTCTGTCGGATGCGGGAACAACGGGCTCTTGTCGCTCAAACCCCGCGTCCGGCAAACGCTTCGGACACACTCCTCGAGCTCCTCGCCCATCGAAGCGGGGCTCCGGCCGGTGAGCGGTGCATCGCCGGTGTAGCGGTGCGACACAGCTTCGCTCCCACTGACGGCGTGTACGAGGATTGAGCGCGGGAAGGAGAACCGACGGGGTGGCGGCGAATCGTTTCGAGGGACGGGTGGCGGCGATCACGGGTGGTGCTTCGGGGATTGGGTTGGCGGCAGCCCGGCGCCTCGTCGGGGAAGGCGCGTCGGTGGTCGTCGCCGACCTGGACAGCGACGCGCTCGAAGCGGCCGCGAGCGAACTCGGTGAGGCGGCGCATCCGGTCCGGGTGGACGTGCGGATCGAGGCCCAGGTCGAAGCGATGGTGCGGTCGGCCGTGGATCGCTTCGGCGCTCTCGATCTCGCGGTGAATGCCGCAGGCGTTGGAAGCTTCGGGCCCATCACCGAGCTCGCCGAGGAGGACTGGGATTTCACCCTCGACATCTGCCTCAAGGGAGTCTTCCTCGCGGTCAAACACGAAGCGCGACAGATGCTCGCGCAAGAGCGGGGCGGTGCCATCGTGAACGTCGCGTCGCTCAATTCCCACGTCCCGCTTCCCAACGGCGGTGCCTATGCCTGCGCCAAGGCCGGTGTCGAAATGCTCGGCCGCAACGCGGCCCTCGAGCTCAGCGACCGGGGGGTCCGGGTCAACACCGTGTCCCCCGGCCTCACCGACACACCGCTGACGCAGCCGTTGCGGGAGGTTCCGGGCGTCTACGATGCGTACTTCGAGCGGATCCCGATGCGTCGGGCCGGCTCGCCCGACGAAATGGCAGCGGCGACGCTCTTTCTCCTGAGCGACGACGCCTCGTATATCTCCGGCTCGAATCTCGTCGTCGACGGCGCCTGGGAAACCACCGGTTACCCCGACCTGCGCCCCTTCGCCGAAAAATTGATGGAGAAGATGTAGCCTCTCAGAACCCGCGACTCGGCCTGTGCCGCGCTCCCGCAAAGCTGCGAAACTCGGCGAGTCCCCGCATTCGCGCATCGAGGAGAAGCGAGATGGACTACGGATTGTTTTTTGTGAACGTCGGGCCCTTTGCCGAACCGGATGCCTTTGGCCTTCTCGCGCGGAGCGCGGAGACGGCCGGGATCGAATCGCTCTGGACCGTGGAGCACGTGGTGATCCCGGTCGGGTATCGGGCGACCTATCCCTACGACCCCAGCGGCAAGATCCCGATCCCGCCGGACACGGCGTTGCCCGATCCGCTCGCCCCGCTCGCCTACGCCGCAGCGATCACCGAGCGCATCAAGCTCGCGACCGGCATTCTGATCCTGCCCCAGCGCCACCCCTTCTACGTCGCCAAGGAAGCGGCCACCATCGACCGCCTCTCGCGCGGCCGGCTGCTGCTCGGCATCGGTGTGGGCTGGCTCGAGGACGAGTTCGAGGCGCTCGGCATCCCCTTCGCCGAGCGCGGGGGTCGTACCGACGAGAGCATCCGCGCGATGCGTTCGCTGTGGAAGGCCGAACCGGAAGCCTTCGAAAGCGAGTACTTCCAGTGGGGCCCGGTCGAGATGCAACCCAAACCGGTCGGAGCCGACGGCGTGCCCATCGTGATCGGGGGTCACACCCGCGCCGCCGCACGGCGCGCGGCGCGCTTCGGCGACGGCTTCTTCCCGGCCGTCGGCGATCCGGGCGTGCTGAACGGGCTCACGAAATTGCTNNGCTCCACGAGGAGTGCGCCAAGATCGGGCGCGATCCCGCGGAAGTCGAGATCACGGCGATCCTCGGAGCGGAGGACCACGCCCTGGCCGAGGCCATGGGCGAAGCCGGCGCCACACGCCTGTTGATCGGCTACGGCATGGGCGAGCAGATGTCACCCGCGCGCATCGAGGGCTGGCTCGGCGAGTTCGCCGGACGCTTCATCGACGCAGGCTGACGCCGAAGCGGGACGGCCGCGCCATTCCGCGATCCGGCCACCGAGAAGCGGCGGGCGGTGCTCATCCGTTGCGCGGCCAATCCTGTTGAATTCGGCTCGAGAAGGAAGCGAACGACATGCGTTTTCCGCTCGACGGCGTCAGGGTGCTCGACCTGACGCGAGCCCTCTCGGGTCCCTTTGCCACCCGCATGCTTTCCGATCTCGGCGCGGATGTCGTCAAGATCGAACCACCGCGCGGTGATCTGACCCGCGCGTATGGGAGCCGGATCGGCGGCCTGGCGAGCCACTACACGCAACACAATGCCGGCAAACGCAATGTCTGCATTGACCTCAGCGCCGCTGGCGCAGACGAACTCGTGCGGGAGCTCGCGGACGTAGCCGACGTGCTGGTCGAGAACTTTCGACCCGGCGTGATGGAGCGCCACGGCCTCGCCTGGGAGACGCTACGCGCGCGCAACCCCCGCCTCGTGATGCTTTCGATTTCGGGCTTCGGCCAGGAGGGCCCCGAGCGCGACCGCGCGGCGTACGCGCCGATTCTCCACGCCGAAACGGGCCTGATCGATCGGTTTGCTTCGCTTCACGNNGATACGACGGCGTCGGTGCACGGGGTGATCGCGGTGCTGGCAGCTTTGCTGTTGACGCGCGAAACCGGCGTCGGTCAACACATCGACCTGTCGATGGTGAACGCGCAGTTCTATCACGACGACTTCGTCTCGATGGTCCTCGCGGGCGATACCCCACCCGCAGGTAGCGGGGACATCTACGACGTCGCAGGCGGCCGAATGATCATCGCCACCCCGTTTCACTTCTTGTGGCGGACGCTGGCAAAGCGTTGCGGCCTCGAAGACCCTGGGGACGAGGCCGCCCGCCGCGAGGCGATGGCCGCCTTCCTCGCATCCCTACCTACCTGGGAGGCCGTCACCACTCTTCTCGACGAGGTCAATCTCGCCTGGGGTCGGGTGCGCCCCTGGCGCGAGGCCCTGCAAACCAGTCCGAGCGTCGGTCCGCGAGGAATCCTGGCCGAGATCGACGACCGGGCAGGGGGAAAACGACAGACGACGCAAGCGCCGTACCACTTCAGCGACGCCAAAGCGCAGGTGCGAGGGCCAGCACCCTATCGAGGCGAGCACAACGAAATCGTCCTGCGGGAATGGCTCGGGCGCTCTCCCGGCGCCGTCCGCGCCTTACGCGATGCCGGTGTACTGAGCGCACAGAAGCGCCCGGCGGGATAGGCCGACCCGAACACCTTCCAAGGACTCACCCCGCGCCGGCCCGCGATTCGACACGTCTCGAGCGGCGGGCAGCGGGGTGCGGTGCACGGCGGACGACGGCCGGCCGTCGGGCCCACTGCGGGACTAGGCGGCGTTGCGACCTTCCCTCACCTGGGCGGATCCAAACTTCGCATGTTCACGATGCAACGCTCGGCAAAACGCCACTCCCCGTTTCGCCTTTGCAGGCGGTCTCGATAGGTCGCCCGCAACCGGATCGCTCGACCGCTTTTCCGCACGTGGCAGTCGGCATCCACGTAGGTCTCGGCCATCGCGTGATCGCCGTCAATCTCGACCCGGGGGATGTAGATGAGGTGACGCAGCCCTTCTACGGGATCGCGGGCCGACTTGATCCAATCGTCGTAGCACTGGCGAATGGCCGAGCGGCCTTCGTAGACGCCGTTGAACTCGAGCCGGGCATCCTCCCAGAACAAGTTCGCGATCGCCTCCGCGGAATCTCGGTCGACGGCGAAGCAGTACTGAGCGAGGTGATTCTCGATCTGGTCGCGGTCGGATTCGGACATACTCTCGCCCAATCGAGGCAGACGCCTGCCGCCGTGGTGTGCCAAGAATGATATTCGAGCAGAAATGCCATCGCGACATGCGGGACGGCCGGGGCGCCCTTCAGCATCTGGTCGACCCGACACGCGCTCGCGTTCCTCCTGTCGGACTCCGAGTTGGGAGCACCGGCGCTCCGCACCGACATTCTGCGGGGTGACCAGGGAGGGAGCGGTACACGCACCCGAGCCGCCCGGATTCGATACCCCTCCCGAGGGCGACAAAGAATCGTGAAGCTTCGCCCGCGGGCGGTCGATAGAGAGAGCAGGAGCCAACTTTCACAGGGGGGTTCGCAATGCCTGCACTCGATCACGGCGCAAAAGTGCTCGCCTGCCATCGCCGCCTNNAGGAGGCATCGCCAAGGTCGCCGGCACCACCTGGACCCGAGACATCTCCAGCGGGTTTCACAAGAAACGGGACCTTCGTACGAAGATCATCTCGCTTCACGCCGGCACGGTGATCCTGTACGAACTTCCGCCCGAGGTCGATATCGAGGCGCTGGAGCTGGTCCAGCCCTCGGGCCACAAAATCGTCCTCACGGATGGCGAGAAGTTCGAAATGGATCTTTCCGAACGCGTCACCGGTTGAAGGGCCCGCCAGTCCTGCCGGATTGATTGGATTCCCGCTCTACCGGGCGGCAGACCGCTCGGACACCCATCTGTCGGCTTCCGCTTCGTCCATCAACCACGGCCAGTAGCCGCGCGGGTGGTTGAAGTGCGAGAAGAACTCGCCGGCCATCGCCGTCGACGCCGAGGCCGCGCCCAGGATACGCGCGGCGGCCGGTGTGATCGGCTCGAGGATGGCCGAGGTAAATGCGTACGCGTACTGCGCGTCGCGCTCCCAATAGGCGTCAAACGTCGCGTTCATCCACGCCGCATCGAAGGGTTCGTCCCCCCGCTCCAGAATGGCTTGCAATGTGGCCTTTGCCATTTTGGAGGCGCTGTTTGCGCCCTGTGCGACGATCGGGTCGTAGGTGATGGCCGTATCGCCCAACGCCATCACCACCCGTCCCGACGGCAGGGTCCCGACGGGGTGTCGCACGGTCGGTGGAAATTTTCCGGTGAGCCAGGCGAGCTCATCCGTCAGGACGGCGTCTTTCACGTGTTCGTAGTCCCACGGGGCGAGGTCGCGGATCACGGCCTTGGCCGTCTCGACCGCGTCCCGGCCGGTCTGGACCTGGCCCACGAAACGATCCATCGCGCCGCCGGGCTGGGCCTCGAAGACGATGCTGTACGCGGAGGTTCCGGATTTGTCGAAGAACGGCACCCAGAACATCTCGCCGACCGGTGCGATGAACGTGAATTTGATTGGATGGAAGGGAATCTCCCGCCACGGCCTCGTGTTCGCCACGGTGACGAGGGCGAGGTGACGCTGCGGCGTCTCATAGATGCTGCGCGCAGCGTCGCGTGCAAAGAGCGCCGACGTGATCTCCCCCTTGCCGGCCGCGACAATGACCAGGTCGTGCGCCGCCGCCAGGGACTCCAGGTCCTCGGCCGCGATCGTCTTGTGAACGAGAGTCCCGCCGCGTTCTTCGAAGGCGCGTAGCCAAGCCGAGAATTTCAGGCGTTGATCGATCGCTTGACCGGGCTTGTCGAGCCTCCCCTGGACGACGAGAGGCACCTCTGCGACGTCCCGAAGAAATGTGAGATGAATCCCTTCCCCATTGGGGGCCTGCTCTTCCCACAGATTCAGACCCAGATCGCGTTCGTTCTGGAGTGCGTCGTCGAAGAGGAAGGCCGTTCCGTTCGGGCGACTGTGGCTGAGCCACTGCTCCGCGCTTCGATCCGAACACAGGGTGACGCGATACCCGTGCGCGAGCAGCCCAACCCCCATCTGCAGGCCAGCCTGGCCCGAGCCGACGATCGCGATGCGTCGCACACCCACCCCCTCTCGGCACTCCGGTCTCTACAAACTATAGGCGAGCAGCGACCTGGACCGGTCTGGGCATTGGGGGCAGCGGGCATCGCGACCGAGAGCGGGCGAGAGGGTGGTGTCGCGGTGGCCCGGAAGCGCGCCACCGATGCCTCAGGGAGGGAGGGCGGCCGTGGAGAGGAGATCCGAGGGTTCGCGTGCGCGACGCGTCCTCTCAGATACTCGGTTCCCCATCGTGCGCGGGAGGTGCGGCGGACCCGAGTAGCGCACCCATCCATGCGGTCGATGGATTCGCTTCGAGCATCTGCTTGACCACGAGCGTCAGCGGTACCGCGACGAACATCCCGACGATCGGACCCAGCACCCACCCCCAGAAGAACACCGAGAACACGATCACGATCATCGAAAGCCCGAGGGCGCGGTTGAACAACTTCGGTTGCAGGAAGTTCTCGACGACCGTCGTGACGGCGCCGATTCCGAGACCCACGGCCAGGGCGAGGGGCAGGCCGTCGGTCAGCAGGGTGAGGATTCCGGGCAGCGCCGCGGCGACGATCCCTCCGATCTGCGGAATGAAATTGAGTAGACCGCCGACGAAGCCCCACAAGATCGCGTTCTCGACGCCGAGAATGGCCAGCCAGATGGTGATGAGCACACCCTGGATGGTCCCGGCGATGAGTTTGAAGACCATGTAGCGGCGCACGTTCGCGCGCATCTGATCGATCTGGGCGGCGGA
>JABAHO010003514.1_pt1 | contig 13717 bp, 11 predicted proteins | sample 7062071 | NCBI WGS metagenome assembly JABAHO01 (sample SAMN14534356, study PRJNA622989) | marine sediment metagenome | biome: marine biome [ENVO:00000428]; feature: marine pelagic biome [ENVO:01000023]; material: deep marine sediment [ENVO:00002113] | place: India: Gulf of Kutch | collected...
TTTCAGTTTTGTTGACAAGCTTGAAGCTGCTGTGAAATTCTGTCAGGCGATGAAAAAGGCACGGCGTCCGAAAGGGCGCTTCGCAAAGCCACCGGTCTACGGTCATTAGCTAGGACAGCGGGGTTACCATCAATGGCATTCATGCTAGGCATTACGCCGTGGCCAGTCGCCTCGGCTCTACTCTGGATCATTCTCATCGTCTCCGCGCTGTACCTGGCGCGTGCGACCGCGCACAAGGCGATCCAGGCAATGGCGCGGGCGTTCCACCGCGGTTTTCGAACGGCGTCCAAAGCGGTATCGCGCTCGCAGGAGAATCTCGCCGCGCGCAACCGGGACGTGTTACTTGCTGCCGGCCGTGAGGCGAAGGAACGCGTGATCGAGCGCGAGTTCGATCGCATCAACGATACGGTTCGCAAGGATCTCGGCAACTACTCGGCCCTGCACCGGTCGCTGGACGAGTCGATAAAGCGCATCGAAGACGATCACCAGCAGTCGGTCAATGTGCCGCCGGATCCGCCGGGCTGGGTGAAAGCAGTCGAGGCCATCGCGAAAATCGACGAGCGCGAAGGACGCTTCGGCGTCAGCAATATCCTGAGCGATATTCACAAGTCGCTGGTCAAGGCACACAAGGAAGCTATGACGGCCTACTTGTCGGCGTCCAAGCATCGCCATCAGTTGCTCAAGGGAATGCGGCCCGACTGGCGTGCAATCCAGCAGACGCTCTCACGCGTCGGCAAGAACGTCGACAGCCTGCTGGCGCGCTCCGTCACGATCGACCGCCTGATGCAGGAGTACGAGGACATCGTGCGCGGCCACGACCGTGCGGTCTCCGTGCTGTCATCGTCGTCCCTGGTGAACTTCTTCGTCTCGGCGCTGGTGCTGGCCGTCGCGATCGGTGGCGCCGCGATCAACTTCTCGCTGATCGCGCGGCCGATGGCCGAGATGGTCGGCGGCACGAGCCTGATCGGCGGCTACAGGACCGCCGACATCGCCGCGCTCGTCATCATCATGGTCGAGATCTCGATGGGCCTCTTCCTGATGGAGTCGCTGCGCATCACGCGCCTGTTCCCGGTCATCGGCGCGTTACCGGACAAGGTGAGGGTCCGGATGGCAGTTATCACGTTCACGATCCTGTTTCTGCTGGCGACCGTCGAGGCCGGGCTCGCCTACATGCGCGAAGTGCTGCTGCACGACGAGCTGGCGACCAGCGCGCTGCTGCGCGGTGACGCCTCGGCAACCGCAACCAACGAATATCTCTGGATCACCACCGCGGCGCAGATGGGCATGGGCTTCATCCTGCCGTTTGCGCTCACGTTCGTGGCGATTCCGCTCGAGACCTTCGTGCACTCGCTGCGCACGGTCGTCGGCATGATCGGTATCTCGCTGCTGCGCTTTACGTCGCTGTTGCTGCGGCTGCTGGGCAATGCTTCGCTGCACATCGGCACGCTGCTCGAGCAGCTCTACGACCTGCCGCTGTTCGTGCCGCTGTGGCTCGAACAGCGCATGGGCAACAACGGCGACGGCAAAGGGCATGCTTATTCCGGGAGGGCACGGTCATGAAACGTCTGATCACGGTTTTGCTGTGCGGCTTACTCGCTTCCTGCGGCCAGCAGGGACCGCAGAATACCGGCGTCTACATGCTTCTTGACACATCCGGTACTTACCGCGAGGAACTCGCCAAGGCGGAACAGATCATCCGCTACACCCTGTCTCGTCTCGGCGAGACCGACACGTTTGCCGTGGCGCGGATCGATACAGGCAGCTTCAGCGAGAAGGACATTATCGCGAAGGCCTCCTTCGACGACCGCCCCAGTGCCGTCAACCGCCAGAAGCGGGTGTTTGCACAGCAGGTTGCCGACTTCGTGGAAGGCGCCAACTCCTCGCCATACACGGATATCTCGGGCGGCATCCTGCAGGCCGTCGAATACCTGAACGAAAAGGGCACCGGCAACAAGACCATCCTGATCTTCTCGGATCTCAAGGAAGATCTTGAAGAAGGCTACGTGCGCGAGTTCGAGCTGGAGCTGGGCGGCTTCAGAGTCATTGCACTCAACGTCACGAAGTTGCGGAGCGACAATATCGACCCGCGCGAGTACCTGGGACGTCTGCAAGACTGGCAGGGACGGGTCGAAAAAGCCGGCGGTGACTGGAGTGTGATCAATGACCTGGACGGTCTCGATGGCCTGCTGTAGATAAACGGGAACCTTATACACGGTCATGTCGTGTTGGATATTGGGGTTGGAATGAAAAGAAGTCGAACATGGATTTGAAGAAGACCGATTTCGGGGAACGGGCGTTCGGCAGGGATTCGAAAGTGTCCGTTACGGTCAAGTACGAGTCGCAGCAGCGAGCGCTCGACTTTATCTGGAGCACACTGGGCAGCGGCAACTCGATCGGCGTCATCGAGGGCTCGGAAGGAAGCGGTAAATCCACCGTAATGCGGCAGATTGTCAGCGAGTTGCCACGCGACACCTCGGTTGCCGCCCTGGATGGCACTCGCTACAAGCCACGAGGCTTCGTATCCGAGATACTTTCGCGCTACGGCTACACGACGGACCTGCAGACCACCGAGGATTTGTTGCAGCTACTCGACATGTTTGCCGGGCAGCAGACGCGCAGCTATCAGCCGCCAATCGTGATGGTCGACAACGCGGACAGGATGTTCCCGAGTACGCTCAGGACACTCGCCAAGATGGCCGCCTTGACCGAGGGCGATAAGCCGTCCCTGCGCATCATTCTTTTCAGTCGCCGCCGGTTGAACGCGCTTTCCGCAGAGGACGGCAAGCTGGGAGCCGAACGTCCCCTCGACGTTCACCAACTCGCACCGATGACGGTCAACGAGGCGCTCATCTACCTGCATGCCCGCCTCGAGGACTGTGGAGTCGGGGTGCCGGACTCGGTATTCCCGGGCGATGTCTGTGACAAACTGCACGAGATATCCAAAGGCTGGCCCGCGAGGCTGAATGCGCTGGCGCTAACGGCTATCAAGCGCTCCGAGCAGTTGCCCGTTACCGTCACCCGCATCATGAAACGACCCGGGAAGCTCCCCGCGGAGCGTCGGCCGCCGAGCCTGCTGATATCGAGGGACGGCAAGAAGCTCAGGGAATTCGTCTTTGACGACAAGAAGGTGCTGATCGGCCGTTCGGACTTTGCGGATATCGTCATCGACGACGAATTCTGCAGCAAATTTCACGTGCTGCTCTTGCTGTACTCGGACGGCCTCGTGCTGCTGGACCTCAACAGCGTCAACGGCACGACAGTGAATTCGGTCAGGGTCAAGAGCACCCTGCTGCTGGACAACGACATCATTTCGCTCGGCCACCATCGACTGAAAGTGAAAAACGTACCGCTAGCCGACCAGGTGACGGCAGGACGCGCGATCGCGGCGGACACGCGGCGCATGAAGAACCTCGACGAGATGCGGCGCAAGCGCAAGGCACAGCTCAAGGCCGTGCCGTCCAGGTCAGGCCGGAAAGCCTGAAGCTCGCGACTTAAATCAGTCGAGGGGAATCTTGATTTTCTGCCCTGGATAGATCTTGTTAGGGTCCGGAATCAGTTCCTTGTTGGCTTCGTGGATGCGCGTGTACAGCGACGCCTTGCCGTAGTAGCGCTTTGCGATCCCGCTTAAAGTGTCGCCCGATACGATCTCGTAGAACTCGACTTTCTCTTTATCTTCCTCAGTTTTGGGAGGGGGGAAGGTGAGGTCGTCTGCAATGACTCTTTCTACGCCCTTCACGTCACCCGCAATCAGTATGGCCAGATTCCTGGTTGCTTCATTCGGGCATTCGCCGCAGATCGTGGCTACTCCGTCGTCGAAACTGACATCGAGGTTCTTCAATCCGGCCAGCTTGATATCCAGATGCTCCTTGATGTTGTCAGCCGCTTCCGCGTCCGTGTCGAACAGTTGCCTGCCTACATCCTTCGCAAAATCCAGCAATCCCATCTGCGTCTCCCATTGAATATTGGTGGCGCAAGATTATAGCTCGACTTGTCCCAGTTCATGCCTGTGGAGCGGTGTCGCCTATTTCAGGACATTCAAATGGCCATAGAGCGGCCGCCGCCTGGCGCCCCATTGACCGGGCCGAGCCTCGAAAACGCCGGCGATCGGCTCGCCGCAGGCCTCGCAACCGGCTGCGCTGTCATGAACCGCCAGGCCCCATCCGCCGAGTTCGTAGCCATCGCGGCCTATCAAAAGCACGCCGCAGGCCGGACAGTACGTGCTTGCGCCCTCGGGGTCGTGCACGTTGCCGGTGTACACGTAGTGCAGGCCGTTCCGCAGCGCTATTTCGCGGCAGCGCGTCAACGTGCTCTTCGGCGTGCTCGGTTTGTCCAGCATCTTCCAGCTCGGGTGGAATGCCGTGAAGTGCAGGGGAACGTCCGGCCCGAGATTGTCGAGAATCCAGCGGGTCATCGCGTCGATCTCGCTGTCCGAGTCGTTCTCGCCCGGAATAAGCAACGTGGTCAGTTCGAGCCACGCACTGGTTTCGTTTTTGAGGTAGCGAAGCGTGTCCAGCACCGGCTCGAGGTGCCCGCCGCAGATCTTCCAGTAGAAGCGCTCGGTGAACGCTTTCAGGTCGACGTTGACCGCATCCATGCGGCGGAAGAATTCCTCGCGAGCGTCCTCGGTGATGTAGCCGGCCGTGACGGCCACGTTCTTGATGCCGCGCTCGTGGCAGGCGGCGGCCACGTCGACGGCGTACTCGAGGAAGATCACCGGGTCGTTGTAGGTGTAGGCGACGCTGCGGCTGCCGGCGTCGGCCGCGGCGGCAGCAATGTCCGTCGGCGTGGCGATGGCCTGCAGGCGATCGAATTCGCGGGATTTGCTGATGTCCCAGTTCTGGCAGAACTTGCAGGCGAGATTGCAGCCGGCGGTGCCGAAGGACAGCACCGGGGTGCCGGGCAGGAAGTGATTCAGCGGCTTCTTCTCGATCGGATCGACGCAGAAGCCGCTCGAGCGCCCGTAGGTCGTCAGCAGCATCTCGTCGTCGCCGTTGGCCCGCACGAAGCAGAGTCCGCGCTGGCCCTCGTGCAGCTTGCAGTAGCGGGGGCACAGGTCGCACTGCAGCCGGCCGTCATCCAGGCGGTGCCAGTATCGGGCCGGTTCGCCGCGTATTGTGTCCACCGTGTTCATGACCTTCGACTTTAATATATGGTTGCAATGTTGCCTGGAATCAACGTGTAACCCGTAAAGGTACCTATTTTTATTGCACGCCGTGGGCCTAGAATAGACCAGATGTGCCCGGCAGAGCCGCTATGAACGATGTTAGGGAACCCGCTGTCGCAGGCCGGTTTTACCCGGAAGACCCGGGCGAGCTGAAGGCGCTCGTCGATTCCTTGCTCGGTGCGGCAACCTCGACGGGCGAACAGGCGCCCAAGGCCCTGATTACGCCACACGCGGGCTACGTTTATTCCGGCGCGGTTGCGGCGTCCGCATTCGCCCGCCTGTCCGTTTACCGGGACACCTACCGTCGCGTCGTGCTGCTCGGCCCATGTCACCGGGTGCCCGTGGTGGGCATGGCGGTTAGCGGTGCCGATGCATTCCGTACGCCGCTGGGCGACGTGCCCGTGGATCGCGAGACCGTAGCCAAGCTCGAAGCGACGGGCATCAAGGTTTTCGAGCCGTCGCACCAGTTCGAACACAGCCTCGAGGTGCAGCTGCCTTTCCTGCAGACGGTCCTCGGCGAATTCAGCATTGTCCCGGTAGTGGTGGGGGAGGCGCGGCCGCAGGCGGTGGCAAACCTGCTGGAAACACTCTGGGGAGGACCGGAGACGCTGATCGTCGTCAGCTCCGATCTGAGCCACTACCTCAAATATGACGAGGCGTGCGCGCACGACTCGGCAACCTGCAGGCGTATCGAACACCTCGATACGCGGATCGATTATGACGATGCCTGTGGCGCAACGCCGCTGCGCGGACTGTTGCTCGCGGCCAGACGCCACGACCTGCGCGTGAGCACGCTCGACCTGAGGAATTCCGGCGATACGGAGGGAGACCGCGACTTCGTAGTCGGCTACGGCGCCTGGATGCTGACATGATGCGCGCGCTGCTGGCCTGTGCACTTGTTCTCGCGGTGCCCGTGCTCGCGGAGGAAGCGGACTACGCCGCGTTACGCGCCGATCTTGTCGACGAGGTGCGCTTCTACGCAAGCTACGCGGGCGACGATCCGTTCAGCGACGCTGTGCTCGAGGTTGTCGGGGGAGTAGAACGCCACAAGTTCGTCCCGCCGGAACAGGTGCGCTACGCCTACGAGAACCGGCCGTTGCCAATCGGCCACGGGCAGACCATTTCGCAACCCTACATCGTCGCGCTGATGACCGACCTGCTCGTGCCTGATGAGGACGACATCGTACTCGAAGTAGGGACGGGATCCGGCTACCAGGCCGCGGTGCTGGCGGAGCTCGTTGATCACGTGTATTCGATAGAGATTATCGAGGCGCTGGCAACGTCGGCCAGCGAACGCCTGCGGCGCCTCGGCTACGACAATGTGACCACCAGGCTCGGCGACGGTTATTACGGCTGGGAGGAGCATGCGCCGTTCGACTCGATCATCGTTACCGCCGCCGCCAGCCACGTGCCGCCGCCGCTAATCGAACAGCTGAAGCCCGGCGGGCGGATGGTCATCCCGGTCGGCGGGCGATTCATGACGCAGCTCCTGTTGCTGCTGGAAAAGGGCGATGACGGCGAGATCGTTACGCGGCAGATCGGCGCCGTACGCTTCGTGCCGCTGACCGGCAAGCACTGAGTTCCGTGCGGCGTCTGCTGTTAGCCACGCTGTTAATCTCCGCGGCGGCTATCGGCTACGAGATCCTGCTGATGCGCGTGCTGTCGATCGTGCAGTGGCACCACTTCGCCTACATGATCATCAGCCTGGCGCTGCTGGGCTACGGCGCGAGCGGCACCTTCATTGCCGTTCTGCGTAGCCGGCTGGAAGCCGGCTTCGCAACGGCATTCGCTGCCAGTGCGTTGCTCTTCAGCATCGCCATGGTCGTTTGTTTCATCGTTGCCCAGCGGGTGCCTTTCAACGCACTCGAGATCGTCTGGGACCGGGGCCAGTTCCTGAACCTGACTGCGGTCTACCTGGTTTTCTTCGTGCCGTTCTTTTTCGCGGCCTGCTGCATCGGCCTGGCGTTCACCTGCCGCGGCCGCGAGACAAGCCGCATCTACTTTTTCGATCTCTTCGGTGCCGGGCTTGGGGCCGTGCTCGTCATTGCACTGCTGTTTGCGGTCAGTCCGCAGACGGCCCTGGTGCTGCTGGTCCTGTTGCCGCTCACGGGGTCGGTNNCGCTCGGAATCGCGCAACTGGCATGGCTGGCGCTGCTCGCCTTCGGCGTACCCCAGGCGCATCTCGACTTGCGAATCTCGGAATACAAGGGCCTGAGCCAGGCTCTGCAGGTTATCGACAGCCGCGTACTGGCGCAGTCTTCGAGCCCGCTCGGCTACATCGCGGTCGTGGACAGCCCGACCGTGCCGATACGGCATGCGCCGGGGCTGAGCTTCAACACGCAGCACATCCCTCCGGAACAGCTCGCCGTGTTCACCGACGCGGACGGTATCAGCGCTATCACGCGCTACGATGGCGACCCCGGGTCGGTGGCCTACCTCGGCGACGTGACGGCGGCGCTGCCCTTCCAGCTACTCGAGGAGCCGGTCGTCCTTATCCTCGGTGCGGGCACCGGCAGCGACGTCCTGATGTCGCTGTATCATGGCGCAAGCCGCGTCGACGCAGTGGAGCTCAATCCGCAAATGACGGAACTGGTGGCGACGCGCTACGCCGACTTTGCAGGGTTCATCTACGAAGACCCGCGGGTCACCATCTACACCGATGAAGCGCGCGGCTTTGCCGCACGCAGCGCCGGGGGATACGACCTCATACAGATAGGCCTGCTCGACTCATTCGGCGCTTCCGGCGCCGGCGTGCAGGCGCTCAACGAGAGCTACATCTACACCGTCGAGGCGTTGCGCAAGTACCTGGACGATCTCGAGACCGGCGGGTTACTCGCCATCACGCGCTGGATCAAGATGCCGCCGCGCGACAGCGTGAAACTGATTGCGACTGCAATCGAGGCGCTGCGGCAGTCTGGCGTGAGCGAGCCGGGCCGGCGCATCGCGATGATCCGCAGCTGGAATACGAGCACGCTGCTCGTCAAGAACGGCGCGTTCACGCCTGCGGAGATCGAGCGCATTCGTGAATTCGCGCGTTCGCGTTCCTTCGATACCGCGTATCTCCCGGGCATGAGCGCCGCGGAGGCCAATCGCTTCAACCGGCTCGGGGAGGCCTACGTGTTTGACGCGGCCATCGCCCTGTTGGGTGACGGCGCCGTCGAGTTCTTCGAGCGCTACAAATTCCATGTGCAGCCGGCAACCGACAATCGGCCGTACTTCTTCCATTTCTTCCGCTGGCGAACGCTGCCGGAAGTGATGGCCTTGCGCAAGGCCGGCGGCGCCGGCCTGATCGAGTGGGGTTACCTTGTGCTGGTTGCGACGCTCGCGCAGGCAGCCGTGCTGGGCCTCGTGCTGATCCTGCTGCCGCTGTCGCTGGTCAGGCACGACTGGCCAGCGGGAACAGGGCGGAACTTCGGGTTTTACTTCCTGTTGCTCGGACTCGCGTTCCTGTTCGTGGAGATGGCCTTCATCCAGAAGTTCATCCTGTTCCTGAGCAACCCGCTGTACTCGGTCGCCGTCGTGCTGAGCGGATTCCTGCTGTTTGCCGGGCTCGGCAGCGCCGCATCGGAGCGGCTCGCACAGAGGCTGCCCTGGCCGGGTGTTTCGCCCGTGACCGTTGCGGTCGTTGCCATCGCGGCACTGGCGCTGCTTTACGTGCTGATGCTTCCAGCCCTGTTCGCGCGCTTCATCGGGCTCGGGGATCCGGCTAAGATCCTCTTGTCGCTGGCACTCATCGCGCCGCTGGCGTTTTTCATGGGCATGCCGTTTCCGCTCGGGCTCAAACGACTGTCCGCGACCGCGCCCGGCTTCGTTCCCTGGGCGTGGGGGATCAACGGCTTTGCGTCGGTCGTCAGCGCCGTGCTCGCGACGCTGCTCGCGATCGAGTTCGGCTTCAACGTGGTAATCGTGCTGGCGCTGCTGCTCTATTCACTGGCGGCCTGGGACGGACGGGCGTTCCGCTGACGATCACCGAATCGATATCGCGCGTGTTGTCAATGTCCTCCAGCGGGTCGGACCGCAGGATAACGAGGTCCGCGCTCGCGCCGTTGCGAATCGCGCCCCGGTCGGAGAGCCCGAGGACCGCGGTTGCCTCCGCAGTGGCCGCACGCAGTGCCTGCATCTCGGACATGCCGGCTGCCACGAGCAGGGCGAGTTCGTCATGCAGCGAAGCGCCGGGCGGGACGAACAGGTCACCGGCGTCGGTGCCCGCAAGCACGATGGCGCCTTCGCGGATCGCTCGTGACGTCAGCGCCGATTCGCGAAGGAATTGCGCGCGACGGGCCTCCCATTCCTCGGGGCCCAGGGTGTGAAGTTCATGCTCGCGCCGCGCGAGCCAGTCCTCGGCCACGATTTCCGGCATCGCGTCGACGCGTCCAAGCTCGAGCACGCCGGGAAGGTCCAGTTCCGTGCGCCGCTCGCGGATGATCAATGTCGGCGTCAGTGATACCCCGGCTTTCTTCAGCCTGTCGAAAACGGCCGCACAGGGATCGGCCGTATCGCTCACATCGCAAAGCCCGCCGACCTCGACGGCCATGTGCTCTATGCCGGACATGCCGTGCCGCAAAGCCGTGTCCAGATCGAGCGATGCCGGCAGGTGCCCGACGACGGGCAATCCCCGGCGTTTTGCCTCGGCCATCGCGCCGAGCGCAGCGTCCTCCGGCAGCAGGGTATAGAGCTTGACGAAGTCGACGCCGCGGGCGGCGATCTTTTCTACAGCGTTCACGCCGTCTTCGTAAGACTCCAGTGCGAGCGATAACGAGGAGTTGATCGGCTCCGGTCCGTCGAGGAACGGCCCCGGTGCGACCAGGTAGGGACCGACCGTCCCGGGTTGCTGGAGATACCAGCGCGCCTGCTGTAGCACATCGAGGTCGCCACCCATGTCGCGAATGCCGACGACGCCGAAACGGATGAATTCATCGAAGAACGTCTCGTAGACGTCTTCGTGCCAGACCGCATGCACGTGCATGTCCCACAGGCCGGGGATGACCCACATACCCCGGGCGTCGATCGACGCGATATCCGGCTCCGGCGCACAGTCCACGATGCCCGTGATGGCATCGCCACCGATACGAATGCAGCGGTCCGGTGTCACGGTGTTCGATGCCGGGTCGATAATCGTCGCGTGGCGAATCTCGAGCGTCGCCGTTTGCGGCAGCGTGCCGCAGCCGCTAACGGCGAGCGCGATAAACAGGAAGGAGAGGGCACGCATAGGGGCAACATACCCCAGGGGCTGAACCTATGAAACGGTCGTTGCCCTGCTCGTTGCGGTGATGTCCAGCTCCGTGCGGACCCGGTTGCGGCCCGCCGTCTTGGCTTCGTACAGCGCCAGGTCGGCCCTTCGGATCAGCGCCTCGGCATCGTCGCTTTCGCGCGCCCTGGCGACGCCCAGGCTCACGGTGACGTGAAGGGGCGTCGAGTTCTCTATGAACGGGTCGGCCAATACGCGTATCCGGATGCGCTCCGAGAGGTCGCGCGCCACGTCGAGCGATGCATCCTCGAAGATGATGAGGAACTCCTCGCCGCCATAGCGACCGACGACATCGCTGCTCCGCGCTCCGGTAACCATCCGGGTCGCGACGTCGTGAAGAATGCTGTCGCCCACCTGGTGACCATGGGTATCGTTGATTTCCTTGAAGTGATCGAGGTCCGCCATAACCGCGCACAGCGGCGCACCGTCCTCCTGCGCAGCGGTCAGCTTTTCTTCGAGCGCCTGGATTACGAAAGCACGGCTGTGCACACGTGTCACGGCGTCGAAGCGCAGGCTGCGCCGCAGCAGCGCGCTCTCCTCGCGGCAGATCGTAATGGAGTCCTCGAGTTCGTTAACCTCGGTTGAATGATAGGTCTCGATCGCGAGTGACATGTCGAGCGAGGTTATCTTGATGATGAACTGTGCCAATTCGGCGAAGGCATCGGGTTTCTGCCGGATCTCGTCGGGGATGTGTGCCAGCAGCATGTTCTGCAGCTGGCAGTAGAAACTCTGGTACAGGCTCAGCGAGACGCCCGCTCGTTCATGAGCCGCGCCGACCCGCAGGCGGCCTTCGAAGTATTCGGGCGTGTCGAAGTCCTGGCCCAGGCTGAGCAGGTATTTGCGCTGTGTCATCTTGAGGTGATTAATCCTGCCCTGGTCCAGCGCCATCGACTGGAACTCGGGGGTCTGTTCCAGGGCGCCGTAGAATTCCTCGAGGATGGTGTCGACGTTCGGCTGGATGACGTGGGACTGCAGTTCCTCGGCGATCATGGGAATCGCCGGGCCACCGAGCCCGAGCAGGTTCAGGCGCTTGCCGATCGCCGAGGTGTCGAATCCGAACTGTAGGCACAATTCGTTGCTCATCGCATCGCCAAGTAGTAACCCGAGTCTAACGATGCTAGCGACAAAGGCGCCCCCCCTATATACGTATATTTGCCCACGTATGGCCCTCACCGGCGTTGCTGATTTTGCTTCCCGCGTCTGGTACCCGTACCGCGCGTGTGAAAAGATTGGCGCATGATCCTGCGTGCAATTTCGCTCGTTGCGCTCTCGGTTATTGCCTTGCTCGCCTTGCCCGGCTGCAGTCCCGGCAACGAGGGTGTCTCGCAAAGCGATGCTGCGCCCGTCATCGTGCGGCGTGGCAACGGCGGGGACCCCGAGTCGCTCGATCCGGCGCGCGCCGAGGGGGTCCAGGCATTCAATGTCATAGCCGATCTTTACGAGGGTCTGCTGACGCTGGACCCGCAAGGGAATATCGGCGCCGGCGTTGCAGAGTCGTGGACGGTCAGCAGTGACGGCCTGACCTACACATTTCGCTTGCGGGACGACGCGCGCTGGTCGAATGGCACGCCCGTGGTGGCGGAGCACTTCGTCGCAGGGATGCGGCGCACGCTGTCGCCCGAGACCGGATCGGCCTATGCGGCCCTTCTGTACCTGATCGACAATGCGGAAGCCGTGGCGAAGGGAGCTCTGCCTGTGACGGCGCTTGGCGTCACGGCATCTGATGACGCGACACTGGTCATCCGGCTGCATGCGCCCGCGCCGTATCTGCCGTCCTTGCTGACGATGCCCATCGCGTTGCCGTACTTCGATGACGGCCGCGACCCGGCGGGGCGCTTTTCGGACCCCGGGCGATTCGTCGGCAACGGCGCTTTCGTGCTCGCCGAGTGGCAGCCGGGGAGCCATATCCGGCTGCGCAGGAACCCGATGTTCCGCGAGGCAAGTGGCGTCGGCATCGACGAGGTTCTGTATTACCCGGTCACCGAGCCGCTCACGGAACTCAACATGTACCGGGCCGGCGAGCTCGACATCACGTTCGCGGTGCCGGGCTCTCACGTGCAGCAGCTCCGGAACTCGCATGCCGGCGAACTCCGGATCTCTCCGTATCTCGCCACCTATTACCTTGCGTTCGATCTCAGTGAGACGCCGTTTGACAACCGCTCGGTCCGGCAAGCGCTGTCGCTGGTCCTCGATCGCGAGGCACTCGTCCGGCTGCTGGGCAGGGGAGAGCGGCCAGCCTACGGGCTGGTGCCGGACGGCCTCAACGAATATGCGCCTGCGAGGGCGGAGTGGATGGCACTGCCGGCGGAGGAGCGGCTGGCGAAGGCGCGCGAACTCTACGCGGCCGCCGGCTACTCGGACGGGCAGCCATTGCGGGTGACGTTGCTGTACGACGCGGCGAATATTCACGAGACCCTGGCCTTGGCGGTTAGCGAGATGTGGCGCGAGGCACTCGGTGTCGACGTGCGCCTCGACAAGCGCGAATGGAAGTATTTCCTGTCGACACGCGACAACCGGGCCGAGTGGGACGTAATGCGGTTCTCGTGGACGGGCGATTTCGGGCATCCCGCCGCTTTCGCCGACATATTCCGCTCAACCAGCCCGCAGAACCTGCCCGGCTACGCGAGCGAGCGCTACGACGGGCTGCTGGCCGAGGCCGAGGTGACGGCGGACCGCGAAGAGCAAATGCGCCTGTATGCCGCCGCCGAGGCCGTATTGCTGGACGACGCGCCGATCGCGCCGCTGTATTTTTACGTCAGCAAGCACCTGGTATCGCCGTCCATTTCAGGCTTCGAGAGCAACGTTTTCGACCGCCACCCTAGCCGTTACCTGAAAAAACAATAGCTTATTCGCGATTCAAGGATCGTTGCGACGAGTTTTCCGCCGCTACAGGTCAGCGGCGAGGGGCCTTTTTGCGCAAAATCGCGCACAAATTAGGCATTAGGTCAAATTGAACCTGAACCGTTACGGGCCGGTACTGACTGCTTAATTCATCCGTAAATCATGACCTTAACGACGTCGCGCGCGGGCCTGAAAAATTAGTTTCAAAATAAATCATATATTTAGCTTGCAATCACGTATATGTGTGCGCAGTATGCACACATATACGGATTCTGAGATTAGCCGTGGAAGTGAAGGAACACGTAATTCGAAGCTGCCGATACCTGCTGTTGCCGGTGGTGCGCTTCCTGCTCAAGCACGGAGTGACCTGGAACGAGTTCGGCGAGCTTTCGAAGGAGGCTTACGTAAACGTGGCACGTGAAGACTACGGAATAGAGGGCAGGCCCACGAACAACTCGCGGGTG
>JABAHO010006944.1_pt1 | contig 13695 bp, 16 predicted proteins | sample 7062071 | NCBI WGS metagenome assembly JABAHO01 (sample SAMN14534356, study PRJNA622989) | marine sediment metagenome | biome: marine biome [ENVO:00000428]; feature: marine pelagic biome [ENVO:01000023]; material: deep marine sediment [ENVO:00002113] | place: India: Gulf of Kutch | collected...
ACGAGCCATTCGCCGGCGTCGACCCGATCTCCGTCCTCGATATCCAGAAAATCATCAAGCACCTGTCCGCGCGCGACATCGGGGTACTGATCACCGACCATAATGTGCGCGAGACACTGGGCATCTGCGAGCGCGCGTATATCCTGAATCAGGGTGAAATGATCGCAGAGGGCGACCCGGATACCGTGCTTGCCAATCAGCAGGTACGCGAAGTCTATCTCGGCGAGAATTTCGCGTTATAGAGTACAATCATCCGTATCGCTCGAAGGCAGATTCGAGCAACCCAAGTTGGAGCCANNGAGCCAAAGTCGCGTTCCAATGCGGGATTTGGTGGATTTTCGACGGACACAAAGCGGGCAATAGTGCGCCTGTCATGCCAGAAACCGCTGGCGCAACAGGTGGACTAAACCGATGGCTAAATTATCTCTCCAGTTAAAGCTTGGTCAGCAGTTGACCATGACGCCCCAACTCCAGCAGGCGATTCGTCTGTTGCAGATGCCGGTGCTCGAACTCAACGACCAGTTGCTCGAGGTGCTCGAAACCAACGTGATGCTCGAGCAGGAGGAACCTGCGGAAACACCTCAGCCTAAGACCGAAGACAAGGTTGTCGAGGGTGGCGACAACGAACAGTCGGCCGACTGGGAAAATCTCTACAGCGCGGGCGGCAACACTGCGGCAACAAACTGGAATGGCGAAGATCAGATGTTCGATCCGCCGGATACCAGCGATCAGACCCTGCATGAACACCTGCTCTGGCAACTGGAGATCGATGACTACTCGCCGCGCGAAACAGCCATTGGTAACGCAATTATCGATGCCATCGATGATGATGGTTACCTGACGGAATCGCTCGAGACCATTCAGGGCACCCTGCCCGAATCAGCGCAATTCACGCTCGAGGAAATCGAGGCCATGCTTGCTCGCGTGCAGACCCTCGACCCGCTTGGCGTCGGCGCACGCACCCCGGGTGAGTGCATCGCAATTCAGCTTAAGGCGCTGCGAGCGGGCGAACCGGGCCGCGATGTCGCCATTCAGATTGCGAATCACAACCTCGATATGGTTGCGCAGCAGGATCTGGCCAACCTGCGCCGGCAACTCGGCGTTTCGGACGAGGACCTCGATACCGCACTCGCGCTGATTCGCGCCTGTCACCCGCGGCCGGGATCTGCGATTCAACCCAGCGCTGCCGAATATGTCGTCCCTGATGTCTATGTGCGGAAGGAGGACGGTAAGTGGATCGTGGAGGTCAACCGCTCGATCACGCCGCGCATTTCCGTCAACCAGGCCTATGCCGACATGCTGCGCGGCGAGAGCGCAAATTCCGTATTGAAGACACAGCTACAGGAAGCGAAGTGGCTCGTGCGCAGCCTGGAAATCCGCAACGATACGTTGACCCGAGTCGCCATGAGTATCGTGGCTCGCCAGACCGAGTTTCTGGAACACGGGGAAGAGGCGATGAAGCCGATGATCCTGCGCGATATAGCACAGGAACTGGGTATGCATGAATCAACAATTTCTCGCGTCACCACGAACAAATACATGCATACGCCGCGTGGCGTATTTGAGTTCCGCTACTTTTTTTCGAGCCAGCTCTCGACTGCCGACGGCGGTGAGGAATCGTCGACTGCGATTCGCGCCCGCATCAAGCGACTCATCGGCGAAGAGAATCCGGCCAAGCCGCTAAGCGACAACAAGATCGCCCAACTCCTTGCCGATGACGGCATCAAGGTGGCGCGCCGCACTGTTGCCAAGTACCGCGAGGCCATGAAGATTCTGCCGTCGAGCGAGCGCCGGGAGCGACCGGTAGTTCGCTAGGTCGGGCCTTATGTCACCCGCGAAAGCCGCCCCGTTTACAGGGTGCGCCTTGCAGCGGATAAGTATTTCAACCTACTAGACAGCATCGCCCAACCGGGTGAGACTGGTTATCTAGAAACGGAGGACAGCATATGCAAATAAATCTGACAGGCCATCACATAGAAATTACGCCTGCGATCCGTGACTACGTTAACGAGAAGCTGACGCGCATCGAACGCCATTTCGAAAATGCTACCGACATTCACCTGATCCTCACCGTCGAGAAACTCGAACACAAGGCAGAAGCAACACTGAACATGCCCGGCAGCACCATGCACGCGCACTCGGTCGAAGCCGATATGTACGCAGCCATCGACTCACTGACTGACAAACTCGATGCGCAGGTGCGCAAACACAAGGAAAAACTCACCGACCACCACGCCCGCGAAAGCATAAGAAGAGATTATTCCTAACAATGCGGCTTGTTATCGTCAGTGGCTTATCTGGCTCCGGCAAGTCGGTCGCGCTCCATGCGCTCGAAGACATGGAGTTCTACTGCATCGATAACATTCCTGCCGCGCTGTTAAGCGGCGTGATTCGCGAGACCATCGAAGCGCGTGATGCGCTTTACGATAACCTGGCCGTCGGGGTGGACGCGCGCAACCGCGCCGACGATCTCAGAAGCCTGCCGAGCATGCTCCGCTCCATCAAGGAACAGGGGATTCGCTGCGAAGTCATCTTTCTGCATGCAGAAGACCGCATTCTGCTTACCCGCTATCGCGAGACGCGGCGGCGGCACCCTTTGCGCGTCCAGAACATGAGCCTCAACGATGCGATCAGCCTCGAACGCGAGTTGCTGAGTCCGATAATCAACAGCGCCGACCTCGTGATCGACACCAGCGAAACCAGCATTTACGAGCTANNTACAGATCGAGTCGTTTGGCTTCAAACACGGCATACCCGCCGACGCCGATTTCGTATTCGATGTGCGCTGCCTGCCGAATCCCTACTGGGAATTGGAACTGCGCCCGCTCAACGGCAAGAATCAGGCCGTCATCGACTTTCTGGAAAAGCATCCGGCATCGAAGATCATGCTCGAAGACATTCTGGCGTTCGTCAATAAACGCATACCAGAGTTTATTGATAACAATCGCAATTATCTGACGGTTGCACTCGGCTGCACCGGCGNNCGGCCAGCACCGGTCGGTTTATCTGGCGGAGCGGCTCGCCGAAGCGCTGCGGGAAAATCACGCCAATGTGATCATCAACCATAGCGAGATGACGGTACCTGCAGAGCAGAATCAGGCGCAATAGACCTGCTATAGCTGCTTTGCGGATTGAAGTCGCCCGCTACCTGAATTCGACCTCGTTTCAATTCCCGGCTACACTCGCCCTGCGCGACCGCGCACCAATGAGGGCTCACGCTACGACATTCTGCATAACCGCCTGTGTACTTAAGGATCCGCGATGGTAACGGAAGCGGAAATCAAATCAGATCTCGGCCTGCTTAACGAAGCGCTCGAAAGCGGCACGTTACAGCGGGCGGAACGTCTGATGGCCGAGTTGAATCCCGGCGAAGTCGCGTTGCTGCTCGAAGCATTACCGCCTGCCAAGCGTTATATCGCCTGGGGGCTGGTCGACGATGCCGATGAGGGCGACGTCCTCGCCGGACTGAACGACGAAGTCCGCACGAAGCTCATGGAGGAGATGGATACGGCCGAATTGCTTGCCGCGACCGAAGGCATGCCGATCGACGATCTCGCCGATGTGGCTGCCGACCTCCCCGATTCCATCACCGAGCAGCTGATTCGGTCGCTAAGCCAAAGCGATCGCGAACGTCTTGAGGCGATCCTCTCCTATCCGGAAGACAGCGCCGGCGGCCTTATGGATCCGAACACGATTGCCGTGCGCCCGAATGTCACGGTAGATGTCGTACTGCGTTACCTGCGCGCACTCGGCTCGGTTCCGGATGACACGACATCACTGTTCGTGGTGGATCGCACCGGGCGCTACCAAGGCATGCTGCCGTTCTCCTCAATCGTCACGCAGCAACCCGATGCGACCGTTGCCTCGATAATGAACCGCGAAGTCGAGCCCATCGATGCCAATACGGCCGCATCGGAAGTCGCCAGAGAATTCCAGAACCTANNCTAGATCTTGTCAGCGCACCGGTTATCGATGAACAGGGTTTACTGATTGGCCAGATCACAGTCGACGACGTTGTCGATGTGATCCGTGAACAAGCCGATCATGACATCCTGAGCATGGCCGGCCTCGATGAAGAGGATGATATTTTCGCGCCGGTCGGTACGAGCGCTATTCGCCGCGCCATCTGGCTTGGTGTAAACCTCGCCACCGCGTTTGTCGCGGCTGCCGTCGTGGGGTTGTTCGAAGCCACGTTGGCCCAGGTCGTCACGCTGGCCGTGCTCATGCCGGTGGTTGCCAGCATGGGCGGCATCGCGGGCAGCCAGACACTCACACTGATGATTCGCGGTATCGCACTCGGCCGTATCGAGGACTCAAACGCGCGCTGGATTCTGTTCAAGGAAGCGGCGGTAGGAATTCTCAACGGCTTCGGCTGGGCTATTGTCGTGATGCTGATTACAGTGACCTTTTTCAGCAACTGGGATGTAGGACTCGTCATCGGCGCAGCGACGGCGATCAACCTGATTGTCGCGGCCCTGGCAGGTTTCTTCGTACCACTGATTCTGCGGCGGCTCGAAATCGACCCGGCACTGGCCGGCGGCGTTGTGCTGACCACCGTGACCGACGTCGTCGGTTTCTTCAGCTTCTTAGGATTAGGCGCGCTATTCCTGACCTGATGTCTGCGCCGAGAAATTCGGCATACGCATCTTGCCCGTATACTCGTCGCTGAGATCCTGCCAGCCTGAAATGCCACCGCGCGCGCGAATGGATTCGCCGGCCAGAAAATCCTTCAGGTCATCCCGGCGCAGCATGGCATCGCGATAACCCAGTTCGATCAGTTCGCCGGTATAGCCGGACTCGAACAACAGGTAACTGGCGAGCTGCATACCGCCCTTGTTGAGCGCACCCATGCCGCTCAGGAGCAGACGCACGCCGCGCGGCAGTTCGTGAATGTGGCGTGCCGCGATTTCGCGAATGTCTTCGCTCGGCAATATCACCATCGCTTCGATGCGCCTGAGGTTATCGGAATCAGCCTCGAGCGTATCGCGGCCGACGCGCTCGAGCATCAGGTTGATGCGAATCAGGCGCTCGAGATCCGATGACAGGCCATCAAGGAATAATGCGTCGAGCATGTAACCCGCCACGACGCCGAGGCTCGGGTACACAGGCTCCATGTCATCCGGCAAAACGACATCGGGCTGCTCATTTCGCGCGCCGATAACGAGAATCCGATCAGCGCCGAGATGCACGGCTGGCGACAGGGGCGTGGCCTGGCGCATGGCGCCGTCGCCGAAATACTCGCCATCCATGAGCACGGGCGGGAACACGAGCGGCACTGCCACGCTTGCCATCAGATGATCGAGAGTCAGACCTTCGGGCTGGCCCCGCCGGCGCACGCGCTGCCAGGGTGCTATGTGCGGCGCGCCCTGGTAAAAGGAAACCGAGCGCGCGGATGTGTAACCCGCAGCAGTTACCGAAATCGCATCGAGATAGCCGCGGTCGATCGAAGCCTGAATGTTTCTGAAATCGATCTGCTTTTTGAGCAACTCACGCAAAGGCGAATTGTCGAGCAGCGATAAAGGATTGTGTTGGCCCATGCCACCGGTAATGAGCGCAAACATCCAATGCAGGCCATTACGCGAGAGCGTCCAGGCATCGGATTTGAATACCTGCTCGGATTTGAAATAGCGCCACACGCGCTCCATCTCGCCGACGGCGGCAGCAAAGAATCGCGCCCGACTGGCCAGCACAACGGTATTGATCGCGCCGGCCGAGGTGCCGGATACGAGCGGGAAAGGATTCCGCGCGCGCTTGGGCAACAGTTCGCTCACCGCCTTGAGCACACCAACCTGATAGGCACCGCGGGCACCACCACCCGGCAACACCAGCGCTGTGCGCAGATCGCCGGCCGGTTTCTCGGAAGAGCCGTTCGCGCCCTTCATGCGGCTGTAATAACCCGTTTCACACCGCGAGTTTAAACACAGCCCTCGCCCGGTCTCAAGCCGCACACGGCCCCATGCTACACTCGACCGACCGATTTAAACGGAGCCAAAGTGATGCTGAGCAATACCCTGAAAAAAATAACCGCTCTAATCGGCCTGTCACTGTCGGCAGGCGCGCTCGCCGGCGTGAGCACGGGGGATGCCGCGCCTGACTTCCGCCTGCAGGACCAGAATGGTGAGTGGCACACCCTCGAACAGCATCGCGGCCAGTGGATCGCGCTGTATTTTTATCCCAAGGACGATACGCCCGGCTGTACCACCGAGGCCTGCGCCTTCCGCGACAACATTTTCGCTTTCGATGATCTCAACGCAGTGGTTCTGGGCGTAAGTCTCGACGATGTGGAATCACATGAGGCGTTCGCTGAGAAATACAGCCTGCCGTTTTCCATCCTTGCTGATGTCGAGAAGCAGGCCGCGACCGACTATGGGGTGCTGATGAAAGTCGGGCCGATGGAACTGGCCAAGCGGCAGTCGTTTTTAATCAACCCCGAAGGCTTGATCGTAAAACACTACGAGAAAGTGGATCCCTCAACCCACACCGAGGAAGTGCTCGCCGATCTGCGCTCCCAGATTGACAGCAGCGAGGGCTAACTGGACAAGTGGCGGGCTTCCTGCGCGATGTTGTCGGAAGACTTGCCGTCCTGCCTGACGAACATGTTGCCGAGATAGCGCCCTACCATCGCCCAGACCGCCGCGATACCCGCGCCTATCGCCGCCATCGCGCCCAGCGCAAGGCCAAAGCCGTCGGTCAATGTCGCAAACAAAGCACTACTGACCGCATCTCCGCCACGGTAAACGACAATATCGACCACCGGCTTTGCCTTGAAGCGGGTTTCCCGGTCGACTGCCGTAAACAACATCTCGCGCGCAGGTCTCGTAATGGCGTAGTTACCCGCGCGTCGCGCAACCTGTAACGCTAGCGCGATCGTCAGAATCGGCGCGAAAGCCAGTATCAAGAGACCTGCGGCAATAAACACCGGCACCAGTGCGAGCGTAGTTGCCATGCCAAAGCGCGTCACGATGCGGCTCGTTGCGNNATACCGAAAGTCAGGATATTCACAATCCAGTCAACGATCGCAAGAATTTCCGTGCGTGACTCACGGGTATAGTCAGCCAGCAAGTTCTTCTGCTCAAAATAGACGAATGAACCGATCGTGGTATAGAGAAAAATAAATGCGCCAATCGCAAGCAGATACGGATTGGTAACAAACATTTTAAACCCGGCAAACGGATTACCGCCGATCTTTGCCGCACTCAAATCAGCCTGAACGTCCTCATTGTGCAAATCCACAACCTTGAGACGCTCGAGATACAGAATCAGAAATATCGGGATAATCAGCACGACCGCGGCAATCAGGAGCAGTACGTCGACGCCCAGATTCTCCGCAAACAGCGCCGGTATCGCCGGACCAACGAGGGCGCCTGCACTGGAGCCTGCCGCGATAAANNATCCGACATGAAACTCCAGAATACGGAAGCATGGAACAGGCTGAAAACGCTAAGCCAGATGTAGAAGACCTGATCGACAGTGAGACTGATATTCAGGATTGGCAGAAAGAGCAACTCGGCGTCGCCCGCGCCACTCGACGCGAAATAGAAAACAACGAAGCTGGCCGCGAAAAATGCATAAACCGACGGAACCAGCAACCGAAAATTGATTCTGGACACTGCGAACCCATACAGAGCGACAACCAGCGCACTCACCCAGAAATTGAGATTCCACAGAACTGCAACCTCCGTGTCGGTCCAGTCGCTGGCCATCGCATCACGCACCGGTCGCAGGATGTACCACGCCGCCATGAGGAAAAATACAAAAGCGAAAGATGCGAGCACTGAGCGCAGCTCGTTCGGCTCAATTTTGGAGGCTGTTCGCATTACACGTTCGACGAAGTTCGGTTTTTCCTGGGTCATGGCTTAATCCGATGGGTTAGCGCAAAGACTTGGCCGATCCGACGGCCAAGCCGTTTTTATGTCTGGAAGAATGATCAGTCGGCGGCAAGCCCGGCGAATAACGCGGGCCATTCGTTGACGCCGGATTCCTGCGAACTGAAGGTTTCGAAAGTCTTGCCGCGAGCATCTGCCTCTTGAATAGCGGCTATGCAGATGAGAGCAACGTCTTCGCGGCTGATCGTGCCGGTGGTGGTGTCGCCCTGCGCAAAGATCACGGCAAACTCGTTGGCCGGCTTGTTAATGAGACCACCGGGTCGGACCACGGTGTAAGGCACGCCGCTCGCACGCAATGCGTCCTCGCCCTTGAGCTTCCACTTGAGTATGTTATCGAAAGCTTTGTTCAGGAAATGATCTTCCTGCGTGACACCCGAGGAAGACACCAACACAAACTGTTTGATACCTGCATCGGCCGCCGCTTCAGCGAGGTTCTTGACGCCTTCATAGTCAACAGCTTCTGGATTATTGCTTGGATCGGAACGCGACGAACCAATGGCTGAAATCACGTAATCGGCATCGGCAAACGCGGCACGAATTGAGTCGACCTGCCGCACATCACCAACGGCATAGGCGAGATCATCGCCCAGCACTACCCTTGCTTTGGCTTCATCGCGCACAAAGGCGCGCACCTGGTAACCCTGCGCCTGGAGGTTCTTAACCACAGCACGACCGGTCCCGCCGGTGGCGCCGGCAACCACCACAAGCTGTTCGGCCGGTGCTTCAGTGCTGTTGACCCCGGCGCAGCCTCCGATAAACAGCACCAGTGCCGCAATAAACGAGGTAATTAGCCGGAATAGGAAATTGGGGAAACGCATCAGATGTACTCCTGCCAGTGCGCGGGTTATGCGCCGGGAACGGTGCAGTATAGCGGTGGGTCTGGTGAATCGGCACAAGCTACACAGCCGGATTCGTCGGGATATTCACTAGCCGGTCACGCGCAAAATAGTCATCGCATTGGTACCGCCCGCCACCCCGCGCATATCGCCCNNGACATCCACAATGCCGTCGAACCAGATTCGGTCAGTGCGATCAGCGCATGCACATCCATGTGATTGGCGGCATACATCACCGCCATGGCAATCGCCTGGTCGACAAACTCGAATTGATCGTCGTTGCGGCGCAGTTTGGAGCTGGTGAGTTTGTATGCTTCGGCCCCGGCACAGACTTCAGCCATGATCTCGATGGCTTTTACCGGAAAATCACCGACGGCTGTTTCGGCCGATAGCATCACGGCGTCGGTACCATCCATCACCGCATTCGAGACATCAGAGACTTCCGCGCGGGTCGGAATCTGGCTGTGGATCATCGACTCCATCATTTGGGTCGCGGTGATCGCAACCTTGTGACGACGCCGCGCGCGCTTGATGATTTTCTTCTGCAAACCAGTCAATCCGGCATAGCCGGTTTCAACACCAAGATCGCCGCGAGCGACCATGACGGCGTTGCTCGCATCGATGATCGCATCGAGATTCTCGACCGCCTCGGTGCGTTCGATCTTTGCAACGATGTAGCCCTTGCCGCCCGCATCGCGCAGGAGCTTGCGGGCCTCATGTATATCATCGGCATCGCGGACAAAGGAAACGGCCAGCCAGTCGACCTCGGACTCGGCTGCCCGCACGATGTCTTCGCGGTCCTTGTCGGTCAGCGCCGGCGCTGACAAGCCGCCGCCATGTCGATTAATACCTTTGTTATTGCCGAGTTCCCCGCCGACAACGACGGTACAGATAATGCGGCTGCCTTCGGTTCTATCGACTTGGAGATTTAGATGCCCGTCGTCGAGCAGCAGAATATCGCCCGACTCGACGTCACCGACCAGGCCTTCATATGCCACGCCAACGGCTTCTTGGGTTCCGGACTCGCCGTCCATCGCCGAGTCGAGCACGAAGGTCGCGCCCTCATCAAGGACGACCGGCGATTCCTTGAAGCGGCGGATACGGATCTTAGGCCCCTGCAGGTCGCCCAGAATGGCAACGTAGCGGNNAGGTCGATGCGCTTCTGATGGCCGTCCCACTCGCCATGGGAGAAATTTATCCGGATAACGTCGGTACCGGCGCTAATCATTTTCTCGAGAACTTCCGGATCGTCCGTTGCCGGTCCGGCCGTCGCGATAATCTTGGTTCTGCGCATGACTTGTCCCTCAGTCAATTGCCGTCAGTTTGCGGCGCGCTGTTCCAATATGGCTACCGCCGGGAGCTTCTTGCCCTCCAGCAGTTCCAGAAACGCACCGCCACCAGTCGATATATATGAAATCCTAGACCCCAGATTGTACTTGTCCAGCGCAGCCAGTGTATCGCCGCCACCGGCAATCGAGAACGCGCCACTCTCAGCCACGGCCTCGCCCACGGCACGCGTGCCTTCGCCAAATTGATCGAACTCAAATACGCCCACCGGGCCATTCCAGACAATGGTCGCGGCCGACTGCAGCAAAGCCGCGTAGCTCGCGGCGGTTTCGGGACCGATATCGAGCACCATGTCATCGGGGCCGATAGCGCCGACGCCGCAAACGCGGGCTTCTGCATCGGCGCTGAATTCAGTCGCGACGACCACATCGGTCGGAATCGGGATAGAGGCCTTTTCGAGGAGTGCTTTAGCCTGATCGATCATGTCGGTTTCAGCGAGCGACTTGCCGATATTGTGACCCGCCGCGGCCAGGAAAGTATTGGCAATTCCGCCACCAACGATCAGCTGATCGACGCGGTCGGCCAGCGCGTCGAGCACGGTCAGCTTGGTCGAGACCTTGGAGCCACCGACGATCGCGGTCATGGGCCGCGCCGGATTCTGAATAGCCTTGCCGAGCGCATCGAGCTCAGCCACCAGCAAAGGGCCCGCGCAAGCAACGGGCGCATGTTCGGCCACACCATACGTNNCGCGCCGCATTGGCCATGGCCTTGTCCAGCGCCGCCAGTTCGGCGAACAGCAGCGGCCCGGCGCAGGCGATCGGCGCAAACCGTGCGACTCCGTGCGTGCTGGCCTGCGCGCGATGCGCGGTGCCGAAGGCATCCATGACGAAGACGTCGCAGAGCGCGGCCATGCGTCTCGCTAATTCCGGATCGCTTTTCTTTTCCCCGGCATTAAAACGCACGTTTTCGCAGAGCACGACCTCGCCAGGTTGGACCTCGATGCCGTCGAGCCAGTCGCGTTCGAGGCGCACGGTCTGACCCAGCGCATCGCTAAGGTAATGAGCAACGGGCGCCAACGAAAACTCTCCCGCGTACTCACCCTCGGTCGGTCGACCCAGGTGCGACATCAGCATGAGCGCAGCGCCTTTCTCAAGGCCGGCACGAATAGTCGGCAATGCTGCCTGGATGCGTGCAGCACTCGTGACCTTGCCGTGTCGGCAACCGGGACGTTCAGGTCAAAACGAATCAGGACACGTTTACCCGCCAGATCCAGATCCTGCATCTTTAGAACGTTCATCGAACTAACCAGAGTTGTTGCTGAGCGCAACGGCTAGACTTTCATTAACGCTAAAGTCGTATCGAGCATCCGGTTGCTAAAACCCCATTCGTTGTCATACCAGGAACAAACCTTAATGAGATTGCCATTCATGACCTTGGTAAGTGTGGCGTCATAGCTCGACGAAGCCGGATTGTGGTTGAAGTCGATCGAGACCAGCGGACCATCGCTGTAATCGAGAATACCCTTAAGCGGTCCGTCAGCAGCTTGCTTCAGAATGCTGTTGATTTCATCCACAGTGGTATCGCGCGATGCTGTGAAGGTCAGGTCAACCAGTGACACATTGATCGTAGGCACGCGCACCGCGAAGCCGTCGAGCTTGCCGTCGAGTTCCGGCAGCACCAGACCGACTGCCGCAGCTGCGCCGGTCTTGGTCGGAATCATCGACATCGTGGCAGAACGCGCACGACGCAGATCCTTGTGATACACATCGGTCAGCACCTGGTCGTTGGTGTAGGCGTGGATCGTGGTCATGATGCCCTGCTCCACCCCGATTTCTTCGTGCAGCGGCTTGACCAACGGCGCCAGGCAGTTCGTGGTGCATGATGCGTTGGATACCACGGTATCAGTCGGCTTGAGAACATCCTGATTAACGCCATACACGATCGTGGCATCGACTTCCTTACCGGCCGGTGCGGAAATCAGCACTTTCTTTGCGCCAGCATCGAGATGCGGCTGCGCTTTTTCCTTGCTGGCGAAGAAACCGGTGCATTCGAGCACCACGTCTACACCCAACTCGGCCCAGGGCAGTTTGCCCGGATCACGCTCTGCCAACACCTTAATGCGATCGCCGGCTACGACCATCTCGTCACCTTCGACGGTGACGTCATAAGGGAACGGACCATGTGCCGTGTCGTACTTGGTGAGATGGGCATTGGTATTGGCATCGCCGAGATCGTTGACTGCAACAATGTCGATCTCACCATTGCGCCCGCTTTCGAACAGGGCACGAAGAACGTTGCGGCCGATGCGGCCATAACCATTGATTGCTAATTTAACTGCCATACTCAAATACTCCTTCAAACGGGGCGCGTCGGCATTCGTGCCCGCTAAAAATCCGACTTGCGGCTTACGCCGCAGAAACTTAATTCGCGTTCAACAGCTCACGAATGACAGCGCCGACATGNNCCTATAAGCTCGCGAATGACAGCGCTGACATGCTGCACCGAGAAACCGTACTTTTCAAAAAGTTCGGTTGCGGGGGCAGACTCGCCATAGCGGGTCATCCCGATGATCGCGCCAGCGGTACCGACAATCCCATGCCAGCCATTGGGGGAGCCGGCTTCGATTGCGATGCGCGCGCTGATCGCGGCCGGCAAAACCGACTCGCGGTAGTCGCTATCCTGAGCTTCGAACAGTTCGCGGCAAGGCATAGACACAACCCGTACCGGAATCCCTTCGGCATTCAGCACATCGGCAGTGCTCACCGCGAGGCCNNATAGACACAACCCGGACCGGAATGCCTTCTGCATTCAGTTCGTCGGCCGTGCTCACCGCTAGCCCGACTTCGGAACCCGTCGCTATCAAAATAGCCTGGATATCCGCCGGCGACTCAGCATCTTTAAGCACATAGCCGCCGCGGCGGATCGCTGCCATGCTCGCATCATCGCGCGGCTGCCGTGACAGCCCCTGACGACTCAGCACGAGGCTCGTGGGGCCGGAAGTGTGCTCAATGGCATCGCGCCATGCAAGTGCGGTTTCGACCGCGTCGCACGGACGCCAGACCCGCATGTTGGGCATGATCCTCAGGCTCTCGACATGCTCGACCGGCTGATGCGTAGGTCCGTCCTCGCCCAGACCAATCGAGTCATGGGTGAACACCAGGATCGACTGCAGCTTCATAAGTGCTGCCATGCGCAGTGCATTGCGCGCATAGTCAGAAAAAGTGAGGAAGGTACCGCCGTATGGTATGAAGCCGCCGTGCAGAGTAATGCCGTTCATAATGGCGGCCATGGCGAATTCGCGGACCCCGAAGTAAATGTAATTGCCGTCGGCGGAACCCAGCGTGATGGGTTTTGAGTCATCATGCATGGTCAGATTCGAACCGGTCAGATCCGCCGAACCGCCAATTAGCTCCGGCAGGATCTTCGCGAATGCGTTGAGCGCAACTTGCGAGTCCTTGCGGGTAGCGAAGTTAGTGTTATCAGCGGCGATAACATTGATTACTGCCTCGGCCTGCTCTGCCCAATCGGCCGGTAGCTGACCTGCCAACCGGCGCTCGAGTTCGCCAGCCAGTTCGGGATAAGCAGCAGCATAGGCCCCGAGTTTTTCGTGCCAGGCGCCTTCTGCCGCTGCGCCCTGCTCGCGGCCGTTCCATGCCGCAGCAATCTCGTCCGGGATTTCGAAAGGG
>JABAHO010015842.1_pt2 | contig 13693 bp, 13 predicted proteins | sample 7062071 | NCBI WGS metagenome assembly JABAHO01 (sample SAMN14534356, study PRJNA622989) | marine sediment metagenome | biome: marine biome [ENVO:00000428]; feature: marine pelagic biome [ENVO:01000023]; material: deep marine sediment [ENVO:00002113] | place: India: Gulf of Kutch | collected...
GTGTTTGCCGCCTCCTGGCCGATGCGGATGGTTTCCCGCAGGGCATCCACGGCACGGTTGCTGGCGCCTGCGGCCAGGTGCAGGTAGGTCAGGTCCAGCCAGGCCTGCCAGGCGCCGGGTCGGGCCGAGACATACTGCTCCATTTCGCCGGCCGCCCCTGCAAACTCGCCGGCATCCGCCAGCATGTGCACAAGTTCGAGCCTGCGGTCCGCCGGAATGCCGGCGGTTTCCATTTGCCGCCTGTAGACCGCGATGGAGGTTTTCATGTCTTCGTACCGGTCAGCTCCGTGCAGCATGCTTATGACTTTGAAGCGTCCCCCGGGATCCAGGTCCGTGGTGGTCATGTACCGGTCCAGCCATTCCCGGTACTCCTTTTCGTTTCCGAGCTGAAGCTTAATGGAGATCAGCCGCAGCCAGGTTTCGTGAATGTTTTCACCCTTGCGGATGCGCTGGACCAGGGCATCCGCCTCCTCTGAAAGGGCGCGAACATGCTGCAACTGATAGGCCAGCCGGGACATTTGCATGTTGTTCGGATCGAGCCGCAGATAATGCGCAAGCATGCGCTCTGCTTCGTCAAAGCGCCTGCCCGGAATGTGCACATCCTGCACAAGGCGAACACAGGCCTCCGCGCTCAGGGGGTAAAGCAGGCGGGCTTCGGCAAAGGCGCGTTCGGCTGCCGGTGTCCGTCCGTGGAAGGCCAGTACGCCACCGAGGGCCGTGCGAAGTTTTGCAAAGGATTTACGCGCAGCAATATCCCGTTGAAACCCGGGGCCGCTCACGAGCCTGCGGGTGTACCAGTCCCAGAAATCGGCATCTGCCCGAACGGCCGCGTCGGAAAGTCCCGTTTCGCGCGGGTGCAGCTTCATAATCAGCCCATGCGGTGCAAGATGCGCAAACATCCATTCGATCGGAAAGCTCTCTTCAACATAAAAGGCATGCCGGTCGCGGTTGTGGTCAAAAATTCCCTCCGCAAGCAGGGCGTTAATCTGCATGATCCCGAGTATTCCGCGCACGCTGACCTCTCCGTCCTCCCCGACCACGAGCTCGGCTTTGGCGGATTTTCGTTTTGCGCGCACGTCGTTCACATACGTCTGGAATGCCGCGTCATTGTCGCCGGCCGCCGGCACCCAGAGACGGTCCCCGTACAGGTCGCGAATAACATTGAGGTAGGTTTTGTCGGCAAGGGCATTCTGCGTGATGACGTGGACATCGCTTCGTACGCGAGCGGAATAGACCATGTAGGTGGGTACAAAGCGTCCGGCATCGGACCCGCCGAAAAACACGGCGTTCTCTTCCATGGGCTCGGGGTAGAACGGGTTCGGCAACGGCTCTTCCAGGGGCTCAAGTTCCTCTGCAATGGCATCGCAGCCGCGCAGCGAGTAATTCCCGAACTGCCAGCCGAAATCATGGCCGTTCTGCTCCGCCCCGCCGGACAGGCGAATCAGACCCCGGTTCCACGTGTTCTGGGCGAGGGGTACCGCCACGGACAGCGCGACGATAACCGGCAGGAGGGCGATATAAAGCCGGGAATTCCGGGGCAGGAGCGTACCTGCCCGGGCAAGGAAAAAGATCAGCCCGTAGCCGATCCAGAGGGCAAAAAAGCCGTGCGAGGATATGAACTTAACCCTTTGAACGAAATTATCGAGTGCATTACCCTCCGGATTGGCCAGCACAATGAGGAAAAGGCTCATGATGAGAAAGCCGGTTGCCGTGAAAATCATCCAGTGCTGGGCGCGGGTATCCAGTGCCATGCGCAGTTCCGCCCGGGACCGCATCAAAAGGCCCGTCACGAGGGCTGCAGTTGGGGGAATAACCACAAGTGCAAGGAGCACATAGCCGATGGTTCCGGCCGTGGCGGCATCTTCCGGGGCAACATCCGGGGCCGTACGGAGTCTGAACATCTGGCCGCTGAGATCCATCGCGGTGCGAATAAAAGCAGCATAGAGCAGCGCGAGGATGCCCAGCAGCAGGGCTGCCACGAGTCCATCGCCGGCGCGCCGCGCCCGAAAGGCGGAGATCATGTCGCCGCACAGGCGCTGGAGCTGCTCGATCAGAATGATCAGGGCCCCGATCCCCAGGATAACGAACACGCCGGCAATGAGAAGCTTGTCATAGCGGGGAAGTTCAACGCCGTAAAACCCGGCGCTAAGCCTGGCCGCCATCAGGAGGAGGCTGCCCGCGAGGCTCAGCCCGATGGCGATATCCAGTGCATTGAATTTTCGTTTGCCTGCCTGCCACGCGGTAAAGGGAAGAAAGCCGAAGAGGGCGGCCGGCAGAGTGAACTGTCCTCTCAGGCTTTGGAGGTAGTCGCCGATCTGGGCAAGGAAGCGGGAGGAAAAAACATTCGCAGGCTGCAGGGCTTCATATTGTTCCCGGGTGATGGCGCGCAGAAACCCCTCCCAGGTGCGCGGGTAGCCCCAGTTCATGGGCGGATTACGCAGGTCTGAAACCAGCGGCATGACGCAGTAAACCGCGAGGCCCGCCTGGAGGCAGAAAAGCGTCGGGGCTACGATGCGTCCGTTTGGCAGGAGGAACAGGCACAGGGTCAGGACTGTTGCATCCAGGCCAATGTAGATCGCAGCTTCGAGATGGGTCGGGTGGGAAATCGTCGGCAGGGCTCCCTGCTTGACGGCGATGCCGATCGCCAGAAACGGAAGCGCTGCCAGCGCGAAATCACGAAACAGGCCGCGGTTTCGCAAAAACACGAGAATGGCTAACGGGGCTGCTGCAAGAAGCAGCACCTGGTAATTCGTCAGGCCAATGCCGAAAATGAAGGCTGCCAGTCCCAGTGTGCGACCGCAGGGCCGACGCAGCCACCGGTAACTCAGCAGGAGGATCCACATCAGGAAAAACGCGTTCAGGCTGTAAACTTCGATGATCACGGACTGCGACCACATGACCGGGCTGAGTGCAAAAAGAAGGCTGCCTGCCAGCCCGCCTGCCATGCAGGTGAGAGGTTGGCGGCGAGCAGGCAGGGAGTGAAAAGCCTCTCGTGTGCCGGCAAGGATGTCGCGGCCGGACCGGCATATCAACATGGACGCCATGCCGGCCGCCAGGGCGCCAAATACGGCAGACATTAAGCCTATGCTCCAGGCCGGGTTCGGCTGTCCCCGATATTCCACAAACGAGAACAGGCTGGAAAAGATCCATGCCAGCACTGTCCAGATCGGATAGCCGGGCGGATGCGGGACGCCCAGGTAGTCGCCTGCCACGGCAAGTTCGCCGGAATCCTCAAGCGTCACCGTGGGCGCCAGTGTGCAAAGGTAAATCGCGAATGAAATAGCTGCTGCCGCGGCAAAAGCCAGCCAGTCTATGCGGTCAAAAACAGGATACCTTGGTGGGGATGGCGGCGCCGCGTCGTTACGCATCATGAGCTCCGGCAGTTATCGAGTCATGAAAACCGCGATGATTGAGGCGATATAAAGAACCAGCGTCAGGATAATGGGCGGATCGGACAGCAGCACCTTCTCCGGGCGTTCGGCCTTTTCCTCCACAAAGGCAATGTGCAGATACCTGAACAGCCCGAAAATGACGATGGGGACGGTGAAGGATAAGTTGTCGGTGCCGAATTTTTCAACCGTATCCGGCCACAGGGTGTAGAGGGCATAGGATACTGCTGTCGAGGCGGCGGCAATGCCTATGAGCAGATCAAGGAGAGCCTGGTCATAGCCCAGAAGGGTTTCCCGTGAACCGCTTTCATTTTCCGGCGAAACCGCCAGCTTTTCATGCCGGCGTTTACAGAGCGCGAGAAACAAAGCGAGGAAAAATGTACAAAGTTCAAGCCAGGGGGATATCGAGACCTGCAGAACGACAGCACCCGCGATAGCCCGCAATACGAAACCCACGGCAATAATACACACGTCCACGAGCGCAAGGCGCTTGAGGAAAAATGTGTAGGCAACCTGCAGCAGAACGTAGGTGGCCAGCGTGAATCCAAACGGGGACGACAGCGCAAACCCGGCAGCGAGCCCCGTCGCGATGAGCAGGGCGGAAAGCAGTCGCCCGGTCGACACCGGTACTCGGCCGGATGCCAGGGGGCGGTATCGTTTTCGAGGGTGGAGGCGATCCGCGTCGAGGTCGCGCAGGTCGTTCATGATGTAAATGCCGCTGGAAACGATGCAGAACAATGCCGCGGCGGGAAGCGCCAGTGTGAAGCCCTCCCGCAAGCCGACCTCCTGGTGCCTGTCCCAGAAAGCAAAAAAGAAGGCTGCCAGCACGAGGCCGTTCTTGGTCCACTGGTTCGGACGCATGCACATCAGAAGGTCGCGCAGTCCGGGGCGGGGTGATGTTGCAGGGTTCTCGCTCATAGTGGTTTGCGCCGGAATCGGTACCTGAATGCCAGCTTCCAGACGATGCGCAGGGCCTCCATCATGATATCTTTGTTCATCTTTGAATAGCCGGACCGACGATCCTCAAAGATAATCGGGATTTCCTTGATACGAAAACCCTTTATCCAGGCGGTGTGAGTCAGTTCGACCTGGAACGAGTATCCGCTGGACATCACCTTGTCGAGGTTCATGGATTCTAGAACCGCGCGACGAAAGCATTTGAAACCGCCCGTGGGATCATGCACGGGCATTCCCGTGATCAGGCGGACATAGGTGGCGGCGGTCTTGCTGAGGAACAGACGGCTGAGGGGCCAGTTTGTAATACGGATTCCCTGCAGATAGCGTGAGCCCAGCACCAGGTCTGCATCTTGGATGGCCGCAAGAAAATTGGGGATTTCCGCAGGGTCATGAGAAAAATCGGCGTCCATTTCAAAGATGAAATCGTATTGCCGCTCAATGGCCCATTTGAAGCCGCAAACGTAGGCTTTCCCCAACCCCGCCTTGGACTGATTGTGAATAATGTGAACCCGCTCATCGGATTCCGCCATCCGGTCCACGATTTCTCCTGTTCCATCCGGGGAGTTGTCATCCACAAACAGGATATGGGCGTCAGGGGAGACGCGAAATACGGCCTCGGCAATCGGCCGTACATTGTCCTTTTCATCATAGGTGGGAATGATGATGACGTGCCTTTCCATTTGCCGATCATACGGGCCGGTTTCGTGCCTGCGCAAGCGTTTTAGCCCCGCAACCGGGCGGCCGGGGCCTGTGAAGGCTGCAGCATTAACCGTCGGGAAAGCTGCTGAAAACGAATGACTTTCACCGGGGGTGGATGCATAATGAAGAATCTCAAAGCGGGCGGAATGCCGCATGACGTAAGCGTTAAACCGGGAGAATGTTGTGGCTGATTTTCTAAACCATCCTTTTACATGGGGCATTGTCGTGGGGATCGGCATCGGCTTGTTCGGAATTCTTTCCGTCTGGCGCAGGTCCCGAACCGATATTAAGCAGCTGCGCAAGGACAGGGAGCGCCTCGAAGGCGCGCTGAAAACACACATGGATATTCACTCCAAGGGCAGCGAGTTTCGCGAGCAGGAACTCGAAACGCTCAAGAGGGAGAACGAAAACCTCAGGGTAACGGTTCAGACCCTGCGGCAGAAGCCCGGCCGCGAGGAACGCGTCCGCCTCCAGGTTTTTGAAAAGACGAAGGATACCATGATGCAGCAGGCACCGGGATTCGCGCCGGCGTGGGTGAAAACGTTTGAGGATATTGAGCGGCAGCTTGAGGGCTCTTTTGTGGGGAAGATACCGTTCGTCAACCGGATGCTGAGTTCAGGGCATTCCTCCCGCGTTATCACGCACGATGTTTCCGCGGAAAGCGGATCAAATTAGCCGCCTGCTCTTTGCCGCACTTCTGAAGAGGCTGCCGTGCGTATAGTCTTTGCGTCATCCGGATGCGGAGCGTCGTGCCTCCAGTCGCCTGCCGACAAGCTGGTAAAGCCTGATCATGACTGACCGGAACAAAGAAAACGTGACATGTCCGCTGGGCATGGAGTGCCGGCGCATTGAGCGGGTCATCGGCGGGCAGTTGCTCAAGATTGATGCCATTGGCGACGTGGATACGCTGCTTGAGCACTACGCCAGGGGGAGCGGCGATGCGGTGGACCTGATTCCCTATTACGCAATGCTGTGGCCCTCCGCCGAAGCGGTCGCGGAGTACCTGGTTTCGCACTATGAATCTTTGGAGGGTTTCCGTGTGCTTGAGCTCGGCTGCGGGCTGGGCCTGCCCAGCATGGTGGCCGCACAAATGGGTGCGCGCGTCCTTGCCGTGGATTTTCATCCGGACTGCCCCGAGTTTCTGCGGCGAAACCTCAAACTGAATGGCGTGACGACGGTCGAAGTTCGCCTTGGTGACTGGCGCAGTCTTTCTGATACGGGGCCGTTTGACCTGGTGCTTGGGAGTGACCTGCTTTACGAGCGTGAAAACATTGAAAGCCTTTCGCGCGCCGTCGTGCAGCTTTGCTCTCGAAAGGGGCATATTGTTTTAGGTGATCCGGGCCGTGATCACTTTCAGCCCGCGGTGAACCGAATCTGTGCGGCGGGTTTCGATAAGCAGGTGGAGGTTGAGGGTGATGTGTTCGTCGTCAGTTTTGAACGGCGGGAAACGCAACCCGGTTGAGCGCGGCGTTGTTATTCAGCCGCTTTCCGGCTTGCCGGGGCGATCTGGATCACCTGAGGCCCTACGTCAGAAGCGTCCCGGCCGGATGCCCCGGCCAGCTGCCCGCAGGCGGCGGCGATATCAATTCCTCTTTCCACCCTGACGGTGCAGGGAATGCCGTGTTCACGCAGGATGCGCTGGAAATGATTCACCCGCTCACGGTTTGAGCGTGCGAGGGGGGTTCCGGGCACCGGATTCCAGGGGATCAGGTTTACATGCAATAGCTGGGGGCATTCCGACAGGGGGCCATTCCGAAGCAGCCTGCCCAGTGCCTCCGCATGCTCCGGCCTGTCGTTGGTCTGCTCAAGCAGAACGTATTCAAAGGAGACTCTGCGCCCGGTATGCAGCGCATAATCCCTGGAGGCTTCAAGCAGATCCATGATCGGGTAGGCCTTGTTAATGGGCATGAGCTCCGTGCGAAGGGTATCGTCCGGAGCATGCAGGGAGATGGCCAGGTTGATTTGGAGTTTTGATTCCGCCAGGCGCCGTATGCCGGGAATCAGGCCGGAGGTGGATACCGTGAAGTTTCGGGCGCCGATGTTGCATCCTCCCGGATCGTTCAGCCGGGTGCAGGCCTCCCACCAGGCATCATAGTTATGAAACGGCTCGCCCATGCCCATAAAGACGATATTGGTCAGGTTTGCGGAGGCGCCTTCCCGGCCCATTCGGGCCAATTCCCGACGAGCCCATAAGACCTGTTCGATGATTTGGCCGGAAGAGAGATTTTTCAACAACCCGAGTTTCCCGGTGGCGCAGAAGGAGCAACGTATCGCACAGCCGGCCTGGCTGGATACGCAGACCGTGGCTCTGTCCGGATATACCATGAGTACCGATTCTATAATCTCGCCGGATGGAAGCCGAAAGGCGGCTTTGCGGGTCAGGCCGCGGTCCCCCTCCTGCAGCCTGTCCAAAGCCAGGTCTCCAATGGTGTAGGCGCTTGCAAGGCGGTCACGCAGCTTTTGGGGCAGGTCTGTCATGGCGCCGATGGATGTGGCGTCGTTAACATAAAGGTGCCGGTAGATTTGCCTGGCACGAAATGGTTTTTCGCCCATATCGCCTAGTGCCGCTTGAAGGGCTTCAGCCGAAAGGTCGTAGAGGTTTTGAGGCAGTGATGACATGCGGACATCCTAATGGAGAAAGGAAGGGTTTTCCATTGCGATTCGCCGGCCCGCGCGATATTGAATGCAGAAGGCACAATGTGGCGTTCCTCTGAAAGGAGGCGCGTGCAGCACTCGTAAATGCAGGCGATATGATGGGCATACACGATCGTGATTATATGAACAGTGATAAGGATGAGGGGCGTCGTGTCGAGGCATATGAGCGCCGGGCCTTTGAGCGTGAGTACGGGGACATGGCTGCCCGCCGAAAAAGGCTTATTCGCCGGGCGTTCCTTGTTATGGCGGTCGTGGGAGTNNTCAGTTGCATAAGGAGTTTCCATGAGCGGTACGATCGGAATTTTAACCAGCGGCGGTGATTGCCCGGGGCTGAATGCGGCCATTCGGGGGGTAGGGAAAGCACTCCGTGATCACCACGGTCTTCGGGTCATGGGCTTCAAGAACGGCTTTCGCGGACTGGTTCAAAACCAGGCGTGCGAGCTGGACGGCGACCGCCTTTCTGGAATTTTGACCCTGGGCGGAACCATCCTGGGCACCAGTCGGGATAAACCGCACCGTATGCCCATCGGGGGCAAAACGCACAATATGATCGATGCCTGCATCGAAACCTATGAGCGCCATCACCTGGATGCGATTGTGTGCATTGGTGGCGGCGGCACCCAGAAAAATGCCGTGAAGCTGATGGAGGCCGGCCTGAACGTCGTGACGCTGCCCAAGACCATCGACAATGATGTGCACGGGACAGATGTGTCGTTCGGATTCGATACGGCGCTGGGAATTGCAACAGATGCTATCGACCGCCTGCACTCAACAGCCATGAGTCACGGGCGCATTATTGTCGTCGAGATCATGGGGCATCGGGCGGGGTGGCTTGCGCTTGGAGCCGGCCTNNTTTAATCCCTGAAATACCGTTTAGTATGGATGCGGTGGCGGAGGCCGTGCTTGAAAGATCCCGTGCCGGCAAACATTTCAGTATTGTGGCGGTGGCAGAGGGGGCGATGACCGTTGGGCAGGCCGATACGGTAAGGGACCTGCTCAAGCAGAAGCAGAAAGCGCCCTCGAAGGCCGCTAAAACGGAAGCCTCGGAACAACTGGATTCTTTTCACCGGCAGCACGTGAACAACACCCTGAGCCTGACCGAGGATCTGGAGAAGAGAACCGGTCTCGAATCCCGCCTCACAATACTCGGCCACCTGCAACGGGGAGGGGCGCCTTCGGCGGCTGACCGCATCCTTGCGACAAAGCTTGGGACCGCCTGCGCTGAGCTCCTTCATGATAAAGCCTACGGCATGATGGTTGCCGCGCGCGGCAACGGCACCGAGGCCATGCCGCTTAAAGAGGTCGCCGGTAAAAAGAAACTCGTGCCGCCGGACGATCCGCTGGTCGAGTCCGCCCGCCTGGTGGGAACGTCGTTCGGGGATTCCTGAACAGACAGGTAGAAAATTTTTTTGAGGAGAAGCACGATGAAATACTGGCTGATGAAGTCCGAGCCGAGTGTCTATGCAATTGAAGATCTTGAGCGGGACGGCCAAACCTGTTGGGAGGGCGTGCGAAACTACCAGGCCAGAAACCTGATGCGCGACCAGATGCGGGTGGGTGACCTGGTGCTGTTTTATCATTCCAATGCGGATCCAACCGGCGTAGCCGGTCTTGCGCGTGTATGCCGCGAAGCATATCCGGATCACTTTGCGTTTGACCCGAAAAGTTCCTACTACGACAAGCGCAGCACTCCCGACAACCCGGTCTGGATGATGGTGGATGTGGCGTTTGTGCAAAAATTCCCGGCTGTGGTTTCACTCGCCGATCTGAAGTCTGACAGCGCCCTCGAGGGGATGATGGTCACGCGGCGCGGAGCACGTCTTTCTGTTCAGCCGGTTGAAAAAGAGCATTTCGGCCGGGTTTGCAATATGGCGGGTCTTAAAAAAATACCATCCTCCTGAAACGAACGGGTGGTAGTCAGTTTTTCGGTACAGGATGCCGAAAACCGATCAGGCTCCGGACCGCCTGCAGTCCGGGCAGCGTCCGCTGAGTGTTATGTCATGAGACTCGACATCAAACCCCTGGGGCACACGGTAGTTGGTCTGCAGTGCGCATCCGTCCAGGTCAAACACCCGGTTGCATCGTGTGCAGTGAAAATGGTGGTGATGATCGAGATCGCCGCGCTCGTACCGTGCCGGCTGTCCCGGTAGTTGCACCGCTCGAACTGATCCTTCGCCGACAAGATGGTTCAGGGCCCGGTAAACCGTGGCAATGCCGAGGCCGGGAATGTCCTGGCTGGCACGAGCGAGGATTTCCTGAGGGGTAAGCGGATGATCCGAGGTCCGCAGGGTTTCGTTGATGGCAGACCGCTGTTTAGTTAAACGCTGCATGGCTTCAATGTCCGGAATAACGAATGGGCATTCAATGAAAAACCGTGCTGACTGCCGGTATGCATCATCATGTGTATTGCGGTTGATTTCGCCGCGCCAGTTCGTACACTGAAGCCAACCAAAAAGCAGGAAGGCGCATATGAAGGAGTATTTCGCAAATATCGATAAAATTGCCTATGAAGGGCCCGGCTCCAGGAACCCGTTGTCATTCAAGGTGTACAACCCCGACGAAATCATTGCCGGCAAAACCATGCGTGAACACTGCCGCTTTTCTGTTGCCTACTGGCACACAATGGTGGGGGCCGGTGTCGACCCTTTCGGGAGTCCGACGCTAATCCGTGAATGGAGCTCCTCGGCTGATCCCGTGCAGAAGGCGGAAGATACCCTGCGTGCTGCGTTTGAATTCTGCACAAAACTGGGAGTGGATTACTATTGCTTTCATGACGCGGATATTTGCCCTGAGGCGGAAACGCTGGCGGAATCCAATAAGCGAATGGACCGAATCATTGCGCTCGCCGGGCAGTTGCAGTCGGATACGGGCATAAAGCTTCTTTGGAACACTGCAAACCTGTTTTCGAACCCGCGCTTTGCGAATGGGGCTGCAACGAATCCGGATGCGGCTGTTTTTGCCTATGCGGGGGCCAAGGTCAAAAAGATGCTGGAAGTCGGGCTGGAGCTTGGTGCCGAGAATTATGTCTTCTGGGGAGGCCGCGAAGGCTACGAGGCCATGATCAACACGGATATGAAACGCGAGGTAGAGCACCTTGCCGCGTTTTTGCGTATGGCCAAGGAGTATGCTCGAAAAATCGGCTTTGGGGCGCAGTTCCTGATTGAGCCAAAGCCGCGCGAGCCCTCCAAGCATCAGTATGATTTCGACTCGGCGACGGTTATCGGCTTCCTGAAGACCCATGGGCTCGAGAATGACTTTAAGCTTAACATCGAGGCCAACCATGCAACGCTGGCGGGTCATTCGTTCGAGCACGATCTTCGGGTCGCGTCGGATCACGGGCTGCTTGGCAGTGTGGATGCCAACCGCGGAGATCCCCTTCTGGGTTGGGACACCGACCAGTTCCCCACGGATATTTACGATACAACCGCTGCCATGCTTGTGATCCTGGAGCAGGGCGGGTTGGCGCCGGGAGGACTCAACTTCGATGCAAAAGTACGGCGCACATCCATTGATGTTGAGGATCTGTTTCATGCCCACATTGGCGCCATGGATTGCTTTGCGCATGGTCTGCGTGTTGCGGCCAGGCTGATGGAGGACGGGGTCTTGAGCGATTTCAAAAAGGCGCGGTATGCGTCCTATGATTCCGGCATCGGTGCCCGCATTGAATCCGGTGATGCCGGTCTTGAAGACCTTGAGGCCTACACGCTTGAAATGGGTGAGCCGCAGGGCGCCTCCGGCCGCCAGGAATATCTCGAGAACCTTCTCAACCAGTATATTCGCGGCGAGTTTTAGGCATGCGCTCCGACCCTGCCCGCGCGGCAGGCATACGGTTGTTGCCGCGAAGCTGTTGGCTCACGCGCTGTGCCCTGGTCGCGTTGCTGGCGCAAATGGTTGCGGGTTCCCTGCACGCAGAGCGCAGCGTTGAGGCGCTCGTTCACGGCCTGCGGGGTGACGAGCACTTTCTCAGGCGGGTGGTGCATGAATATGCACCGGACGGCTTGAGCCGGTTTTCCGCTTTATATGACCAGCTTGAGGCGGACCTTGGCCGTTTGGAATATGCGCAGCTTGATACGCAGGGGCGCGTGGACTGGCTGCTGCTGTCCTCCCTGGCGGATGCAGAGCGGGGGCACATTCGCCATGCGGAGGAGCGCCTTTCGGAAACCGCGGAATTTATGCCTTTCGCCGGCGATGTCATCGCTATGCACGAGGCACGCCGGTTGGGGCGTGTTGCGGACGGGGCGGAATCTTCCCGGCAGATGAGCCGAATTCGCGAACTGGTGGGCGAGGGGCGGCAGGCATTTGAGGCCTTTGCACCCGATACCTCATCGGAGGGGGCCACGAACGGCGTCGATCGTGCTGCCGGTCCGGACCGCAAAACACGTTGTCGCATGGGCGCTCAGGGGGCACACCAGCTCAGGACGCTGCGAAGAAACCTCGAACACTGGTATCGGCACTACTCTACCTATCAGCCGGGAATAACATGGTGGGTTGAAACCGAGTGGGAAGCCTTGCAAAAGGATTTGGACGGCTATGTGGAATACCTCGAAAAGGTTGGGAACGAATGCGAAAAAGAGGATGAAGGGTTTCTGGAAAGCATACCGGCGGGAGACGAACGGCTTTCCGAATTGTTGCGTAATGAATGGATTGCGTATTCCGCCCGGGAGTTGATCGCGATTGGCGAGCGCGAGCTTGCCTGGTGCCGCGCGGAAATGGACAGGGTCTCTCGCGAGCTTGGCGTCGGCGGGTGGACGAATACCATGGCCCTGATCAAGGACGCGACCGTACCGCCCGGCAGGCAGGGAGAGCTCGTGGCCGGCTATGTTTCTGAGGCCGTGGAATTCCTTAAGCAAAAGGGCCTCCTGCGCATACCCCCGCTCTGCGAAGCCTCGTGGCGGATCAATATGGTTGGGAAAGATGCGCAAAAAACGCTGCCGTATGCGCTGTATGCCGAGCCTGAGATCAGGGTCGCCTATGCTGCCCGCGGGATGGAGCATGCTGAAATGCTGATGAGCATGCGCGGAAACAACCGGCATTCAACCCGGATTGTCATCGCGCACGAATCGATTCCCGGTCACCATTACGAACGGTTTATGTCCCGTCGTCACCGGCCGTACCGTCAGCGGTTCTCCACCCCGTTTTTTATCGAGGGCTGGGCAGTTTACTGGGAGATGCGGCTCTGGGACGAAGGTTATGCCCGCAGCGCCGAAGACCGCGCCGGGATGCTTTTCTGGCGGGCGCACCGCTGCGCGCGCGTGATCACCACATTGCGTTACCACCTCGGCGAAATGCAGGCAGGCGAGATGGTGCGGTTCCTGGTTGAGCACATTGGACATGAGGAGGACCAGGCCCGGGCGGAGGTCAGGAGATATATATCCCCGGAGGCCGATGTGTTGTACCAGGTCTCATACCTGGTTGGCGCGCTTCAGTTACGTGCGCTCCGGCAGGAATGGGTCGGGAATGAAAAAATGTCCGAGATCGAGTTCCATGATGCCGTGCTGGCCCAGGGGCCGATCCCGGTAGAGCTTACGCGCGCCATTCTCATGGACAGCCGCCCGCCCTTATCGACGGGGCCGGAGTGGCGGTTTGCGGAGCCGTAATCGGCAGGGCCGGGTTGTAAAACAGATATGGCGTATCAGTGCCTGTGAAGCCTGATTTTGAGCCTGTCCCAGAATCCCGGGTGCTCCTGGCATTCCAGCAGCAGTTCGAGCTCACCGCGGTCAAAGAATAATCCTTTGCAGTAGGTGCACCGGTCAACCTTGATGCCGGTCAGTTCCACCTCTTCCATGTCCTCTCCGCACTTTGGGCATTTCATCCAGTGCAGTTCCTGGCGGGCATTGTGCTCCTGTTGCCGGCGGTTTTCATTAAGTTCGGCACGGCGCGACTCAATCAGCTTTTTGTTGAGCTCGTAAAAATACAGCTCTTCCTTGTCGTATCCGGTAGGGATCACATCGTCTTGGGACATCCCTGAATGCTCCTGTCTGAAATTACTCTGA
>JABAHO010011553.1_pt1 | contig 13684 bp, 16 predicted proteins | sample 7062071 | NCBI WGS metagenome assembly JABAHO01 (sample SAMN14534356, study PRJNA622989) | marine sediment metagenome | biome: marine biome [ENVO:00000428]; feature: marine pelagic biome [ENVO:01000023]; material: deep marine sediment [ENVO:00002113] | place: India: Gulf of Kutch | collected...
TGTGAATAACCGTCATTCCTCAAAAAGGCCAAGCAGATGCTGTCGCAGAAATACCGCCTCATCCTCGTCAGCCATCAGGCAAGTCGGTTATCCGAGCTACTTGACGAAGCAGACATTATTGCCCCACCCCTTACCGAAATCAAGCAAATACCTCAGCCGGGCTCACTGGCTCTAATCCAGGGCTCACTGGCTGAGGGCTGGGNNTTGGGTTATGAATAATGATACCTACCTGGTCACCGATGCTGAAATCTTCAGTTTTATCAAGCAACGGCGGCTAACCAAGAGACACCCGGTGCCACGCCACCTGCTCCTTGCCGACATAACCCCGGGCGACTATGTAGTCCATGTTGAGCACGGCATTGCCAAATTTGCCGGCGTTACTACCAAGAGGACTGACAGCACGGAAAAGGAATACCTCGCCCTCCAGTATGCCGCTGGCGACAGGCTCTATGTCCCTACCGACCAGATAGACCGTGTCAGCCGTTATGTAGGCGCCAGTGACCGGCCACCGGTATTGAGCCGACTGGGCACTGTGGAATGGACTAAAACCAAGCAAAGAACCAGGGAGTCGGTAGAAAACATCGCTCAGGAGCTATTAGCTCTCTATGCTGCCCGGGAGGTCGTCCCCGGCTTTGCCTTTTCCACCGACTCGGCATGGCAGCAAGAACTTGAGGCTTCTTTCCCCTATATTGAGACCCCAGACCAGATAGAAGCGCTGGAGCAGGTAAAAGAGGACATGGAAAAAGCCAAGCCCATGGATAGGCTGGTCTGCGGGGATGTCGGCTACGGTAAGACCGAGGTGGCTATCCGGGCCGCCTTCAAGGCAGTGATGGACAACAAGCAGGTGGCAGTGCTGGTGCCGACTACGGTGCTGGCTCAGCAGCACTTTGCCACCTTCAGCCAGAGACTGGACGCCTTCCCGATAAGAATCGAGGTGTTAAGTCGGTTTCGCACCGCAAAAGAGCAACAGGCTATCCTTGAGGGACTGGCTGATGGCAGGGTGGACATCTGCATTGGCACCCACCGGCTACTGCAGAAAGACGTGGTCTTCAAGGATTTGGGGCTGTTAATTATTGACGAAGAGCAACGCTTTGGCGTCGCCCATAAGGAACACTTCAAAAAGATGAGGCAGGAGGTAGATGTGCTCACCCTGAGCGCCACCCCCATCCCCCGCACCCTCCACATGTCCCTGGTTGGAGTGAGGGATATGAGCACCATGGAAACCCCTCCCGAAGAACGGTTGCCCATCAAAACCTATGTTGCCGAATTTAATGAACGGCTAATCAGGGAAGCCATACTTAGAGAACTGGAAAGAAACGGGCAGGTCTTCTTTGTCCACAATCGGGTGCAGAGCATAGCCATCGTGGCTAATAAGCTCCAGTCGCTGGTGCCCGAGGCTAAAATAGTCATCGCTCACGGTCAGATGCCCGAAGCAGAGCTGGAGAGGGTGATGGCTGACTTTGCCCAGGGTAAGAGCGATGTTCTGGTCTGCACCACCATTATTGAATCGGGACTGGATATGCCCAATGTTAATACCCTTATTGTCAACAAGGCGGATAAATTTGGCCTGACCCAGCTATATCAACTGCGGGGCAGGGTTAGGTCGTGGGGCTAATCTTGCCTATGCCTACTTTCTCTACGACCGGGAAAAACGCCTGACACCGACAGCGGAAAAGCGGTTGAGGACTATATTTGAAGCCACCGAGCTAGGCGCTGGCTTTGGCATCGCCATGAAAGACCTGGAAATCAGGGGGGCGGGAACCCTGCTCGGGGTAAGGCAGAGCGGATTTATAACTGCGGTTGGCTTCAGCCTCTACTGTCAGCTACTGGCGGAGGCAGTTGAGGCGCAAAAAGCCAAACAGGCTGGTCTGCCCAAGGTAAAGCCCCNNGCCACCGCCCACCATAGACCTCCCCCTGCCTGCCTTCATACCTGAGGAATATGTAACCGACCTCAACACCAGGCTGAGCCTCTACCGCAGTCTGGTAAAGGTGGACGAGGCGGAGCAGGTAGATGCGCTGGCTCAGGAATTCAGCGACCGCTTTGGCGCCCTGCCCGCGGAGGTAAAGAACCTGCTCTACGCAGTCAGGATAAAAACGCTGGCGGCCAAGGCGGGCATTGAGTCTATCATCACCGAGGACAGGCAAATCGTAATCAGACGCTTTCCAGGCATGCAGTTTGACAAGCAACAGCTGGAGCCTTTAAAGGACCGCATAAATGTAGGCTTAACCCAGCTCAGCCTCAACCCCAAACGGTTGGGTGGGGAGTGGCAGGGGATACTGGAGGAAGTGCTGAGGAGGGTGGGGTGAGATACCGTGGGGAGTTTAAGAGAGGCTTTGCCCCTCTTTTTTATACCCCTTTTTTATTTTTTCCCACGCCTGAATTTTTTTGACATTTTAAAGTAATTTGGCTAGATTAAAATGATGGTTTAGGAGACTGACAGCTTCAGGAGACTGGGGATGACATACCGGGAAGAGGAACAGGTAAAGCTGAGGCGGCAGAGCACCAAGCAGGCTATCGCTTTAGCCATGGAGGGGCGCTGGCGGGAGGCGGTGGCGGCCAATACCGGCATAATTGATAACTTCCCCAACGATGTCACCGCCTATAACCGTCTGGGTAGAGCCTATATGGAACTGGGAGAGTATGCCCAGGCAAAAGAAGCCTACAGCCGGGCTATGGAGCTTGACCCCTATAATGTCATCGCCAAAAAGAACCTTGACCGCTTGGCCCATTTGGAGGAACCGGTAGCTGGTCCGGAGGCTGATGCTCGCACCGCCGAGCCCCATATTTTTATTGAGGAAGTGGGCAAGGCAGGGGTGGTTAATCTTCGCCACCTGGCGCCACCCAAGATACTGGCCAAAATGGTGGCTGGCGACAGGGTCTACCTGAAGATAGACGGGACTAGTTTAATTGCCGAAAACGGGCATGGGGAGTATCTGGGTGAAGTCGACTCCAGGCATGCCCAGCGACTTATCAAATTAATGGAGGGGGGTAATCGATACACCGCCGCTATCGTTCGCTCAAGCAAAGATGCGGTGGCGGTTATTATTAAAGAGTTATATCAGAGCCCTTCTCAGGCAGGACAGCTATCNNCGAACCTCGGTTGGCGATAGAATAATCAAGCGTGAGCTGGAACTTGAGGAGACGGCAGTGGAGGAGCCCGGCTATACCATAATAGACATAGATGAGGAGGGGGTAGAGATAGCGCTTAAGGAGACTCTGGAGAACGAGGAGGAAAAGCCTGAGGAAGAGGAATAGGAGGTTCAGCTAAGTATGGTTTTAGGCAATACCAAGCCGGTAAATATAGAAGACGAGATGAAGAGCTCCTATCTCGACTACGCGATGAGTGTCATCGTTTCCCGTGCCTTGCCTGATGTGCGGGACGGACTAAAGCCGGTACACCGGCGTATTCTCTACGCTATGCACGGTCTGGGGCTAACTCACGCCAGCGCCCACAAAAAGAGCGCCCGTGTGGTTGGCGAGGTATTAGGTAAATACCATCCCCATGGTGACACCTCAGTTTATGACGCCATGGTGCGCATGGCACAGGATTTCTCAATGCGATATGTACTGGTTGATGGGCAGGGCAATTTTGGCAGTGTGGATAATGACCCCCCAGCAGCCATGCGTTATACCGAGGCACGCCTGGCTCACATTGCCGAGGAAATGCTGGTTGACATTGATAAGGATACCGTTGACTTTATGCCCAACTTTGATGACAGCCTTAAGGAGCCCACGGTTCTACCGGCTCGGTTACCCAACCTCCTGGTCAATGGTAGCTCCGGAATTGCCGTAGGCATGACGACCAATATCCCGCCCCATAATCTGGGCGAGGTCTGCGACGCTATCTCCTATCTCATTGATAATCCTGAAGCCACGGTTGATGAACTTACCCAGTTTATTAAAGGACCTGATTTCCCTACCGCTGGCATTATCCTGGGGCAGGAAGGGATTAAGAATGCCTATGCTACCGGGCATGGCCGGATAGTGGTTCAGGCCAAAGCCCATATTGCCGACACCCCCGGAGCTGGGCGTCGCCAAATAGTGGTTACCGAACTTCCTTACCAGACCGATAAGGCTGCCCTGGTGGAAAGAATAGCCGAGTTGGTCAAGGCTAAGAAAATCGGGGGCATCAGCGAACTGCGCGATGAGTCAGACCGTCAGGGTATGCGTATTGTCATTGAGGTGGGGAGGGAAGCCCAACCGCAGCAGGTGCTCAACAGCCTGTATAAATATACGGCCATGCAGTCGGCTTTCTTTGTTAACATGCTGGCTCTGGTTGATGGACAGCCCAGGGTAATTAGCCTTAAAGAGGCGCTTCAGTATTATATAGACTTCCGCCATGAGGTTATCACCCGGCGCTCTCGATTTGAGCTAAAAGTGGCCAAGGAGAGGGCACATATCCTGGAAGGACTTAAAATCGCCCTGGACAATATCGATAAGGTGATTGCTACTATCCGAAAAGCACAAACTGCCGAGATTGCTCGGCAAAACCTTATGACCGGCTTTGGCCTGTCTCAGGCCCAGGCACAAGCCATCCTTGATATGCAGCTACGCCGGCTGGCTAATTTAGAGCGGAAAAAGATATTTGATGAATATGCCGAGGTAGTAAAGACAATTGCCTACCTAGAAGACCTTCTGGCTAACCCGAGGAGAATACTTCACCTGATAAAGGAAGATGTGGCTGAATTAAAGTCCAGCTACGGCGACCCACGGCGAACTGAGATAAGTGGGCAAGAGGCGATAGAATTTAGNNAGCGTGGAAGACCTTGTCCCTCACCAAAGAGTGGCGGTAACCCTCAGTCAGCGGGGGTTTATCAAAAGGGTGCCCGCCCAAGCCTACAAGCCGCAGCATCGTGGTGGCAAGGGTATCATTGGCATGGTAACCAGAGAGGCAGACGCAGTAAGACTGCTGGCGGTGGCGGATACTCATGATAACCTCTTGTTCTTCACCAACCGGGGCAAGGTCTTTAACCTAAAGTGCTATGAAATCCCGGCTGATAGCTCCCGCACTGCCAAAGGGATGGCTATCGTCAACCTTTTCCCTATCGATGAGAACGAGAGGGTCACGGCTATGGTAGTGGTCAGTGATTTTAAGCCAGATGTCTTTTTACTGCTGGCTACCGGCCGTGGAGAGATAAAAAAGACGGCTCTGGATAGTTTTGCTGCGGTGCGGAGTAGCGGACTCATCGCCATGGACTTGGAGAAAGGTGATGAATTGGTAGCCGCTGGATTAGCTACCGAGCGTGACGATATCATATTGGTGACTCAAAAGGGGCAGGCAATCAGGTTTGCGGTATCTAGTTTAAGAGCTACCCTCCGAACCAGTGGCGGAGTGCGTGCTGTCCGCCTGGCAGCGGTTGACCACGTAATCGGTATGGACATTGCTTATCCAGATACCTTCCTTTTAGTAATCACCTCGGGGGGCTTTGGCAAGCTTTCCTCCATTGGTGACTACCCACGNNCTGATGATAATATCGGCTGACGGGATTGTCGAACGCACTCCGGTAGAGGGCATTTCGGTTCAGGGCAGGAGAACCCAGGGGGTAAGGCTAATGAGCCTTAGCCCTGGTGATAAGGTAGTGGCTATCGCTTGCTTTGAGTAGGCTCTTGGTATTTTTGCTGGCACTCGGCTAGCCAGTGCTCTAAGCCACAGGCATTACAGATTTCATAGCGACAGTCAGGGGTTTCTATACCGTCTATGGCTCGCTGATATTCCTGCTTCAGGAAAGCTGCAAGTTACTCCCACATCAATATGAGCCCAGGGCAGCAGTTCGTCTAAGGAGCGTTCCCGCTGGGCATAAAAGCTAAGTCCAAGTCCGCTCTCCTCAAAGGCACGAAGCCAGTTTTCATAATTAAAGCGCTCATCCCAGGCATCAAAGGTTGAGCCCAGTTGCCAGGCACGATAGATAACCTTGCCTAATCGCCTATCTCCGCGTGACAATGCTGCCTCAAGCAGACTGAGTTTAGTGTCTTGCCAGGATAGTCTGATTCCTTTCTGGCGTAATCCCTCCTTAAGAAGTCCATGTTTAGCACTTAGCTGGTTTTCACTTTCCTGAGCTACCCATTGAAAAGGAGTATGGGGCTTGGGCACAAAGCTGGCCAGGCTAACCCTAACCTGAGGCCTTTTCCCGGTAGTCTTCCTGCCCAGTGAGCTGACTTTGAGTACCAGCCGGATAATATCCTCCACGTCATCATTGGTTTCGGTAGGTAAGCCGACCATGAAATACAGCTTGAGGCCGGTCCACCCTCGAGCGAAGGCAGTAGCCGCCGTTTCCAAGAGTTCATCTTCAGAGAGGCTCTTATTGATGATTCGCCGTAGCCTCTCACTTCCTGCCTCTGGAGCGAAGGTCAGCCCGGTCTTCCGACGGGAGGGGAGGGAGTCCACCAATCCTACTGAAAAGCTAACCACGCGGAGGCTGGGTAGTGATAGGGTAAGATTAGGGTAATGGCGGGAAAGGCTAGTCACCAGCTCACTAATGCCAGCGTAGTCGCTGGTGTCTAATGAGACCAGAGAGACCTCATCATAGCCGCAGTTGGTGATAAGCTCCCCCGCCGCCTGTAGCACTTCCTGCTGAGAGCGCTCACGCACCGGGCGGTATATATTCCCTGCTTGGCAAAAGCGGCAACCACGGCTACAGCCCCGCTGAATCTCTATTGCCCCCCGGTCGTGGACTATCTCAATATAGGGGACTACCGGTTTAGTCATCGGAGGAGGGAGCTTACTTATTATCCGCCGCTTAATTGTGGGGCCAGACTGGGCTACAGCGGGGGTAAAGCTTTCAATCAAACCATCAGCCTGGTATTTCACCTGATACAGGCTGGGCACATAGATGCCCGGGATAGTAGCTACTTGACGAAATAGCTGGCTCTTCGGTGCTCCCTGGCGTTTCCAATCCCGGAAGCTATCGATTAGCTCAAGCAATACCTCTTCACCATCCCCAATTACAAAAAAGTCAATAAAGTCAGCCATTGGCTCTGGGTTAAGGACGCAGGTACCCCCAGCGATTATTACCGGGTGGGAATCGTTTCTTTCACCGCTTAGGACTGGTATTTGAGCCAAGTTAAGCATATTCAAGACATTGGTGTAGGTAAGCTCGTAGTCTAATGAGAAACCAATAATGTCAAAATCCTTTAATGGATGCTTAGATTCGAGGCTAAGCAGGGGAAAACCGGCTTTACGCAAGGCTGCTTCCATATCTACCCACGGAGCATAGACCCTTTCGGCAAGAACATCCGACTGGCTATTGAGTAGTTCATAGAGGATAGGTAATGCCATATTGGACATACCTATTTCATATAAATCAGGATAGACGAGAGCAACCTTGATATAGGTTGATTCCCAGTCCTTGACAACGCTATTCCACTCACCACCGGTATAGCGGGCGGGCTTGGTAACCTGCTGTAATATATTACTGGGATAGCTCAACTTAGTTCTCCAGACTGTTCATTATAGGCTCTAGCCTCCTTGGGTGCAACTAATAAGGATTCCTTGACATCACTAGGTCGGGGTTGTTAAACTTTTATCACTATAGTCTTTGTCTCCGGTTAGTTTGTAGTCAGCCCTTCGTTAGGTGCTTTATTGACAGAAAAGGTATCATTACAGGAGCCTTCACCATCCGAGTCGCCGAGACAGGGTTTGGTTCAGGTCTTCACTGGCGACGGGAAGGGCAAGACTTCAGCAGCACTAGGGGTAGTGTTCCGGGCTTTGGGTCATGGTCTCAGAGTATTTATTGTTTTCTTTATGAAAGGTGACTATCCCTATGGTGAATTCCGTATCCTGGCTAGGCTGCCCAATGTGGATGTAGCCAGCTTTGGCTTCAGAGGCCATACCGACCCAGCCAATATTAAGCCGGAGGAAATAGAGCAGGCAAAGCTGGCTTTGTCCACTGCCCGTGAGGTTATGCTCAGTGGCAAATATGACCTAGTGGTATTGGATGAAGTAAATGTAGCCGCAGCCTGGAAGCTCATTGAGGTGGATGAGGTGGTTAGACTGATTAGGGATAAGCCACAGAATGTGGAACTAATCCTTACTGGTCGCTATGCTGATGCCAAGCTGATTGAGCTGGCGGATCTGGTCACCGAGATGGTAAAGGTTAAGCACCCCTATGATAAAGGGGTGCTAGCCCGAAAAGGAATCGAGTATTAAATATCAAAGGAGGAAACGATGAAGATTACATTGAGTGTAATCAAGGCTGACATCGGTGGTTACGTGGGGCACTCAGCATCTCACCCCGATATTTTAGCCAAGGCTAATGAATCGCTAGCCAAAGCTAAGAAAGAGGGGATGCTGATTGACTATCATGTAACCAAGTGCGGTGATGACCTGCAACTCATTATGACTCACCAGCAGGGGGAAGATAACGAGAAAATTCATAAATTAGCCTGGGATACTTTTATTGAGGGTACCAAGCTGGCTAAAAAGTTAAAGCTTTATGGCGCCGGGCAGGATTTGCTGTCTGACGCTTTCTCAGGCAATGTCAAGGGGATGGGACCCGGGGTAGCCGAGATGGAAATTGAGGAACGGCCGTCTGAACCGGTTATTATCTTTATGGCGGACAAGACCTCAGCCGGGGCATGGAATATGCCGCTATATAAGATGTTTGCTGACCCGTTTAATACCATCGGGCTGGTTATTGCCCCCAATATGCACGCTGGTTTTGCCTTTGAGGTGCACGATGTNNTAACCCTGAATGCCCCGGAAGAGAGTTATGACCTGTTGATTTTCATTGGTGCCCCTTCACGCTATGCGGTAAAAGCGGTTTACAGCCGAGAAACCGGGGAGATAGCAGCAGTATCCTCCACCCAGCGTCTATCTTTAATTGCCGGGCGATATGTAGGTAAGGACGACCCGGTATGTATCGTCCGCGCCCAGGGGATATTCCCGGCGGTAGGCGAGGTGCTGGAACCATTCACCCTGCCTCATCTGGTGGAGGGCTGGATGCGGGGCTCCCACCACGGTCCCTTTATGCCGGTAGCTATTGAGGATGCCACACCGACCCGTTTTGATGGACCACCAAGAGTGACCGCAGCCGGCTTCCAGCTTGCTGAGGGTAAACTGGTGGGACCGCGTGACATGTTTGCTGACAAGTCGCTTGATATCGTCCGCCAGCAGGCAAACGAAATAGCTAACTATATGCGTCGCCATGGTCCCTTTGAGCCGCACCGCCTGCCCCTGGAAGAAATGGAATACACTACCATGCCTCAGGTAGCCAAGAAATTGGAGGGAAGGTTTACTGACCTTGACTGACTAAAAGGGAAGGGATATCATTCATAATTGCATTTAATAAGGAGTTGAATAAATGGCAATCTATGTTATGCTTACCACGTTAACTGACGAGGGAAGGAAAACCATAAAGGAAAATCCCAGAAGGCTCAAGGAAGTTAATAAGGAAGTCGAAGCCATGGGAGTTAAGATACTCGCTCAGTATGCTCTCCTCGGTCCATACGACTTCGTAAACATCCTGGAAGCCCCGGACAACAAGGCGGTAGCTAAAGTAGCCATGGAATTGGGCTCGAGAGGCACCCTCCAGACTATAACCATGGCTGCCATGAGTGTCGATGAGCTTGGTTAATAGCCTCCGATATAATTTGGGGAAAACATGGGTTGGAAGCTTCTCTTGGCGACAAACAATCGAGGAAAGGTACGGGAATATAAAAGCTTACTCCAGAACATTCCCTATGAGTTGATTACGTTTGTTGAGCAGGGCATCATCGCTGAAGTCAGCGAGGTGTGCGAAAGCTTAGAGGAAAATGCCAGATTAAAGGCAACGGTAATTGCTGAAAAGAGCCAGCTACTAACACTGGCTGATGATTCTGGGCTGGAGGTTGATGCCTTAGGTGGTGAACCCGGTCCATTATCGGCTCGCTATGCTGGTGAAGGTGCTTCAGACAGGGACAGGGTTGATTATTTGTTGTCACGGCTTGAGGGGGTGCCGTGGGAGAAACGAACTGCCCGTTTCAGGTGTGTTATTGCCATTGCTACGCCCAATGGTAAGGCAGAGATTTGCTCTGGTGAGTGCCAAGGGTTTATAACCTTCGAGCCAAAAGGTGAGCACGGCTTTGGTTACGACCCAATTTTTTATCTTCCGGAGCTAGATAAGACAATGGCTGAGCTACCTTTGTCACTGAAGAACCAGGTTAGTCATCGAGGACAGGCAGCCAGAAAAGCGTACCAACTACTAGAGAGGTTAAGGGAATGACTGGACTTTCTGATTCCTTTCAGCGTCCAATAAATTATCTGCGTATTTCAGTAACTGACCGCTGTAATCTGCGCTGTATCTACTGCATGCCATCCGATGGCGTTCGCCTGCTGCCTCACCAAGCCATTCTTACCTATGAGGAAATTGACACCATAGTTAAGGCAGCCGCCGAACTAGGCATAAATAAGGTAAGGATTACCGGCGGTGAACCATTGCTGAGGTCAGGACTACCCAAATTAATACAGATGCTGGCGCAGATAGACGGTATTGATGATATTTCCCTGACGACAAACGGGACCTTACTTGGCCACTATGCGGCTGAGCTAAAATCAGCCGGCTTACGACGAGTCAATGTAAGTCTGGATACACTTAAACGAGATAAATTTGAGTTTATTACCCGCTGTAGTAATAATCTTGACAATGTTCTGGAAGGCATCGAGCTGGCTAAGTCAGTCGGGCTTACTCCAGTTAAACTTAATATGGTGGTTATGTCTGGTGTTAATGACGACGAGCTCCTCGATTTTGCTACCAAAACCATTAATGAAGGCTGGCATGTGCGCTTTATTGAGTTTATGTCCCTTACCAGCCAGGGCACCATAACTTCACAATTCCTCTCAGTTAGCGACATGAGAAAGCGCCTTGAGCAGTTGGGAAAACTGGAGCCCTGCTTACCCCGTGTCGGCAACGGACCAGCCAAGTATTTTCGTTTTCCTCGAGCCAAAGGCACCATTGGCTTTATTACCCCAGTTAGCGAACATTTTTGCTTTCATTGCAATCGGCTACGCCTTACCGCTGATGGTAAGCTTCGCCTCTGCCTCTTAGCTGAGGATGAAATAGATCTGAAGCAGCCCTTGCGCAGTGGAATATCTTTAGCTGGGCTGAAACAACTGATTGAGAAAGCAGCTGCCAACAAGCCACTACACCATCATCTGGCCAAGGGTCACATACCTGAAGACCAGCTGTTCTCTCAAATAGGGGGCTAGTCATGGAAGAACTGACCNNATAGGGGGCTAGTCATGGAAGAGCTTACCCATATGGATGCAGAGGGTCGACCTCGTATGGTAGATGTTAGCCAGAAGCCTGATACCCAGCGTGAAGCGGTAGCCAAATGCACGGTCAGGATGCAAGCTTCTACCTTTAATTTGATAAAGAAGAAGGGGATAGCCAAGGGGGATGTCCTGGCGGTAGCCCAGCTAGCTGGTGTCATGGCAGCTAAGCAAACGCCCCATATAATACCCCTGTGTCACCCGGTTATTATCGGAGATGTTAAGATTGAGTTCGGCTTGGACGAAAAGAATAGCACCGTGGAGATTACCACCACGGTAAAGAGTACCGGTAAGACCGGGGTGGAGATGGAGGCACTTACCGCTACCACGATTGCTGCCTTAACCATTTATGATATGTGCAAAGCCATAGACCGGAGCATACAAATTGAGAGTATTCGACTAATTAGAAAAAGTGGTGGCAAAAGTGGGGTAATTAACCTTGAGTAGAATTAATAATTGGTGTATACTACTTCATCACCAGTAAGACCACCTTGGGGGTGCAGTATGAAGCTATCATGTCTTCAAGAGAATCTAAACCGAGGGCTTAGCGTGGTGAGCCGGGCAGTGGCTACCAGAACTACCCTGCCCATAACCAATAATGTCCTCCTAGCCACAGACCAGTCCCGTCTCAAACTTGTTGCCACCAATCTGGAAATGGCTATCAGTCACTGGATTGGTGCCAAGGTAGAGGAAGAAGGGGCGATTACTGTTCCCGCCCGACTTCTTACCGACTTTGTTAATTCCCTGCCCAGCGATAAGGTTAATATCACTCTTTTCCCTCGGACTAAGACCTTGGAATTAAAGTGTGCCCGATTTGAAGCCCGAATCAGCGGGACTGATGCCAAGGATTTCCCACCCATACCCAAGGTCGAAGATGGTATTGCTACCAAAGTCGAAGTAGAAGCCCTTCATCAGGGAATTAGCCAGGTTGTCTTCGCTGCCGCTACTGAGGAATCCCGTCCGGTGCTCACCGGTGTTGATGCCCAGTTTGATGGTGATTTACTGACACTGGCGGCGGCTGATGGCTTTAGATTAGCCGTATACAAGCTACCTCTTGCCACCCCGGTTAAACAGAAGGCTGAGGTCATTATTCCAGCACGGACTCTGGCTGAGTTAAACCGGTTGTCGGCGGAACAGGAGGAAGCCGTTGAGGTAACCGTAAATCCGGATAAGAGTCAGGCTCTATTTCGCCTGAAGGATATTGAACTGGTATCCCAGCTGGTGCAGGGTACCTTCCCCCAGTATGCCCAGCTCATTCCCCAGAGCTACAATACCCGGGCGACAGTTGATGTTGCCGAATTCTTGAGGGCAACCAAGACAGCCTCTATCTTCGCCCGTGATGGCAGTGGCATTGTCCGTTTAATGATAGCCCCAGGTAAGATAACGGTTTCAGCTCGCTCCGAAGAGATAGGCGACGATGTTGGTGAGATTGATGCTACTGTTGAGGGTGAAGAGGCAAAGATTGCCTTTAACGGTAAGTACCTAACTGATGTGCTTAGTGTGCTTCGCGAGTCACAGGTAGCCCTAGAGACCACCAACCCGTCAAGCCCCGGGGTTATTCGCCCGGTAGGAGTGGACAACTACATTCATGTCATCATGCCCATGTTTGTTCAGTGGTAACCACCAGATATTAGAGAAAAATTAGGGGGAGCATAAATGCTCCCCTTCTGTTTATTCACGAGTTGTTGACAGCTTTGACTTCCTGTTTAGGCCACGTCCATGCATACCAGACAATGAACAAAGTACACCCAATTTCTATAGTTCCAAAAAATATATAATAAAGAGCTGGCGTTCCAACAAACATTGATAAGAAAACAGCCGCAGTATGTATTACACCTGCGATAATGTTTGCCCAGCGATTTGCTCTATACTTCAATACCCTGGACAGGAGAACCATGACAATCGCAGTCTCCATTAATATTGCGGCTCCCAACAAAAATCCTTGAGTGATTTGAAGACCCCCCACGGATCCAGTCAATATTTCCTTTAGTACCGAAGAATTCATTAATCCCGTAACATCCGCATAAAGATAATTAAACATTGCAAATATCCATAATGTTGAAAGTATTACTTTCCTATCTTCCATTTCAATTCCTCCTAATTTGTTAGGTTTTGTTATTATGTTCCACAGTTATGACTACATTTCCAGTTTTTTGTCCTTTTTCAACATACTTATATGCTTCGACAATTTGTTCTAATGGATATTTTCTATCTATCACTGCTTTGAATTTTCCTTGTTCTATGAGCTTTTTGATTAAAAGTATACTTCCTCTAATATCTGTAGGAATTGGAAATACGGTTTTTTTGTTTCCAATCATTGGTTTTATAATCGGTGTTATAAGTGGTAAGAAAACATTTTGAGCCATATAACCTAAGTCTGATGAAATATAAACTCCACCTGGTTGTAACAATGGTTTGCATTTAGCAAATGAACTTTT
>JABAHO010027332.1_pt1 | contig 13665 bp, 22 predicted proteins | sample 7062071 | NCBI WGS metagenome assembly JABAHO01 (sample SAMN14534356, study PRJNA622989) | marine sediment metagenome | biome: marine biome [ENVO:00000428]; feature: marine pelagic biome [ENVO:01000023]; material: deep marine sediment [ENVO:00002113] | place: India: Gulf of Kutch | collected...
TGATTCTTTTATAGGTTTGTACCTCATCAAGTATAATCTTTTTCTTATATAGACGCTGGTCTAATCCTTTATTATAACCAATAGGTACGGTAAATACAAGCATGCCATCCTTTGCTAGTATGTGTTCTTTAATATGTTCTATAACACGAGCTAATTTTGCATCGTCTCTTGGTGTTGATTTCTTTATGTATTTATTCTCATCGTAGCCAATATGCTCAAAGGTAGAGATACTTACTACAAGGTCATACTTCTTTCTAGGATTAAAATCCAGTATATCTTCATTAATTATGTTCTTTCCCTTCTCATGTTTGTCAACCACATCCCAAGTACACTCTTTGTATTGAGGAATAACATTACCAATCTCTAATACCCGTTTAGCTTTCTTTATATAAGTATAGATTAATGGTACCTCAATAGTCCGTTCGTTCTCTGATGCACAATTTATTTTAGTTTTTAGATACTGCATTATTAAATACCTCTATGTGTTTTGTAGCCCATCTATCCCAGGTAAGTGAAACTACATCCTTAGTTAAATATACCTTAGTGGCATATAAGTCATCGAGTAGGGCGTTTAAAGATTCAAAATCAGAATTATTATACACAAAAGCTTCTGGTAATTCTTGTTGAAATCCTACACCTCTGGGTATGATTATAGGTACTCCACATGCTAAGCTTTCAATAGCAGACATGGGCCCTCCTTCATACTTAGCTGTAATAAGGGTATAATCACATTGCCTATAGAAGTTAGGTAACTCCTCTTCCTTTAGCTGGCCATTGGTTGTCCTAAGCTCAACGAAGGGTATCTTTGCTACCTCTTTCAATAACTCTTCTCCCTTACGAGCATGAACCTTACCTACATTACCTATAATTAACTTAGGTTTGAACCGTGGGTCTATACCTGGAGTAATAGTTATCGCACCATCAATTAGCTCTTCGTATCGTTTAGACATAGTCACACAGACATCAACATTTTCTTTAACTGTATTCCATTTATTAACTAACTGTGGCTTGTCCTCTTCAAGATGTGTAAACAAAGCAATGTCTATACCTTTAGATTTCTGTTTAAACATAGCATAGTTTATATAATAATTGACATCATAGTCATTGATATTAGGTTTATTAACATCACATTCAATACGGCTTGCCAGTTCTTTACCAAACTTATTTAATATCCAAGAGTCATTAGGGTAGTGTATATTAATTTTCACGTTGTACCCCTCCGTGGTGCCGAACGACATTACATACATCAATCTTATTAAAGGTGTAAGGTTCAATACCTAGCTTCCACATACAAAAGTTTAATGATATTTGGTCACGGATACATATACTACTCACATACCTGTACCACATCTTACTGAGGTTTTCATTAATGTGGCTGTTCTTTCGTATAATAAACCCACCCGCACAGAGTCCATAGTGCTTTGGATACTCATTTGTTTCAAGAAGATTAACTATGTTCTTTATGTTTTCATCTGAGTCTAGTCTATCCCTCAAGCAAATTGATGCTTCGTCATAAGCACAATCCCTTACCCAGTGTCTAAGTAGTCCTATAATCTTTTTGTCCTTTTCAAGGCTTTCAACAAGGTCTAGGAGCTTAGTCTTAGGCTCAACATTACCATCCATGTAGATAGTATAATCATATTCTTTTAACTCAGACAATAGGTGTGGTTGTATTTTGTGGTAGCGATTTGTTAGTCTTTTACTAGGCAATAGCTTCTTAACTGGCAATAATTTCCAGCCATTTTTAAATGAAGTCTCAGCAATAGAGTCAATATAACAGAAATAATCAATACCCTCCTCCTTAGGGAAGGGCCGAGGATAATCTCGTTCTCCAACAATGCATGTGTAGACAGCTATTTTCATATTTTCTTTAATACTACTTGCAGCTCAATACCACTACGTTTCATTAAGGCGATAGTAAACTTATAATCACCATAGCTTTGGTACGGGTCTTCAACTAATGCCTTAACCATATGCTCATTCCAGTAAGATAAATGGTCTGGGTAGAAAGCATACGGTGTCTCTGCGTGCGGTACTCTAATCTTAAAGAGACCTCCAGGTTTAAGTACTCGGTATACCTCTGACATAACAAAGTAAATCTCTTTACCTCGTTCAATATGCTCCATGAAGTGTGATGTATATACTTCATCAAGTGTCTCATTAGAGAAGGGAATGCCCCGAGAGACATCACGGACAATCTCTTGTCCCCAGTCTCTACAGTCCATACCAATGTGCCCTGGTTGTTTCTTGTCTGCGCAGCCTAGGTCTAATTTGATTATTTCAGCCATCGTACATTCTCCGGGTCTAATGTCCACTCCACAATATTCTTTATGCTGTCACTAATTGGTACTGGATGTTTCCAACCAAGCTCTTCCATCTTTTTACCGCTCATTGCGTATCGTAGGTCATGCCCTGGTCGTTGTGAGTGAAAGTCTACCATCTCATACTTAAGTTCTTTGCCAACACACTTAGCAATTTCTTGTGCAAGCTCTAGATTATCATACTCTTTTTCTCCAACAATGTGGAATTTACCTTTACCGGCATCAATGTTGTCTAGTGTTTCATCAGAATGTTCTAAGATGTATACTAAAGCATCACCAATGTTACGTGCGTGGATGTAGTGTCGTAGTCCTGCCTGTGTTTTCTCTGGGTTACTATGGATAGGTAATGTTTCTCCTTCCAATACATGATTAATAACCTTTGGTAAATACTTCTCAGGGTGTTGTCTTTCACCAAGAACATTCATAGTATTAGTAATTACTATTGGCAATTTATAAGTGTTTGCATATGCATAACAAATACACTCTGCTGCAGCCTTACTTGCACTATATGGATTGCCTGGATTAAATCGGTCACCTTCTTTATAGTCTACACCTTCTGGTGCTGTACCATATACCTCATCGGTACTAAAGTAGATAAACTTCTTTAACTCTTTAAGTTCTCTTGCCCATTCAAGTAGGTATAGTGCACCATTTACATTATTTTGTACAAATGGTACGGGGTCATCAATTGAGTTGTCAACGTGACTACCAGCTGCTGCGTGAATAACATAATCTACTTCACCAATCTCTTTCTTTAGTCCACTTGGTAGTGGTTGTGCAATGTCAGCAGCAAACAACACTACTCTGCTGTCATCATATGCTTTTATATCTCTTAATCTATCATACCCTTCACTTGAGTAATCCAATCTATCAACACCGATGATGTCCCAATCAGTGTTCTTTAGGATGTGCTCCACAATATGACTAGCGACAAATCCACTAGTCCCGGTTATTAATACCTTTGTCATTTTTCATCTTCTCCAATTCCATTAGAAACACTAGGTTAACCACTGCATGTGCTAGATGGTGTAACCTGCTTTCTTTGTCACACTTCTCTCCTTGTCTCCAAGCAGATATATGTCTCATTAAGGCAGCAAAATATCGTTCTGAGTCTACCTTGTGCCAGTTGTTATCATCATACTTATTGGCCCCATGTGTTATTACTTCCACCATTTGGTCAAGAACATTAAAAGGAACAAGGTCCCATCTATTCTTACCGTTATCAAATTTCATACCCTTTGTCATCTTACATCATCTCAAAATCACACCCATATAGTTTCCTATAAAGATTATTAGTTCTCTCGTCAGTATCTTCTTCATCGGTATCAAAACCTCTAAGATAGTCAGACATATGAAACAGTTCATGTATAAGAACATATTTCCTTTGTTGAATACTCATTCCTTCTTGTAAAGATACAAGACGTGCATCATATTCAGCCAAACCATAACAGTCGTCACCATCATGATTTAAATCAGGTACTGTTTTAATATCGGTCTCAGCCAGTATATCAATTATGTCCTTTAAATTAAGAGTCTTTTTCCGTTTCATTGTTAATAGTATATTCGTCAAATCTTAGTTCAATTGTTTTATCAAAGGTTCTATATAATGAGTCTGCTATTCTAAGAATGTACTCAGCCTTTACTTCCATTTCTCTTTGTATAATATCAGCATTGTATGGTTCTGGTACACCCCGTTCATGTAAAGATTCAATAGATTCACTCCATAAAATTAAAAGGAATTCATTGTGATTATAAACAACTTTTCTACGGTCCAATTCTTGCATTATAGTATCAAGCGTAGTCATTAATTATATCCTCTTACAAAATTAGAATCATCACTGAAATCAAGTTCAAGTTGTTCTTCTTTATTTTTGTAAGGCATATACGAAGGACAATCTTTTTTATAACCATCACAATCATAGCAACCCACACGTTTGAATGATTCAAAACCCCGAACGTCTTTATATGTTAATTCTTCTGTTAATCTTTGTGCGAAAGCAAGAGCTAACCAAGCACATTTACCTTCTACGATATATTCTAAATTTTCCATTTATTTCTCCTCGAATAATTTTTTTGTCATTGTTTTAACTGATAGATTACTATCATATATCCTTGCGAATTTTGATGCGTATTGTCTATCAACCCACTCTTGGCAAGAATAATTCCAACCAGGGTCTGCTTGTATTTCTTCACCAAGCATATACTTAAATTTGTACACCATGTAAAGTTGCATTATGTTACGTGGTGATATCCCCGAATGTTCCAAAGCTTCTTCAAAAAAGTCAGGGTCTCTCTTAGCGTCTGCCAATATATCTTCTAGCAAAGCATGTTTTTTTTCAAATACTATCATTTGGCCTCTGAATATGTCGTTCCTACTCCTACGTCAGCTACTACTGGTATACAAAAGTTAACTGCTTTCTCAAACTGTTCTTTAATAAATACCTTTGCTGCTTCAACGTGTTCATCTCGTACCTTATATACAGCTTCATCGTGTACTGTAGCAATAGCTTTTAATCCCCACTCTGGTGGTGCTTTCTCGTACACTCTATTCATGGCAATTCTAATCATATCAGCTGAAAATCCTTGAATCAAAAAGTTAAAAGATTCTCTGTAAGCTTTCTTTGGGTATCCTGTCCAACCATTCTTTTCAATCTTTGAAAAATGTCTTCGTCTACCAGTCATTGTTTCAACCCAACCTTGTTCTGTTACATTCTTATGGCAAGTATCAATAGCCTTTTTAACTTTAGGTAAAGCTGCAAAATACTTATCTAATATATCTTGTGCTTCCTCTTCACTTATATTAAAATCTTGTGAAAAACCATATGCCCCCTTTCCATATGCCATACCGAAATTTATAGTTTTCGCTTTGTTTCTCTCGTCTTTGTAGAACTCTTTAAGGTCTTCAATCTTTGGACTACCTTCGTATAAATCTTCCTCATCAATACCAAGGTTAAAGAAATCATTGGCTGTTGACAGGTGCATGTCCTTACCTTTGTTGAAGGTATCAATAAGTGCTGGATCGCCAGTGATTTGTGCAAGCACCCGTAGCTCTTGTCCTGAATAATCGCAGGTTATCATTTTATGGCCATTAGGGACCGTGAAACACTTTCTTGTATCAATGGGAAATTCCTTGTTAACTTTGGGAAGCTGCTGTAGGTTGGGGTTATTACAGCTAAGTCTACCTGTCTTTGTTCCTGTGTCTTTAAAGTTAGGTCGTACTCTACCATCAATTTCTACCAACTCTGGTATGGGATTAAAAAACGATGATAATAATTTTTGTACAATTTTATATTTACTGAATAGCGCCATAAAGGGATGCTTGTTTTTTAATATTGTTATTGTTTTCTTGCCAAGACTTGGTGCACCTCCCGGTGTTTTCTCAATTATGTCAAGCCCTAGTTTATTGAAAACTATTTCTCCCATTTGTTTTGTACTTCTAAAATTGATTTCTGATACGATACTTGCGTTTCCCTGTAAATCAATCTGCACACAATACGGTATGCCTAGAATATCATGCATCTGTATTTCTAAATCTTCTGCTTCCTGTATAAGTTCATGTTTTGTTTTTTCCATCTCCTTCAGGTCTACATTAACTCCTTCAATAGCCATCTCTAACAGTACCATTTGGAATGGCATTTCTATTTCTCTAAATAATCGTACTAAGTTTTGTTCCTTTAATATAGGCTGTTGTAGCAAACATAATTTATATGTCCAGATAGCATCGTTGATAGCATATTCATTAAATTTTTGGGTGCCAAGAGCTTTAGCTTCTTTATATGATAGTGTCTCAACACCAAGAAATTCTTCTGCTAGATACTTTAGACCATGCTCTCTTTTTTCATCAATGAGGTGGTCAGCAATCATTGTGTCGTATATTTTTAAACCGTCAAATTTTATGCCATATTTATAAAGCACCTTCATATCAAACACTATGTTATGCGCAATAACTGTGCTAGAATTAAGAAATAAGGTGTTTAAAGCGTTTATTATTTTGTCATTTATAAATGGGATATAGCACGCTTTTCTACCATCGCACAGTGAAACACCTTCCAGTTCTAATTCTGTAAAGGTAAGAGAAGTAGTTTCGGTGTCAAAGGCCACTGCTGGGCCAAAGTCAACCAAAAAATCATCCAGTTCTTCCGCAGTCTCAATAATTATTCTCTTCATATCATCCATTCACCATTAAATGAAGTAATTAATTGTGCTTTCCCATTCGGATAAATTACTCCGTGCGTCGCACTCCATGCACCAGTTGCTCCTTTTGCATAATCCACTTTAGGAGTCAATAGCGTACCAACTCTCCATATATCTTTTCTAATCGCAGCACTATGGGCATGACCAATAAAGGCTTTACCAAGGCTATACTCATATGCATTTAAACTTCCTCTACTACCTGATGGTCCTTTGTCTCCATGTGAAGATAAGTGCCAACCATATGACTGTACTTCATCGTCTCTGTCAAGGAATCGTACATTACCAGGAATATACCCATATGTGTTTTTAATCCCTTCAAGTAAAGGGTCTTTTCCCTCAAGCATAGCATTTGCTAGTTTTACACTAAGTGCTAAGTTATCTGCATCTCCTATATATCTACATTCGTCTAAGTATCTTTCTAAGTGTTCATCGTGATTGGATTTAACAACATAGTATACTGTATCCTTTGCTCCTTGTGATGCTAGTTCATGCAGTACTTCACCAGTACGGTATAGTTCTTCTTTAAGTGATAGTTGCCCCATACCAGCTTTAGATGCTCTTCGTAGATTCTTACCCATGTCGTGGTGTGTGATTGAGTAAGCATCAAAGACATCATGCAGCATAACCTTCTTAGGTTTTAGTGTGTTAATCATTTCACATGCTGCTTCATATTCTTTTGGTAACATTTGTGTAATGTGTAAGTCACCAAGTATCATAGCTTCTGCTCGTACGTTTTCTGTGCTACCATCAGGGTTATACTTAATTCCCATATCAATGAAAGAGCCATCTGAGTTGTTTTGTACTTGTCTAAAATAAAATCTGTTAGAATTAGTTCTTGCATCAACAACAATTGCTCCTTGTCTGTGGTCTAGGTGTGCAATGTTTCCTAACCTGAAGTTTCGTTTGTAATGAGGTAATGTTGATGCTCCTGTTGACATAACTGCTTTTGGTGAACATCTGTTGCTGTTAGCAATCATTTCAAGGTGTTGTTTAGGACTACCTACAATCATTGATTTATCTATTGCACCAAATCGTTTTAATCCAGTCAATGGATTGATTTGTTGAGCTTTTATTCTGAAATCTCTAATCTCTAATTTCTTGCTTAATTTCTTTTCAGAAACAACTTCATATTTATCGAATCTACTGGATAATTCTTCGTTTCTGTATTGACCCTCAATGGGTATAATAACCACTTCTGCTTTGTTCTCCCGGGCATATGTATCGTATGAATCCAATTGTCGATGATTAGGATTTGCTCCCAATTCAGCTGCTGTTATAATATATTTGTTCACTATATCCTCTAGCCCCATTCTTAACCTCAACACCTTTATACGGGTGCGGTTTCCTTTATATATCTATGTCTTGTGTATCAAGTCCGCTTTCCCAAGAGATTCTAGTAATTCATTGAGTGCATTTTCAATTGGATAACTCCTATTCCAGTGGTAATGAATCTTCTGTGCAATGTCATATTCTGACATCTTATGACCACCAGAGTATCTATACCACTCCTGTATATACTTGGTGAATCCTTGTTTATCATTCTTCCACTGGTCTTTAATAGCGTGTATGATTATGAACATTGCTCTTTCCCTACCATCTTCGGCCTCTCTAAAAAGATGAGACGAAGCAAGGTATTTGAACCCTGGTAAGTCTGTCACGTCGTTAGCTTGTGTTGATAGTTTACGCATAACAACAGCTTTCTGCTGGTTTATGTATAAGGGCCATGCTCTTTCTGGCACTCTGCTAGCACACGGGTACGTAGGAGATTTAGATAAAGGCTTCTTTTGCTCTTCGGTCTTTTCATGTACACCATACTCTGCTCTAATCATGTGATTGTCTGATGCAAGTCTAAGGTCTGGCAACAATCTTTCCATATCTGGTTTGTTTTTATTCTTATATATATGTCCTGTTTGATTATCTTTATAGAAAGTACCGTACAAACGCATCAATGTGTTCTTAAGTAGTGAAACATTTTTACATTTCTTTGGTGCGATGATAAAATGAACGTGATAACTTTTATTACCGGAAGACCACTTAGCATATTTAATATTGTCTTCATTAAGTCTTTCACACACCAAGTCAGCAAGTTTCTTGTTCAATGCTTTATCTTCAAAGTCATATTCAATGACAATCTCATTCTTTAAGACTGAGCGATGATTATATGGTGTAGTAGGATTATATTGTTCACTTAGAAATAATGCTCTGTTAGACCAGTTAGTGTCTGGTGAGTGTCTGTACACAAGCATAATTTCTTCTTGTTGATTATCATAATACCAATTTAGAAAACCCGTCAATGTCCTTAGCCTTTTTTCCATTTTATTTACGAATCCTTAGTCTTAAATTAATCATCTCATTAAAAAGCTGGTCCCACTGACCTTTCATATAATGGTCGAGTTGAATCCAAGCTTCTGTTGCTTTCATCTCTGTGACACTTTCGCATAGGTGTGTTATTTCTTTCCTATATTTCTTTTTGTTGTTAAGGTCACAGTCCTTCAGCTTACCGCTGGAAGTGTTATACTTTCTCCAGTTGGTTTCTTTGCCTTTTGGTGTCCAGAACTTCTTAATACCGATATATTTCTTACCGGTTTTAAGCTCTGTTACCTGGTAGCAAAAACCAATATATTTTTTTGGTGTTGTTTTTGGTGCATTAATCCAGCTCATACCAACATACCGGCAACCCACGTCACTGCTGCAATTGCTAAACCTAAACTTCCAAATACAAGTGCAACAGTTATTGACCATTTAATTACCAATGCAATTAATATTTCAACAGATGATTTCTTTTGGTAGCTCTTTAGTAATGCTTCCATTTCCTTATTTGTCATTTTCTTTACCATGTTTAAACATCTCCTCTACTTCTTCTTTCATATATTCTGTACTATATTCTTTCCAGCTATCTTCCTGTAAATGTACTAGTCTTTGTTCAATCACTGTATGTCCTTGCCGTTCAAGTATATATCTGTATACACTCAGTTGAAGTGAATATTTATTGTAGTTGCAATCTTCAAGATGGCTTAATGGTTCCTTACCTTTTTTACCATCATAAGATTTTTGTGTTATCTTCTTATTGGTCTTCCAATCAACTAAGATTAGATTACCTTTTTCATCTTCTAAAATACAGTCGATGGTTCCAGCAAGACCAAGCTCCTCATCATACACAATTAGCTCAGTAGCGGCAGGGGTGTAACCGCATCCAGCTAAATATCCAATTGCCTTGCTGGTTCTCCCATCGACATTATCATTACGTTTTCCTTTAATGAAATCTTCAATCTCTTGGTGCACTTTAGTTCCATACTCTGCTGCTGCTTTCCATTCATTTAGGAAGTATCTTACCCCTCGTTTCTTAGCTTTATTCTGTGGAAACTTAGCTAACTTACGTGCAATTTCTCTTGCATTAAATTTATCAAAAAACGTACCAATGAATGTTGTAACAGAAACGAGTTTTCGTCTACCCAAAAAATAATTATGTGTTCCTTCGAAAAACCTTATTTTATATTTCTTATTACTCATATTTACCAAATATCATGAACAGCAACATCAACGACTGCTCGTTCTCCCTTTAAATAATTCTTAATTTTGATGTTTTTCTCTGTAAAAGTTTCTTTACTTTTTACTTCTTTCATTAACTGTTCAAACTCTCTACCAGACAATTCCTTGTGTGCTTTTGCTGTTAAAGTTGGGTAAACAAGCATGTCTTCGTAGTCTGTTAGTGTTGCATTAACAATATCAACCCATTGTTTGAACTCTTCTTCTGTATCACAGTATAAATCAACAATATTAAGTAATCTACCGATATTAGTCTTCCATCGTTTAGGTAGATGTCGCAGCAATGAGGTGTCATAGCCGTGCAATAAGTTCGTGTAGTTTACTCGAAAGAACTCGTAATTGCTTATCAATTCTCTATACTCATCGTAATGGCTGTCAACAAAGGTTAGGATATTGTGGTCTCTAATGCTATTAAAATCTTCATTAAATCCCCCGTACAGCCTCATCGCTGGAAATCTATCAATAACTGCTTCTTTTGTTACGGCATCAAAATATACACTAGCATCTGGATAATGGTCAATATCATTATACATCAGGCTAAGACTTAGATTACTAATGTCCAAAATCTCCGTAACCCCTCCCGCAATAGCTCGAGAGTGTTTTGTAATTTGTGGTTTATGTGCACCAGCGGCTAGTAAAAATTGTTCAATAATCCGCCAATCTGATTTCTTAATATCTATAACTTCATTCACTGCAATCAGTTTGTTATGCATAGACATAAACTCTATCTTTGCAAGTGTTGGGTTTTCAATAGTGTCGGCTTTACCAACCAGTGAGTTAATAATCTCAACTGTACTATCTTTACCAAACCCTGCTGGTGTAGCAATACGGAAGTTTGCTCTATCAAAGACTTGAGCCAAGGTTATGAACCACATGAGTTTCTGGTGTGTTGGGTTGCTATGCTCCATGCTTGATAGTTTATCTACAAACTCCTTAAAGGACTGTGTTTTTTCTGGTCTAATCTTCGCACTAACCGGTTTCTTTATCCAGAAGTATACTTGTCCTTTGTTTGCTACCTTCATAAGGTTTCTGGGGTACAGTGGTAATACATCAACAAGTTTAATCTCGTTGCTTGCTTTATCTTTACAGCTTAGTAGATACTTGATTCCCTCCTTCTCGAAGATATACCCCCAGAAGTTTGCTTCATCATCTACAGAACCGTCAGGATACTCGAGCTTGTTCAACTTAATCTGACCACCTTCTTGATGTTCATCGGTGATTAAGTCTTTGTAGAACTGTCTCTTAAACTCTGCAAGGAACTCATAATGTAATAATGTTGTCATTACATATATTCCTCAATAATCTCTTCAGATACTAGTTCTACTTGGTTCTTTGGTTTCTTTTTATTTCTGTCCCAAGAACCTTCACCCATAGGAGTAGTCCATTTAGATAAAATACGGGTAGCACCAGTGTCGGTATCTACTTCGTATTTAACAGTTGTATTAAACCGTACCTTGACCAAACTTATGCTGCCTCAAAAATTAATTTATTGTATCGACTTTCAACACCTGTTTGTTTGTTAACATATGATTCTTTAGTTAAAGTAATTTTAACTTTGTCTTCGACACCACCAATTGTTTTGTAGACCTCATGCTCTTTTTCAGTCAACCAGAAAGATACCTCTTCTCCCTTATATTTTACTTTACAAGAATATGATTTACCAAACTTACCTTCATTTTCATATCCTTCAGCAAATACTTTCTCGACGATAATGTAGTCACCTTCTTCAAGCCCTGCAATACCTTTGTTCAACTTAGGTTTTAAGTTGATATTCTTATGTTCTCCGTTTTGGAGGATTTGTAGTTCTTTTTCTTCAGCCATTTTTCAATTCATTTAATGTTTCCTTGTATTTACCAAGGCACGCCTCGTAGTATGTAATGTGTTCTTCGAGGATTCTTATCTTAGCTTTACGAGAGACATTGTCCTTGCCTCTTCTTGAGCTGCGATTGCGATTTGTTTTGCTAATTTTAATACCTCTTCAGCGTTCATTTCGTCAGATTCAACTTTAGTACTAGAAACAATAGTCTTGCTTTGTTCGTCGTTGAACTCGACTTTAATTGTAGTGCTCATTGTTCTTCTTTAAGAAATATAACTCCTGTGTATACTAGAATGCCACCGTTTGCTGTTACATGCGTTTGGGTTGCAAACCCTTCGTACTTGTTCAACTCCTTTTCGAAGTCTTCAACCGTGGTTGCCTGTACAACCTTTTTTAGTGTTCTAATCATTTTAATATATCCTATGAATGTACTTATATATAAATGTTTTGGTTGTATTACTATTTATAAAACTTTTCTTTTTCTATAAATGCTCTGTGTTTAATTAGTTTTCTTTCCATTGATGCTAGTTCTGTGCTTGTCATTGGTGGGAACTTAGCGTTCTCAACGAAGTTATCAGTGTTAGCAAGTATTTCTTTGATTATTTGTATGTGTTCCATCCGATTGAATGCTGCTGGTGCTTTGTCAAATAGTTCTACACCCATCTCTTCTTCTACTTTCATCCATTGGTCTAACGATTCATGGTCTGTCATATCAAAGACAAGGCCAAGGTTTCTAACTCTTTTCGCTGCATGCCTAATTGCTAGTCCATGTGCATGTAATAATCTTTGTGTTAATTTAATATCTTGTATATCAATAACCCCCTTACCAAGCTCAATGCTTACCATCTTGTAATCCATGAAGCTTACCCATGCTCCGGTTTCGGTGGTTATTCCTCGATTCATGCTTGTTCATCTCTCCACACGGTGTATGCGTATTCTAACCAATCTTCATGGTATTCATTAAGGAAGTCAGATGTAATTTCTGGTAAATGTTGTTGTAGATAATCAACCCATAAATCGCCTTTAATAGTCTTAAATCCTTCAACTAAAATGTCAAAGTTATTGTCCATAAATTCTTCTAGATGTTGTTCTCCCACCATTTTTTTTGTGCCTCCTTACCTCTGTTTAATAAATCTGTTGTTGTCATTAGTCTTTTATCCCCAACTTTAAAAACTTTGGGTTGTTTTTCGTGTCTTAGCCATGTCAAACTACTCATTTATACTCCAACTAAAGAAAAGCTTTTTAAATAATAACTATTTCCTACAGATAGCGATTTGTTTCCTGTAGGGTTAGCTTTCTTCAGCTGTTAACTCTATGGGAGGCGTTCTTTATAAATATATATGGTCTGTATTATACAATATAGATATTACTAATGGGTGACATCAAACGACTGTCGTAGTTATACTATTAGTTATTAATATTATATTATTAGTTATATAAGCTAATATTAGTCTGCACTGATACCTCTCTTCGGTATCTCTTCTATTACTATACTAATAGTATACTAATAGATAGTAATACTATTATATATGTATANNAACTAAAAATAGTCAGTCGTCTGCACTTGACCCTCCCTCCGGTATCTCTTAGACGAGATGCAGTAAGAACTTATATATAAAGTTTATTGTTTTACAGAAACCTTGTTTAAATTCCTTAGAATCAATTATTATTTCACAGGGGTGTTGATACTAAAAAATAAAAATAATCAATTGTAGGGCATTTATTTAGCTCTGAGATAGTTTTCATCTTTCTTGTCACTTTTTTATTCACCAAATAAGTCACAATTAT
>JABAHO010002145.1_pt3 | contig 13642 bp, 14 predicted proteins | sample 7062071 | NCBI WGS metagenome assembly JABAHO01 (sample SAMN14534356, study PRJNA622989) | marine sediment metagenome | biome: marine biome [ENVO:00000428]; feature: marine pelagic biome [ENVO:01000023]; material: deep marine sediment [ENVO:00002113] | place: India: Gulf of Kutch | collected...
GTCTTTCCACTTGTGCATGCGAAGTTGAACTCATGCTTGCAACAATATTTCGCTTCTGAGAATATTTTCCTTTAGGGAACACTCCTTTTAGACTCCAAAATTAACGAATTCTCTAGAGGAAAATTATAGAAGAAGCTTAGCGAGGATTTGAGTTGACAGAAACGGGCTGGACGAACGGGCGCAAACGCAGAGATCGTCTCCACATAATGGCCGAAGTTTTGGGAGTAACCGTAGACGGCGCCCTCAAAACCCAGATTATGTACAAGGCAAACCTAAGCTTCGCTCAATTGAACGAATACTTATCCCTCCTTCTTAAGCTAGGTCTCCTGCGAAGAAACAAGGAAGAGCAACGAACACTCTACAAGACAACTCCTAAGGGCATTGAATACCTAAAGAGCTACGAAGAAATCAGGGCCATACTGGGCAAGAACGAAGAAAAGGCTAAGAACAACCCGCCGATCTACTTTTCAAAATCATCTTGGTAAATGTTCTGTACAATAAACAGTTGTTTATCCGCTACGCCGATCGTGAAAGCCTTCTAGCCTCTATTTTCGTGTGTACCTTTCTCTAGTTTAAGTGGTCACCAGGAGACCGGTCTGCCCGTGACCCCGTTGATCTTTGCTGTTTTCATTTCACCTGTTCTCACATGTTTGAATACCAGTTTGTAAATAGGCATATACATCACTGAGCGTTCAGAGACCTCAAATGATTCATGAACCACCCTTTCTACATCCCGAGGCTTTCTAACTAGCTTCGATCGGAGGACACGAACTTCCATATCCGGGGCTGCTTCAAGCTTTTTGCTGTTTTCTTTTGAGTCAACCAAGTCTTTCTTGGGAAGTTCTTCAGATGGAGCAGAAGGCACTCTTCTGGGATCAACCTCGCGTCCAGCCTCATCCAGAATGAGACACGCTCTATTCCTATGGAGCAGCCGTTCTTCTCCTTCAAGGGTTATTGACTTGTAGGGAGTCTTAGAAGATTTTTTTGGAAGGTCAGGCTTGAGCTTTTTATTGAGCAGTATAACCTCTTGGACTTTTCCGTCGATGTTGAATGTATAGAAGCGTTTTCGATAATAGTCAATGGTGTAGCTCCCGTCGATAAGAAAGTATTGCTCGTAGTATTTCTCAACAGACACGTTTTCTATTTCATCGGGTTGAGGCTTCAGAAACCAGAGTTTACTGAATAATCTATGTTTCATTTTTTCCCCAGCGATCTTGATCACGGTGGGATCCACCAAGGTTTTGTAGATAACGGTCTTCCTTTCCGGCACTGTCTCGGGTGTTGATTCAATCTTTGTCAAGGTTAAACCTCAGTTGGAAAGAAGTTGGTTCTCTATTAATCGTTTATGAATTTGAATTTAATATTCCCAATATGCTGTAGCCGCTCACCCATAGGGTCAGCTGTGTGCTTGACAATTGAAGCATGCCGAGCAGAACTCGACGAACGATGCATTCGGGTTAAGAATGCGTGGGCGCGCACAAGATGGAGCTTGAATGTAGGCATGTGGCAGTCTCGGTTTGGAATATTCCCGCCTAAGGAATACTTCATTTATGCAGAGAAGCAACACAAAATGGTGACTAAGAGTAATCCAATAACGGGGAAGTATGGGAAATATGCCATATTACATAGCTGAGATACGACTTAACAAGACAAGAAAAAACACGAGAAACAACAGAAAGACGGGAAAACAGGTAATAAAATGCTTCGTCACTCTAGTTCTCGTTCTCGCGTTGGTTTTGACACCCGTCCTAATAATCTCGGTGGCAGTAGGACAAGACCAGTCAAAGATAATTGGTTCTTTGGAAGATCTCTGTGGCGACATTTCGGAATTGCCCGGGGGAGCCGACGGCTTCAAGAATCCGAAGGCCGCAGAGGGACAAAGAAAAGCACTCTGCAACAAAATCCACGCGGTGATCAACCAAGTTGAGGCTGGAACTTATGAGAGTGCTGTCAACAAGTTGAGAAACGACATCAAAAACGCAATTGTACGATGGGTTAGCGATCAATGGGTTGAGGATCTAATCGAAAAAGTGGAGACTATTATCGACCAAATTCTTGAAGTCGACAAGGAGCCTCCGGTGATCGTTGCGGTATCGTTGGCGCCTGAGACACCTGCATACAATGAAACCGTAACTGTCAAGGCTGAAGTCATCGACGTAGGAAGCGGCGTAGAAGCCGTCATTGTCAGCTATTTCATCGACACGAGTGATTGGACCAACGTAACGATGGAATATGTTGATGGACTTTATGTTGGCGAGATTCCTGCCTTTCCCTACGACACAGCCGTGTACTACAAAATTTACGCGTACGATAGAGCTGACAATGTTGCGACAACCGTTACAGATTTCTATACAGTTGGCGATCCCTATCCTCCAACAATATCGTTTGTTGATCATTCGCCAACTTCTCCAAGCTACAATGAAAGCGTTTCAGTGTTCGCTGAAGCAACCGAACCCTCCAACGCCAGCGGCATCGACTCTGTGATTCTAAGCTACTGGAACGGCTCCGTTTGGACAGACGTTACGATGACGCTGGGGAACATGTTCTATACGGCATCTATCCCGCCATTACCTTATGGGATAACCGTGCAATACCAAGTATTCGCTCGCGACTATGCGGGAAACTTGGCTGTCACGAACACTTACTCCTACAACGTGACCGACAAGTACCTGCCGATAGCTAGGATTGATGGGCCTCCTCACGGGAGTTATTTAGCTGGCAAAGTCAGCGTAATCGTCTATGTGTACGACGATAACTTCGACAGAGCCGAGCTGACAATCGATGACACAGTTGTGGCACAGTGGATGAAGGCCGGACAGTACACTTTGGAATGGAACACAACAATTTCCTTCGACGGCGTCTACCCTATCGAGTTGACAGTTTACGACATGGCTGGAAACGTCGCCAAGACAGAAATAATCGTGACGGTGGACAACACGCCACCGTTGGTTATCATCAACGCACCAGCAATGGAAAGCTACGTGAAAGGCACAGTTCTCGCTAGCGTAACCGGCAACGATGCCAACTTCCACATAATGGAACTGTACATCGACGGATCTCAAGTGCAAAACTGGACTGAATGGGGAAGCCAATACTACAGTTGGAACACGACCAACTACGTAGACGGCTCCCACACGATTGAGCTGAGGGTTTATGACCTCGCTGGAAACTTCAACAGCACAGCCGTGACAACAACTGTAGACAACACCTCACCAACAGCATCGATCAACACTCCAGCGGATCAAAGCCTTGTAAAAGGTATGGTTCTGACCAGCGTTACCGGTGATGACGACAATTTCAAGAGCATGGAGCTATACGTAGATGGCAACCTAACGGCGACTTTTGACGAAAGCGGCACAAACGAGTTCACTTGGGACACAGCAGCCTACGCCGACGGCATTTACAAGATTGCCATAAGAGTATACGACAAAGCCAACAACTTGGCAACCGACGAGATAACCGTTGCAATCGACAACACCTTTCCGCTGGCTGAAATAAGAAAGCCCGTTGAAGATGCTATTCTAATAGGCATAAGTGAAATCGTTATCTTCGGATATGACGCCAATCTTGAACAAATTGAACTCTTCATTGACGGAGGTTCAGTGAAGACTTGGAACGCAAGCGGCGAACAGACTTACGCGTTGGACACGAGAACCATTTCCGACGGTTCACACGAGATCAAACTCGCCGTCTCTGACAAGGCTGGAAACGTCGATGAAGAGGCAATCACAGTAACCATAGACAATACGTTGCCTTCAGCAATAATCAACACGCCAGAAGAAGGAAGCTACCTGAAGGCTACCGTTACAGTTACAGTCACCGGCCAAGATGTCAACTTCGACAGAATGGAACTGTACATCGATGGCACTCAAGTGCAAAACTGGTCCACACCTGGAAGCCACAATTACGACTGGGATACAACCGATTACTCAGATGGCATTCACACCATTTCACTGAAAGTCTACGATGATACTGAAAACACAATTGAAAAAACCATCACAGTGAATGTAGACAATACGCCGCCGTTGATTGGCACTCCCAGCTGGGAGCCCGAAGAGCCATATGCCGACGAGCAGGTCAACGTCACAGTGTTCGTAAGCGACCCTTCTCCTGGAAGCGGTCTGAAAACCGTTGTCTTATGGTTCCAAAACACGACTGACGACGAATGGCAATTCACAGAAATGACGGAGACAAACCTAGGAAACTGGACAGCAACAATCCCAGGTTACAGCGCAGGCGAGAACGTCAACTTTTACATAGAATCTCTTGACAACGTAGAGAACAGCGCCGAAACACAGACGTACAGCTACACTGTGGTAGGAGCACCACTCATACCGTGGGCCTTGTTTGCAATAGTCGGCTTGGGCGCAGCGGCCCTCGTCGCGACAGTAATCTACCTTTGGTACCGACGGAGAAGAAAGAAGACAGCCAAAAATGCGTCAACGAACCCTTCAAAGCCGGGAACCCCAACAGCCGTCACTCTTTACGTACCGGCAAACGTGTTGGCAAGTCGCAAACAAGAACGTTAACCAAAGCTGATAAGAATTCAAAGCTTCCGGAACCAAGGTAACTCCTTCTGTTCCTCTCTTTCTATGCGCCCTACGTGCACATATATATTAAAAGAATCCACAATAGAGGTGATGATAAACAATGGAGGAGCTCACGTTAACTCCTAAGGATAAGCAGGATGCTCGCATAGCTCTGCTCAAATACTATTCATCAGAATGCGTGGCACACGGTGCCTACCTCATAGCGATATCACTAGGATTCCTCAGCCTTACTGAGATCGATTCTATTCCCTTCACCTCAGAGCTTGCGAGAGGCATTGTAGCTAGCCTGATACTAAGCGTTTTCATCGTCTTGATCATTTACATTCTTGGTCGAACATTTTTTTGGAGTTACCTGAGAACGACAATACTCAACGTGAAGCCAAAGGAGGAAAGTGAAGTGGAGTATGAATCAGACAGAACCACAGTGACTTTTGTTCAACGATTGCACGTAGCTTGCGTTGATTACGTGAAAGAGAAGCATAGTTGGTCAGCGACCGTCTACACGTTGAAAAATAGCTCCCTAGCGCTAGTCTGGTTTTATCTATTTGTCATATTCACTATTGTTTCTATATTGTTACTCTACCTCCTCTAGCTTCAACCGCGGGCGCCAAATGCGATTATTAATGAAAAACACTTCCGTTGGAAAAGAATATTGTCCATTGAATTTGTTCGTGCACTTGACTGTATCTCCAGAAAATATCAGGATTTGACACTCTGCACCTGGTGATAGGGTTCACGTCTCTTCACGGCTTCTAAGAACAGTTTCCTTAACTCCTTCTCATCCGCTCCATTTCGCAATGGCGTAAGCACATCCACCAAGTTGTCGTTCCTCATTAGACAAGGCTTTAACCACCCATCACTTGTCACCCTCAACCGAGTGCAACACAAACAAAACTCCGTGTTCTCGATTGGATGAACCACCTCCACTTTGGTTCTGGGCAGAAAGTAGACCTTACGATTCTGCATATCTCCACGAGTCACAACACGTCTAGCCTGTTTCTTCAACTCGTTTTCAACAGCGTCTAAAGCATAGTGATAACGTTTGTAGTAAGATGTGCTAATGTTCAGTGGTTCCAGCTCGATCATCTGCAAAATCGTGCCACTTCGTTCCGCAAATTTGATCATCTTAGGAATCTCATCGTCATTCATGTTTCTCAGAACCAGCATATTTAGCTTCACAGGGAAAAGTCCTGCATCCACCGCTTCTCTGATTCCTTTCAGACCGTTCCGCAAATCTCCGCCCATCAGCGCTCGGTATGTCTCAGCATTCAAAGAGGGAATACTGATGTTCACTCGCTTCAGGCCGCTGCCACGAAGTCTCTTTGCCAGAGAAGCTAGATTCGTTCCGTTGGTGGTCATGGACAGGTCTCGCAAGCCCCTGACGTTCGCGATATCTTTCACAATGTCTATGATATCTGAGCGAAGCAACGGCTCGCCGCCAGTCAACTTCACTTTAGACATACCCAGCCCAACAGCAACTCGAACAATTCGTACAATCTCGTCTTTAGTCATTTCAGTTGGAGGATTTGCTGATTCGCCTTCTCGGTGACAGTATGGGCATTTCAAGTTGCAGCGCTGAGTGACGGATATTCGCAGATTCAGCACTGGTCGCCCATAGTCGTCGCGAATCATCTTGGTTCCAGCTTTATTTTTCGCGGGCGTGTTTCAGTATGTGACCCACTTCGGGCAAAATAAGCTTTTCCAAAACAAGCTTTGCAGCTTGCGGTGAGCCTGGAATACAGAAAACAGCCTTGCCTTGATCTGCAACACCGGCTAGAGCACGAGTTAAGACAGCTGCAGAGCCTACTGCGTCAAAACTTAGCTTTCTAAACAACTCTCCAAAACCAGGTAAAGTCTTAACCAACATTGGCCTCACCGCCTCGATGGTCACGTCTCGAGGACTGATACCCGTCCCACCACACACGATAATTGCATCCACCTTTTCTGACCCCAGAGCTCTGCTGACATATTTTCCAATCAAAACCGTGTCGTCAGGCACTATTTCCCTGGTAACTATGGTGTGATCAGCTCCCCGTAGGATTTCTACGATTAAATCGCCTGAAGGATCATCCACTGATCTTCTTGTCTTAAGATCTTGGTAACGAGAAGAGCTGCAAATGAGTACGGCAAAGCCTACTCTCGTAGGAGCCTCAGCCTTGTGCCTACGTGAAGTCTCACTCATCTGCTCTTTCCCTTCACCTTGCGGGCAACATGAACATTCTGAATCAACGTGTATGGATACTGTCCCTTCCCATCTTTCTCGTATTGTTTCGTCATGTCCCAAATCGTTAACAACGCGGTGGTAACTGCAACGAGAGCTTCCATTTCAACTCCAGTTTGGGCCCTAGTCTTAACGGTCGCGGAAACCTCTACCCACGAAAAGCCAATGGTTTCTAGGCTGATTTCAACATCCGTCAATGGAAGAGGGTGACACAAGGGAATTAAGCTGCTCGTTCTCTTGGCGGCTAGGACTCCAGCGATCTTTGCCGCGTAAAAGGGGTCGCCCTTCTCAATTTGTTTTGCTTCAATGAGCTTCATAGTTTCCGGTTTTAGCCGAATCAGGCCCTTCGCCGTTGCCTCACGATACACTTCCGGCTTTTTCGTGACATCTACCATAGACATAAACATCACTCCTCTAAGGTTTTAAAACACTAATAAGGACGACTGCACGCGCATTTTGTTTGCCCCAATCTACTACTCATCTGGTGATCTGGATTTGTTTGCTGTCCAAGAATTTATGAGATGCTTGATCATTGTTGCTCGAGGGCTTGCTTCGTTGAAGCGGAAGATGCGGATTCGTCCAAATTTTTTGTGTTTGATTAATTCGAAGTTTTCGAGAAGTTGCAGGTGCTGGTTTGTTGTAGCGTAGTTGAGTCCAGCTCTTCGGGCGATTTCTGAGATGTTGAGTTCTCCGATCTCCGTGAGAATTCTGAGGATCCTTACTCGTCCTTTCGAAGAGAAGACTTCTTCGATCGACATAGACTTTCACGTCCTCTTGGGGAGAACCCTGTCTAATGCTTGTTCCAGGTCAGTGGCGGGAACCTGTGGCAGGCTTATGAGGGTTGTCTTTCCCCGTTGCCCGGCACCTGAAGGCTGAGTTTTGATTATGCCCAGAGCAGAGAGTTCTTTCACGTACTTCCAGAGTTGGGTGTGCCCTCGTCCCTTTTTGTCCCACTCTTCGCAAACAATTGTGTAAGCGTCTTCAGCATCTCCCATGGACATGTAAGCCGCTCCGGTTTGCTTGAAGCGCCTCGCAACGCCGAGGAGAAAGAGTTTTTCGTGAAGGCTGAGAGATGAGACGATGTCCTTTCTTACGACCGGGTAGATGCTGGCCGCTGCCTTTCGAACGTATTCAGGGAGCACTTCCGGTGACTCGGAAGCGTCTGCGTACTTGCCGGCTCGCCACAAGAGTTCGATGGCGTAGCGTGCGTCTCCCTCTTCTGAAGCCGCTAACTCGGAGATGAGGTCTAACGTCTGTGTGGAAAGAGCTCCAGGTCTGAAGGCGAGCGTCACACGGTCAGTTAAGATGTCTCGAAGCTGGGGTGGTGAGTATTTTTCCAGATTGATGATGTTGCGTTGAAGCGTGCTTCTGGTGCTGGCGTCCAACTGGTGTAAATATTCGGGTTCGCGGAGAACACAGATGAGAGAGAGCCTCTTGGGAGCGTTAAGACGCCCTTCTTGGATGCGAGTGAGGCTGTAAAGGGGTTCGGATCCTTCTTTTCGGATGAGTGCCTCTAGCTCATCCATCGCTAGTATCAAATAGGCTTTGCGTTCGTCAAGAACCTGCATAAGCATCTGCATGAGTTCCGCCTCAGAATAGCCTCGCCTCGGAAAATGTGGGTAGAACTTGAGGATTATTCGGTGAAGAATCATGAAGAAGCTTCCACCGCACTCGCGACAGTTGGCGTGAACGTAATGTAAGTTGATTCCCCTCTCCTGCGCTTCTCTTGCTATGCTGAGNNGAGAGAACCGTTTTTCCAGTTCCAATCTTTCCAATAACGAGCACGCGTTGAGTCATTTTTCCTGGCGTTTCAATTGCAAAACGGAAGAACTTGTTGAGAAGGTTTAGTTGAAGCTCTCGATGGGGGAGGCGAGGTGGCACATAGTTTATGTCAAGTTTGCTTTCATCCTTGAAAACAGTGGACTGCCGGCTCATAATTGGTCTTTTCGGTTCTATTGAGCGTTGATAATTTATGTTTTTTGTCTATCAAACCGTACAAAACTAACGTTTATTGGTGAAAGTAATGGAAGAAAACCAAGTATTTACTTTGCGCTTGAGTTCCAAGAATTCTTTCCTGTGCATATACTTGTTGTTCATCATTCTTCGCGAGTTCGCATGTAGTCCTGAAGCATCTTAGCGTGCTTGAAGGCGAGTTTTTCTGGAATTTCCTGTAGGTCAACTACGCTAATTTCTTCGATCTCTCCTTCCTGTTTCTTCATCTTTCCTCCAATAGGTCTTACCAGAAAGCATGCGGGGTAATAGTCATACTCTATTCCATCTTGAACCCCGCTCTCATGGTATTCCCCTATCTTTCTCACAATCTTAACGTGTAACCCTGTTTCTTCCTCCAGTTCTCGCTTGAGCGCTTGTTCCACGTTTTCTCCAGCATCAACTCGTCCACCTGGCAAAGCCCAATATCCTTTGAAAACTACGGTCGCTCTTTTGACCAACAAGATCTTGCCGTTCGGAAACTCTACAATTGCGGCCACCGTTCTCCCGCCAAACTTCATTTGTACGCCTCTATTGTTATGTGCACAATGTACCGTTTATTCAAAGTTGCTGTTGCTGTATTGACGCAGTCACATAGATTTAAAAGCTCCAATCTCAAATCAAGAGACTGCGCGAATGTGAATTGAATAAGCAGAAGCCTATTTGCAGAGTTGAAGAGATCGAACGAAAGAACATCAACTCAGAATTTAAGGTGTGGCTTAGGGAAGACGTTTACGAAGTCTTTGAACAGAAAGCCAAACGCAACGGGATGACTGTTGCCGAATTGATCAACTACAAAATCATTCTCAAGTTTGCCCACATGCCTTAGCTTTAGTGGTAAATTCCTCGGCTCCCTGCTCCCCCCAATTGATCGTTGGAATTCCAATGTGCACGATTCTAAGCTTCAAATCCGAGAATTTATTACTTAATAGTCAACAAGAGAAGAGACAAGTTAGATATATACTGAGTAGCGTGAGGGGTTTGTTTTGAAAATAGTCTTCTCCGAGAAATGCTTGGATTACTCCAATTGGCATGTAGAAAGTCCAGAGAGAGTCAGAGAAGCTTGGCAAATCCTTCAAAACGAAGGGTACACATTTGTTAAACCCAAGCCGGCCTCTGATGACGAAATCTTTCGCGTGCATTCTAAACGACATGTAGAAAGAATTAGAACCGGCAATTTCTACGATCCAGATACTCCAGCTTATAAGAATATTTACGAATACGCAAAACTTTCCGCTGGAGGAGCAGTAGTCGCTGCAAAAGAAAGAGGTTTTTCACTTATGAGACCTCCAGGTCATCATGCGGGCAGAGATGGTAAGGCGTTGGGAGCGCAAACATTGGGCTTCTGCTATTTAAATAACATAGCTATAGCTGTCAGAAGCTTGGGTTCACCAACTCTCATTCTAGATATTGATGGACACCATGGAAATGGAACTCAACAAATTTTCTACGAAGATCCAAGTGTCACATTTGTCTCATTACACCGAAGTCCACATTACCCAGGAACTGGTCTTCGCTCTGAAGCCAACTGTTTCAACTTTCCCTTGTTTCATGAGGTCGGTGATGATGTGTACCTCGAGACGTTAGACAAAGCATTAGCCAAAGTGAAAGCGAGACATTTTGAAATAGTTGGAATTTCAGCAGGTTTTGATGCTCACGAAGGAGATCTAGCATCGCTAGGTTTGAGTTCCAAATGCTTCAGAGAAATCGGCAGAAGAATTAGAGCTTTGGAAAAACCAGTATTTGGCACATTGGAGGGCGGTTATTCAGGCAAAAACGTGGGAGCAGATCTACATGAACTTATCCAAGGGTTGGAAGAACCATGAAATATGAGTGTGATGTGCCAGCGCAAATACAGGATTGTCCTTGAGAAGTTGAACTGAAGTTGGAAGTTTGGCGGGCTCTCGCACTCAAGATCGCAATCATAATTTCAGCGGGGCCAGACTCGTCATCGCCCACCAGCAAAAGTGAATGTATATCTCACATAAAAACGTATCTCTGAAGAATATTGTGAACTGAACTATAATTTATTGAGTTATAATATTGCAAAGAAGATTACATAAAATTCAAAGAGGTGAAAAATATTATAAAAACGAGTATATCGGAAAAGTCTACCCGCGCGGACAACCCTTAGAAGAGATACCTCAAAACAATATCTCTTGAAAGAGTAAATAGATTCTACGGCCATGCATCATTTTTTATGAACAGTTTCGCAATAATAGAGGCGGTGTTTCGTTGACTCAGTGGAAGATACTTAGTCGAGCTGAGGTTGACGACATTCATTATGCGTCGTTAGAAATCCTCGAGACCGTGGGTGTTGCTGTCCGAGAAGAAACTTCGCTCAGATTACTCAAAGAGGCCGGGGCGAATATAGAGCTGAAGAGGAAACTCGTGAAGATTCCTGAACATCTTATTCGCGAAATTCTAAGAAAGATCCCAAAGGGTGGAAGAAAGCACTATGGAAGAAACCCCAAATACAATGTAGAAACAGGTGAACGCGTGTGTTTCAGAGCAGGTAGCCCTGTACCTTATACCTATGACGTTAATACGGGCGAGCATAGGTTTGCGACCAAGAAGGATCTGGAGGATACGATGAGACTCCTAGATGGATTGAGCAACGTTCACATATGTTTTCAGCCGTATACTATCAGCGACGTGCCAACGAAAGCCATGGTTCCGCATACTGCGGAGATTATGCTGAAAAACACGGAGAAACCAGTCGGCATGGTAACCTTTGGGTTAGAAGGTACGAAATTTTTTGTCAAGATGGCGGCGATAGTCATGGGGGGAATGGAGGAGCTCATTAAACGACCGATTATAGAAATATGCTGTGAACCTACAAGTCCCCTGCAAATCGATCAACAGCAACTTGAGATGCTGATAGAGTTTGCAACGCACAAGCTCCCAATAGAAATTGCTGGCATGCCCACAGCGGGGTCCACGGCGCCCATGAGCCTCGCTGGAACGTTGGTCCAAGTTAACGCTGAACACTTATGCATGATCCTGATTGCTCAATTGGTTAGTCCCGGGGTTCATATGCAAGTCAATGCCATGCCAGGCATTATGGATCCGAGGACTGGAATCAATACCTACGGGGCAATCGAGCGTATGTTGCTACAAGTTGCGATGATTCAGCTGTATCGATCACGATATGGGATCGAAGTCTTCGCAAGTGGCGGTGTGTCTGACTCGAAGATATCTGATGAGCAGGCTGGATACGAAAGAATGGCGAATATGTTGTTGCCAACTTTGGCTGGAGCTCACGGAGTCACCAGCCTGGGCAATCTAGAGTCATATTTGGTCGTCAGCCCCGCACAACTAGTGATAGACAACGAGATAGCTGGTACGATACTCAGAGGTCAGAGCGGGATCGACGTTAATGATGAAACCCTTGCTGTCGACGTAATTAGGAACGTTGGGCCAGGAGGCCACTTCCTGACCCAGAAACACAGCTTACGACACGTAAGAGAACTCTATATCCCAGAACTCGCGGACAGGAAAACGTGGATTGAATGGCGAGATGCAGGGTCAAAAGACATAGTGCAAAGAGCAAAAGAGAAAGCCAAAAAGATCTTGGAGACTCACAAGCCGGAACCCCTTGAAAAAGAGGTGCAAAAAGAGCTGAGTAAGATGGTGAGAGAAGCTGATAAGAAAGCCGGAAAAGGCTAGATTACTCAGATTATTCCTTCTTGTTTAATCAATATTTCTTAGTCGTAGAGGCTTAGAATGAGGTGACAATAAGATGCATCTTGCCATGGAAGGCTAATAAGTCTGACGACTGGAAATGTAGATTGAAGGAAAATGGCAGCATCGCAAGATAACAAAACAATAATACTGCTTCATAGACCAAACTCGAGAGAGAAGATATTCTTTTTCAGCTCCGGAGTAATAACAAGCGTTCCTCTCACAATATTTGTCGGAACATTTACCAACTCTCTATGTGTCGTCTTGCCCATATTCTACGCTAGGTTATGTTCGACCGCCATCTTCACACCTTTCGTTGAGGAATTCGCAAAAGCCTATCCACTCTTGTATCGTCATGGTGAAACAGAGAAATCGATTTTTACTCTCGGGCTCCTAGTTGGCTTAGGATTTGGCCTAGCCGAATTTCTACTATATGTAATCGCTTTTAGAGTTCCGATCTATTTCAGATTACCTGGAATTTTCTTTCATGCAGCAAGCACATCAATTACCGCCTACGGTATTGCAACAAAACGACCTGCCCAGTTCTATCTGATCGCCGTGTTTCTTCATTTTCTAAACAACTTTTCCGCAGTGGTCGATCCATTTTGGTTCATATTTGGAATTGCTCTGGCGATCACGTACTACCTCTCGTGGCATCTCTATGGCAAAACTTCAGAAAGAATTGTCGAATAAAATATTACGTAAAATCCGCAATTCAGCCAATCGAAAAATAAGACCTCAACTCGTTTTTATTTACATCAGCCAGAATTAACGTGTAATTGGAGGACACAGATGTTGCTAGAGCAGATCACGATAGTACCCTTAGCGGCAGAGAGTTTGGGCGTCCGGTCAATGTGTACTTTCGTGGAGACGTCAGATGTGAAAATTCTTTTGGACGCCGGTGTGTCTTTGGCTCCGAATCGCAATGGCTTTCCTCCTCACCCTAAAGAGTATGAGGCAATTCAGAGGTGCCGGGAAAGGATTTCGAGGGCAGCAGATGANNNNAGGGAAAAACCGTTTTTGTCAAGAACTTTCGGTCTATGATCAACTTCAGCCAGAGACGTCGAGGATGGCTGTTCAAGAAGACTGGAGGCAAGCATGCAGAGAAGCTGGAGATTGCGGATGGCAAGACATTTGAATTTGGAGACACCAGGCTGAAATTTTCTGAACCAGTCTTTCACGGGTCTGAAAACTCTGA
>JABAHO010014237.1_pt1 | contig 13600 bp, 7 predicted proteins | sample 7062071 | NCBI WGS metagenome assembly JABAHO01 (sample SAMN14534356, study PRJNA622989) | marine sediment metagenome | biome: marine biome [ENVO:00000428]; feature: marine pelagic biome [ENVO:01000023]; material: deep marine sediment [ENVO:00002113] | place: India: Gulf of Kutch | collected...
TCAGCGTCACCACTTCCTGGGGCGCCATGCTTATCGGGCCCTCAAGGCGCGACAGCTCGTCTTCCATGGGATTACTGATATAGACGTTTTCGGGTTCATTCGCCCATTCAATCTCGGGCTGCGTTGTTTGTCCGGAAACATTAAACAGCCTGACCATGTTTGCCCGCCCGTCCCGTGTTGGCTTGATGGACGTCACGACCACGTCGTCACTCAGGATCTGGAAAACCGGTCGGGTAAGCAAATCCTCGGGAACGCCGGAGACGGCCAGCAAGGGCTGGCAGCACCCCCGCCCTGCCCGCTGCGCCTGCGCGGGCTGAAGGGGGCCGGCATGAGGCCACAAGACGTATCTGAAGGTACAGACTTCATCCTGGTAGGCCTTGTAGTTCGTTTCCCAGTGGTTGCTCATGACCCATGAAAAAAACGAGGAACCGGGCTCAAGTGTCCTGCGCCATTCCCCCGCGGCCTGGCGAGCATCGGTAGATGACGATGCAGATCCCGTGAAGCGAATTGGATCGAACTGAATGAGCGGTGCATCCATCGTTACCCAGGTAAGACCCACATCCTCATTCGACACATCCACCCAGCGCTGCACCGCCATGAAGTTACGGTTGGCTTGCGGCTGTTGTTGTTTTTCCACCTCGACCACGGCATAGGGGGTGTCTGCCACCATAGCACCGCCGGGAACATTCAGAGGAAAGGCAAAAAGCACTCCTTCCGGTTCGAGTTCTTTCTTTTTGTCCAGGATGTTCGTGAGATAAACCGCATCAGATCCCTGCTCGATGCGAATTTTCCTGATGAGCTTTTTACATCCCGGCGCATCGGATTCAATCACCAGGGAGCCCACCAGCGGTCCGGCATCTTCAACCGAGACCCGGACCGGCCCCTGCACCCGTTGGTGATGTTTTTCTTCGTGGGAGCGCCCCACGATATACACGAACCCATTCAATTCATTCGCCTTCCCGGAGTCTATAAGTTCCCGGTCTGAACCTGCATGATACAATCGGCGGATGCCGCCAGTCTGCTCGCTTACGTCCAGTTCCAGCAGGCCATTCCGGAGGGAGCATCCCTTAACGCAAACCGGCTTTGAATTCCGGTCCACAACCGGCAGGCCTTCTTTCACCGTGTAACGGAGACAGCCAAATGCCGGAACCTCCGCCGCCCGAAACGCAAGCTCTCCTGAAGCCAGCCTCTGCGAGGGTACCCCTCCGCCCGAGGCATCCTCCACACGATCGCCGCAACGGGACTGTTCGGCACTCAGGACCACAACCTGGGTTACCGGCCAGGATGCGGTGTTATACACAGACACCCGGGCAGAACCGGACCCCCCACCCTCTGAAAAGAGGCCGGCAATCAACTCATTCGCCATCTGATCCGCATCCAGGGCAAGTTTCTGCTTGTACGCGTCCTGGTTGATCGTGAAGGGATTGTCCGGTTGCAGAATACTGCACCAGGCACCCCAGGTATGTTCATCGAACAGGAGGTTCTTGTCCCAGGCGGCGTCGAATTTTTCATATGGATACGCATCCCGGTTCAGGAGGCTCCAAAGAATTTGAGCCTGGGCAATTTTTTCTGAAGCTGACCGGTTGACCGCTGTGGCGAGAGCCGTTGAGGCCGCCCCGTCCTCCCAGTAAGGCGTTAAATCACCCGAAACAACGGGCAGCTCTCCTCCATATTTTTTTTCAAAGGCCTGCAGGTATCCGCTGTTTGTGTCGCTGATCATTTTGGGCGTCAGGTATTTATCGTTCCACGCCTGAATTACATCCGGGAGGGCCGGGTTCGGACCACCATTGTCCTTTTCAATGTTGTAGCGTAAAAGCACCCGATCAAAGGGATAGTCTTTTTCAGCGAGGCTATTGACATACGGGAACACTTCATCGGGCTGGATGCGGTGCCCCACCGGCCTCCAATGCCAGTGGTTATAACTCAGCCCGGGTACCAGCATGAGCACGCGATAGTTCCCGTCGGGTGATTCCCAGTAAAAAGGCCTGTCATCCAATTCGCGGATCAGGCCAATCCGATGACCGGGATTGGGCCCCAGGCAAATGTAACGGATACCGTATTGCGCCAGTACCGACAAAAGGCCCCAGGTGATACCCGGGATGTCCGTCATCTGTATCGAGACCACGGGCATGCCGGTCATTTTTGAAAATGTTCCGGCGCTTTCAAATAACTCTATCAGTTCTTCTTCGGTGTGAAGCGCGGTCAAGGGCTGGGCAAAGAGTCCGTCGATATGGATATATCCGTCACGCACGGCCTGGATCAGCGCCTGTTGCTCCTCCTTGGTAGCGCGCCGTAGAAATTCATCCAGGGCCCACATACCCTCAGGGTGCCACCGCAACCGCGCCTCTTCCGGATAGGCATCGGCATCTCTAATATATTCCAGCACTTTTCGAAAATGACCGACCTGGCACTCCAGCACCTCCTCCTGGGTATGGGTATACCCGATGTCCAGATGCGTATGATGTACAAGATGCAGATCCAGATGCCGAACCGGCCGACGCTTTATTTCAACCGATGCAATGACCCTGTCCCCGCTGATCAGCTCGACCCGACTGACCTGCTCCGCATCGACCGGATCAACATTCAGGTCGTGCAGGTTATTTACACCGGGACATAACGCAACCGGGCATAGCAACTTCCCGTCAACAACGATCTCAAGCCTCTCCGACGGACCAAAATGATATAGGCTTAGCCGAAGCGGTTGATATGCCTGACCCTGAGGGTTTTTGGGGCCGGCCAGCAGGGCCGGTTGGAAATGCGCCCGCTCAATTATTGTTTCGCTCACTACCGGTGCAATCGTCGCCATGCCATTCACATACATGGCGAACCGCTCAAACCAAAGCCAACCGCCCTCCAGGTGATTGATTTCGAGGCGGTTATTGCCAACGTTCAGCGCCTCTGCAGGAAGCGTGATTATCCGGGTGCGGGTCCCCCGGGGATACGCAACCTCCTTGTGCGTCCCGGCCGGCCGGTCCGGAAGAAAATGACTGACAAGCCGACCGTTCAGTTTCAGGTTGAGCATGCCGGACAACGGTTTTTCCCGCTGCTCAAAATCCAACCCGAGGGTGATCTCGCCTTCCGTTACATTCACCTCGCCGATACCGAACTGAATGGTGGTTGTGAGGCCCGCATGTCCAACCACCATCTCCTTGAAAGGCCTGGGCATAACGAACGGAAATCTGGAGGGATCGGAATTGCCGATTACAAAAGTCGGCCCGTCCGGATACGCCGAAAAATATGCATCCCAGCCAGCTTCCGATTCTTCAAGTACAACGTCATCGAGATTTGGCTTTTTAAGCTCCCACAGAACCGGCCCCTCGCAGCGCGCTCCTGAACCGGCATCACCGGGAAACTGATCGGAATGAACTTCCCACCAGTTCCCACCGTGATCTTTTTTGGTTTTATTTTCCGTCATCGGCAACCCCGCTTGATGCTTCCCCTTGAACCGCGGTCAAAGTATTCGCGCCTGAAAATCGAAACCGGATCACCCCTCCCGACAAAAGGCCTGTGGCCAAACCCGTTTACCCCCGTCCATGCGTTCACATTCACAACGGGATGATGATCGCACAGGATGGTAAACGCATCAAAACCGGGTTATCCATTTACCAGCAGACCGCATGGAGATAAAAGATCAACAGAAAGCCTGGACTGCTGCATGAAATTATGGAGCGGATTACAACCAAAACGGCAAAGGCTGTGCAGCATGACCTATCATGGTCTACAAAAAAAGCCCTGACGAGGGTCAGGGCTTTTTTCCTGCGAATCTTCGCAAGCTCTAAAGAAGAACACCGGATTGGCTGTTATTAAAATTCTCCCCTGACACCAAACTGCACGGCAATACCGGTCAGGTCAAAATCATCATCGCTTGCAGCAGATCCCTCGCTTAACGAGAAGTCGAAAGTGGTATCGACAAGGTCTACGCTCACGAAGTATTTGACACGATCGCCCAGCGTTGCATGCGCACCGAGAATAAACCCGGTTGCGCTGTCGAAATCGAGGTTGTCATCCTCTGACCAGTTCGGGTCCGGATGAAAAATCAAACCGGCCCGGGGTCCCAGGCGGAACGATTCCGAAATCAGACAACTGGCTCCGGCCACCACCTGCAGGAAGAGTGACTGGAAGCTGTCGTTGATAATAAAGCCTGCGCCGGCTGTCAGATCCGCAAACCACTCGTCGTTAAGTTCTGCGCCAATACCTGCTGCCAGGTTCGGGATTGTGAAGACCTGGGACATGCGTGTTTCCCCGTCAGGACCCGAAACCCTAAGCTTGCTGCCATCGATATCCAGCAGGATGGCGGCGGGAACTGCGTTAACGACCAGTATCTTGTTTACGGTCTCTTTTTCCTCCTCTTCCTCCAACTGGGCGAAGCCTGCCGTGGGTAGGAGAATTAATCCCGCAAGTGCGAGCGCCAGATATTTCGTTGTCATGCCACATCCTCCTGGTGAACTGTTAGATTTTGTTTAATAGGGAACTGTTTATCACAGCTCTCATTCCACCTAAACTCTAGGCCTATTCCGGCTGTCAGGCAACCCTTTTCAATCGTTTACCCGGTTTAGGTACCGTAAAAAAATTTACCGGGAATGCCTTCTTCATGTAACTTTTTAATACAACCCGAACCGGTGCGGGTAGTGCGGCATTTCAATCCGGCGGATTTCATGCCGGCAGCCACAGAAAAATCTGGAATTGGCTCCCGGCCTAATTATGGAGGATTTCGCTTTAATTTTAATAACAGGCGGGAAGATCAGCGTCCTGAAATCGACAATACTACCGGGTAGATAAGCCAATATGGCATATTCCCTGCTAGATTAACGTCGGACACGGTTATCGAAGGTACGACGACTAAAGCCAATAGGCGGTACCTAAATAAAGTTGACGATAGTAGCAGGGATCGGGTATTTTATGATGAACCTAGGAATAGATCAGGAAGGAGTTTTACTATGAAGCATGCTATTATGACTCTCGCCCTCACGGCGTTAATTTCGGGGCCATTGATGGCTCAGGAGGAAGTGGATCCGGACATTGCCGTCCCCCCTGCCAAGGTTAGGGGCGTCGTATTGATGCAGGATGGGGAGACACCTGTTGATGGTCTGCGCGTACGCGTTTGGAACGGGAAAACCGAGCAAATCGTCTATCGCAGCGAAACGGATCAGAACGGCGTTTTCGAAGTGCCAAAATATGAACCCAACGAAGCCTCCGGCGACTACTACTATGTGACGGTGGGCCCGATCAAGGTTGATATGAGGGTGCTCACGGCTCGTGCCGGCACCGTTCCCCAGAACCACGGGTTTGTGATGTTGATGCCCAAGCGGATGCCGCTGGTGCAAACCCTTACGCCCAGCACCCTGACAGCGGCAGCGCCTGCGTTGGCAAATCGCCAGCCGACATCGCCGCCTGAAATTGTCAGTCCGTAAGTTTAACCGGTCATGATGCCGGGTGACCTGAGTCCCCGGCATCCGGAAGAAGCGGCTTTCGTTTTGAAGCGAAGCCGCTTTTTTATTTTGGTTTTCGAGCGCGCTTACGCCAATATGTGGTCTTGAAAACCACGATCTCAGAAAACAAGGAATTTAAATGCACAAACTCCTTTTCCTGATTCCACCGTTCTTGACGGCCGGCCTTGTTCTCCTGGGTGCGGGATGCAGCAACCTCGACTTTGCCGGCAGCTCCATGGGTGACGGCTCCGGTCATGAGGGACCGCCCCCGGAATACGTTGACAGCGAAGGAGACGAAGTCGTTCGCCTCCGACAGGAAAAGCTGGCGGGTATGCTGGTGAACTGGCAGCGCCAACGCAGCGGACTGGGGACCGTTGATTACTTTGTCGGAGAGGATGACATCCTGGAAATTTCCGTGTTTGCACTTGAGCAACCCAATGTGTTTTCGACCTTTCCCCGGGAGGTTATGAAGGGAGGCAATGTTGAACTCCCGCTCGTCGGAGATGTTGCGGTTGCAGGCATGAATACCAAGCAGGTGACGCAGGCTATTATTGAGGCCTATGACGTTGATTTCATCAAGGACCCGCGTGTTACCGTCAAGGTCCTTGAATACAAAAGCGCACCCGTGGTCGTATCCGGCGCTGTAACGGCTCCCGGCGTATACTTCCTGACGCAGAACAGCAGCACCGTGCTTGAAATGCTCTCCCAGGCAGAGGGCCTGACCGAATCCGCCGGCGAAAGCCTGCTGATCGTTCGAGGCCAGACGGCACCCGATACTGAAAACAGCGANNACCTTTTCGGACCATCCTTCTGAATCAAAACCACCGCCCGAGGATGCATCCGGAGAAACGCCATCCCCCGACTCGCCGGAATCCTTTGAAACCATCGTCGTGGATCTAAAGCGGCTGCTCGATTCCGGCGACCTGAGCCAGAATATTTCAATCGTCGGAGGAGACGTGATTACCATTCCCCCGCGTAAAACAGAGTTTGTTTATGTGCTTGGCTATGTCAAACGTCCGGGCGCCTATGTCATCGACAAGGATAATGACGTTCGGGCCTTGTGGGCGGTTGCGCAGGCGGGCGGTCTTACTGCCGCGGCCAGGCCGCAAAACGTGGTTCTGATTCGCGAAAAGGACGGGAAACGGATTTCGCTGGATTTGCGCGCTATTGCGAAGGGACAGAGCCCTCCCCTGTACATGAAACCCGGCGATACACTGATCGTCGGATCTAACGCCTTCATGAAACTGATTGACTGGGTCAACCCGGCCGCCAATGTCGGCGTAACAGCGTCCCCAATTCCCTGACCTGAAGCTTAAAGAATTCGTGACAGGGCACGGGGCTGCGTGGCAAGCTAAGACATGCTCGATCAAGATCCTCTTGCAAATGAGTTTGGCGCGTCAAATTCCGGCGAGCCCTCAAGCTCTGTGCTCCTCTCATACCTTGGCATTCTCCGGCGCAGAATCTGGATTGTCCTGACGGTTTTGATGATTGCCGGCATGGCGGGCGTCATCAAGAGCTTCCGCACCAAGGCCGTTTATCGCGCCAAGGCGCAAATATTGGTGCAGCGGGATGCCGGCATTCTTGTGGACACCGGCTATTCGCGTGACTTCGAGTTCAGCGGGGATGAATTCTTCAGCACGCAAATGGACCTGCTCAAAAGTCGCGCGGTGCTCGAAATAGCCCTCCTGGATCCCATTCTCAAAAAGCATTACGAGAAATCGATTGCCGCGAGTACGTCTTTCGCATCCGAGCTTGCCGATACACTCAGGGCTGCCATGAACCTGCAGCCAAAGCCACGGAAAGAGTCCTGGCAGCTGCTTCGCGAATCGATCTACATCACGAAGCATGAGGACAGCTCTTTTCTTTTCGTTTCGGCCGAGAGCAGCAGCCCCTCCCGGGCCGCGCACATGGCGAATGTGGTGTCAGGGGCGCTGCGCCAGTATCACCGCCAGCGCCGTGAGGANNGGGAAAAAGAAAGAGCCCAGACCGACCTGATTAAGGCCGAGCAGGCGCTGCAGACATTCAGGGAATCCTCGGCATCGCTGATTTTGAATAAAGGCGACTCCGAGGACCAGCCCATGATTGCCCGGTTGAATGCCATTGGTGACGAGTTGACCCGAACCCAGTTGGCCCGCATCGACCTGTCCACTGAAATCGGCATCATGAAATCCGCACTGGATTCTGATGCATCCGCCTCAGGGATAGAGAACCGCCGGCTGTTCACCATTCCCGACATCCAGGAAAACACCCTCCTCGCCCGGGCACGGCAGGATCTCGCTGATGCAGAGAAGGAATTGCACCTGCTGCACGACACGTACGGATCCGCACACCCGCTTCTGCGGGCCGCCAACACGAACGTGTTTCACCTTCGGCAGATTTTCAAGGAGGCGCTGGGAGACATCCTCGCCTCTCACGAAAACAAGCTCACAGCCCTCACCGAGCAGGAAGATGAACTTCAGACGCAGTACAACAGCCAGCGTAAAATTGTGGTCGAAAGCGCCAAGGACAAATTCGACTTCAATCGCCTGAATAAAGAGGTAGAGCGCAATACGAAACTCTACAATACCATCGTCGACAAAATGCGGGATCTTGACGTCAATGCGGGCGGAGTTCGCATTTCAGTCGACATCGTTGAGAAGGCATCGCCACCGACCGAACGGGCAAATGCAACGAGAACACAAATCACCTTCTACGCGCTGTGTCTCGGCTTCTTTCTTGGAGCCGGACTCGCCTTCCTGGTTGAAAACCTCGATGACAGCATAAAAACCCCGGAAGACCTTACGGAACGGCTGGATGTGCCGTTTCTTGGATTTATTCCTTCGGTTGTATCCGAGGAAGAGGAGCAAAAAAAATCAGCCGCCCCCCGAGACCTCGAACATATCAAGCAATTTACCCGCACACTGATCCAGCGAATACGGCTTAACTTTAACGACCTCAGCAGCATTGACCTCGACAAGCCCGAGGATATCGCAGCCCGCAAGCACGCCGGGACCATTACCATCACTGAGCCGTTATCCTCGATAGCGGAAGCCTACCGGAGCGTGCGCGCCAACCTTTTCTATTCATCGCCCGCCGATGAAATCAAGATGCTCGCTATCACCTCCAGCCGACCCCAGGAAGGCAAAACCACCACCTCCGCCAATCTTGCCCTGTCGGTCTCCCAGACGGGAAAACGCATTCTGCTCGTTGATGCAGACCTGCACCGTCCCTCAGTGCATCGCACCCTGGGCATGGAACAGGGAACGGGCCTGACAGACATTTTAATCGGCGAATGTAACTGGAGGGACGCCCGCCGCAAGTTGACGGTGAACAATACAACCATTGAATCGCTCGACATCATTACCGCCGGGCCGACCTCGCCAAATCCGTCCGAGCTTCTGAACTCCAAAACCATGCGGGAATTTCTGCTGGAAGCAAAAGACGAGTATGACTGGGTGTTCATTGACACTCCACCGGTTCTTTTTGTCAGTGATTCAAGCATTTTGAGCGTAATCTGTGACGGCGTTCTGCTCGTGATAAAATCTGGCGAAAGCACGAGATCGCTTCTGGCCCGGACAATGGAACGCCTCGATGCCGTTAATGCGAAAATCATCGGCAGCATTCTGAACAACGTGCAGGTCAGCCGGGTCGGACGCTACTACTCCACCTACTACAATGTCGGGTATTCACGGTACGCCAAAGACTATCAGCGAACATACTATGCCCGGGAGGGCGCTGATGAGCTATCGGCACCGGCGCCCGCCAAGGAGGAACCTGCTGCCGGGGCAGAACCCGCCACCACCGGGGATGCCCTGGAAACCCGCAAAAAACTGGCAATCGCCGAAAAAGCCCTGCAGGACGAAAAATTGCGCCACAATGCACTTCGTTCTGATGTCGATCAGCAGAAACAGGCCCATGAGGCCCGCATCGCCGACCTGGAACAGCAAATTGAAACCGGAAAGCAAACTATCGCCACACTCAAACAGGAGATCGCCGCACTCGAAAACCCGGCGGAGCCCGAACAAAAAGTTCCCGCCGAGACAAGCGATCTTGATGACCTTAACACCATCATCTCCGATTTAAATTCCAGCCTTGAGCAGACCCGGGAAGAACTTCAGACCCGGACCGAGGAAGCGACCGCTCTTCAGCAGCAAATTGAAAACGCGGAGATGCAGGCTGCAGAACAGCAGCAAAAATTGGAAGAAATCCGGTCTACCCATGAGCGGACCCTCGCAGACTCCAATAACAAAACGGAACAGGCAGAAAAGCTCGTGAGTGAACTTCGGCAGGAACTGAAAGCCGAGCAGCAACGCGCATTCCTGGAACAGTCTACGGAAATCGAGGATCTCGAAATCAAACTGGAGGCAGCCGAAAGAGACCTGGAACGGGAGAAAATTGCCAGGAAGCGTGAGGCGGAAGAACAGCAAGCCCGTGAATCAGCTCTGAAATCAGAACTGGACCAGGCAAAGCAGACCGCAACCGAACAGGCTGCAAAAATTATCGCGATCTCTCAGGAAGCCCAAAACCTGCGGGAAGCCGCCGAAAAAGCAAATAAACTGGACGAACAGGTGCTTGCCGCCAATCGGGAAAACGAGTCTCTGAGCGCAAAAATTTCTGAGCTGGAAAAAGAGCTGGAAGACACCAGGACCGCCCGGCTCGAGGAAGCCGCAGCCAAGACACAGGAACCCGCAGAACAGGCACCAGGCGGTCCTGCGGCCCCTGTTTCTGCTGCAGCCCCACCCCGGTCGGCAGAGTCGCCCGGCACAGTTCAACCGCAGCTCAGCCACGCCGAACTGCAGACACAGGCACATAAGGAAATATACGCCGGCAATTTCACCAGGGCACGTGACCTGTTCAGCGACATGCTGGAAATAAACGCCGAAGACCCCCTCACCTGGGAAATGCTGATTATGTCGCAGTGGAATGCACGGGACACCGAAGGCATGTCCGGAACTGTAAGCCGTCTTGAAAACTTCGAAGATCATGCCTACCTGGCGTCACTCGCAAAAGGGCAACTGGCAGCCCTTCAGAACGATGCAACCACAGGAAGGGCACATCTCGATGAGGCTTTTGCGGCGAATCCGGGTAGTGCCGTGGTGCAGGAAGCCATCGCGCGGCTTGACTTTACGCAGAGACGACTGGACCTCGCCGAAGAACACCTGAAGCGCTTCGTGCGCCAATTTCCAAAAAAGCCTTACGGGCACTTTGGAATGGCCACGCTGCATATTGAATCCGGGAATCTCAAAAAGGCGGAAAAGTGCCTTCGTAAAAGCCTGAAGTTCGGCAGATCCGCCGAGACCCTCAACAACCTCGCCTGGATCCTGAACCAACGGGGCGAAACCGCTTATGCAGAGGAATGCGCGCGCGAGGCGCTCTCCCTCAACGAAAAACTGCCCCAACTCTGGGACACCCTGGGAGCGGTGCTTTTAAAATCAAATCGCCTTCCTGATGCCAGGACCGCGTTCGAAACAGCACTGAATATTGACCCTGGATCGGTCGACTCACTCCTCAACCTGGCGGATTGTGCTTCCCTGCTCGAAGACCGGGAGACCTTATCGGCAACCAACACAAAGCTCGAGAAGCCGGCCAGAGCCCTGACCGCGAGCGAGCAGAACCGATTGAACGAAATTAACAATCGCATCAGCAGGAGTTGAGCAAAGGAGTATGGACCAGGCATCCACGGCCCAGCGACTGCTCGAAACGGCTTCACGGCGCCTGTTAACCGTCAGCATTATTATCGCGCCTTGGCTGCTGGGCGGCAGCGAACCCTGGGCCCATATCATCCTCTCCGGATTCATGGCCTCATCCGGCATCCTCTGGATGATGTCCTTGCTGTGTTCTCAATCCCCGCGCCTGCATGCTCCGCTGGTGTCAGCCCTGCTTTTATGCCTTGTTGTTGCGGCACTTGTACAGATCACCCCCCTTCCCGGGTCTGTAATACGGATCCTGTCCCCATTCGCGCAGGAACAGGTAGACCAAACCCGCGCCACCATGCAGAGCGTCAACCCTCCGCATGAAATCATTGAGCATGTCTCGCTAACGGACCTGCCGTACACGGTGAGCGTATCCCCCTCGTCGACCTCACGCAGCATCTACCTGCTGCTCGTCTACATCATTTGCTTCCTTGTGATGGCAAACACGATTCATTCCTGGAAACAGCTAAAGAGCATCTCCATGGCGATCGTGCTGGGCGGCACAGCCATGGCTTTTATCGGGATTATTCATAAATTTTCAGGCAGCCATAATATCCTCTGGATTCACACGCCGCGGGAACACGGGATTCCGTTTGGCGCATTCACCAACCGCAACCANNACACTCCGCGAGAATACAGCAAACCATTTGGCGCATTCACCAACCGCAACCATTTTGCCGCCTACACCAACATGATTACGGGCCTGGCCCTGGGACTGTTTTTTGCCTCCCGCGAGTTTGTTGAAGTCCTGGGCGCACGCCACTGGCGGGACCGCCTGGCATGGCTTTCCTCGCGCGGAGCCAGTGCACTTGCATTGTTCTCCTTCATGATCGTACTGCTTGCCGGATCGGTTTGCCTTTCCAAATCACGCGGCGGAATGCTGAGCCTTGCCATTTGCATGATTGCGTTCGGATTTATCACCGGTTGGCGCCGCAGGGAGCTCGGCCGAACGCGCGTCGCGCTCCTGGCCGCATCGTTCCTGATCGGTGCCGCCATCCTTTGGCTTGGCCGGGGAGAAATGGTTGATCGCCTGACCACATTGTCCAAGGTGGTGCAAAATCCAATGGAGGATTTGCGCACCATTGTCACCCTTGACACTCTTTCGATTTTCAGTGCGGCCCCCTTGCTGGGAACAGGCTTTGGCACTTTTCGCTATGTGCATTCCATGTTCCAAACCCCGGACCTCGACCTGAGATGGCTGCACGCCCACAACGACTGGGCACAGCTACTTGCCGAGGGAGGCATCCTCTCAACCCTGGTGTTTATAGCCGTACTCATCGCATGGATGAAAATCGTTACCACCAAGTATAAATATACATCGACGCGTCCCAAAATGCTGCTGACCGGCATGTTCATCGGCCTAAGCACCATAGCGCTTCACAGCCTGATTGATTACAGTCTCCACAAACCGGCCAATGCCTGTCTGCTTGCCGGCATGGCCGGAATGGCCGTCTCCTGCTGCCGCCTTCTCAGCCGACGCTTGTCCGATTCGCAAATCAGGGAGGCGAGCAGGCAGCCGTTTACAATCAGCCCAACGGCAATAAAGATAATTTCCCTTGTCGGCGTCCTCGGGCTGTGTGCCATGCTCATCACGCGGCAGTCCGAATTGCGCTCCGAACTGGCGTATACGCGCTTCCTCTACCTCAAGCGGCTCAGCGCTACCGTGTCAAGACCCGAGGATACCCAGCGAATCGCGGATCAGGCATACCGCGAGGCTGAGCGCGTTCTCCTTCACAGCCGACGCAATCCGGATGCCATGAACGAAATGTCCCGCGTTTTACTCGTATGGACAATGAACCCTCTTCTCGACCGCCCCTTTCGTATACGCCAGATGATAGCAGCCTATTCCAGCGCTGCACTTTCGGCGCATTCAGCCCCGACAAACTACCTGGGTTGGCTTTATCTCGCCCGGGCCCTAATGTCCATCAGCTACTGGGACCAGGCCGACTTATGTCTTCAGCGGGCGCGCGAACTGGTACGGCATCCGGACCAGGTCAAGATGTTTGATATACCGGATTACAAGCCACCGAACATGGAGGGGAATGCAGACGAATAGCCTGTCCCCGGGGGCACGGCTGTTACGAAGTTTTTTCGGGGATCTGCAAAATGCCCATGCATTGGCCCTGCAGCGGAAAAACCCGGCGCAGGAACACCTAAAGCACGGGGGAATCAATTGCCGGNNAACACCTAAAGCACGGGGGAATCAATTGCCGGCGGCTCGCTGATATTCAGCACTGAAAAGGTTTCGCCCCCATAACATTCAACCATGCGGAATTCTAAAATCAGATCATCTCGGTCGCGGCCCATTCGCAAACGGGCTGCCGCCCCGCCTTCCGACGGCTCGCGGCAGAAAGCCCTGCTCGAGGCTTACCTGAACTGCAAGCTGACCCGCTGGGAAAAACTGCTATTTCCAATTCTCCTGGTCCTCACCGTGGCATTGCAGCTCCAGCCGGTGCTCGATTCGAAATACGCCTTTCACCTGATTGCCAGCATGTCCAT
>JABAHO010012900.1_pt2 | contig 13589 bp, 5 predicted proteins | sample 7062071 | NCBI WGS metagenome assembly JABAHO01 (sample SAMN14534356, study PRJNA622989) | marine sediment metagenome | biome: marine biome [ENVO:00000428]; feature: marine pelagic biome [ENVO:01000023]; material: deep marine sediment [ENVO:00002113] | place: India: Gulf of Kutch | collected...
CATCCACCGCCCGGGGGAAGTCGAATTGGCCGGGCGCGGTGCCGAGACTTCCCCACTGCCCGAGGTAGGTGCCGAATGAGTCGAAGCGCTGCATGCGGTCGTTGAAGCTGTCGGCCACATACACCGTGCCAAGGCTGCTCACGGCGATTCCGCGCGGAGCGTCGAATTGGCCGTTGCCGGTGCCGAAACTTCCCCACTTGCGCAGGTACGTGCCCGTCGGCGTGAAAACCTGAATGCGGTAGTTGTACGTGTCGGTCACGTACAGGTTGCCGTCCGGCCCAAAGTCGAGGGTCCGGGGCGAGTTCAACTGACCGTCGCCCGCTCCGGTTCCACCGAACTGGCCCAGGTAGGTGCCGTTGGGGTCGAAGTACTGGATGCGGTCGTTGAAGCCGTCCGTTACGTACACCGTACCGTCGTCGGCAACGGCGACGCTGAAGGGGGTGTCGAACTGTCCGTTGCCGGTACCGCTTGTTCCCCACTGCAGGAGGTAGCTGCCGTTGCCGTCGAACTTCTGAATCCGGTCATTGGCAGTATCGGCGACGTAGACGCTGCCGTCGGGTGCGACCGCCAGCCCGCGCTGGCCAAGGAATTGTCCGTCTCCGCTGCCCGACGAGCCCCACTCCAGCGAGAACTGGAACTCATGGGCGCCGACCACGAGGGTTCCATCTTCGAGGACCGAGTAGGGTCCGTCGTCCATCGCCGTGGGTGGATCAGGTGAGGGAGTCACCGTGATTGTCACGGTCGCGACATTGGACGTCTCGCCCCCTGAATCGTCAATCGTGTAGGTGAACGAGTCAGGCCCGAAGTAGTCGGGGTCGGGGGTGTAGGTGACGGTGCCCATGCCGCTGACGTTGGCTACCGCCGTCCCGTGCAGTGGTTGGGTAACAACCGCGGCCGGGCCGGCCGGAATGCCATCCTCGACGTCCGTGTCGTTGACTTTCACGTTGATAACGACAAACGCGTCCTCACCGGTCCCGACGGTATCGTCATTGGCGACCGGCGCCTCATTCACATCAGTCAGAGTGACCGTCATCGCCTCCTGAAAACTGAGGTTGGGAGTCCCCGAATCAGTCGTCTCCACCCGAATATTCAGCGGCGACCCCAAAGCCTCAAAGTCCAACGCGGCGGCGGTTTGCAACTGATTACCCACAATCGTGAACAACCCGTTATCGGTATCACCAACCCCCGCCACCAACGCATACGTATGGGTATCAGCCGGATCCGGATCAGTCGTCGACAACGTCCCCACCACGGTCCCCACCGGCACATTCTCAGCCACCGAAGACGGCACCAACGAAATATCAGTCGGCGGATTGTTGAACGGGTCGACCGTATACGCGGCCGAGAATTCCGACGTGGAGCCAAATGTCGAGCACGTGGCCCCATCCGTGCACTCGGTCGCGGTTGCAGTGAGGATGTCCCCCACCGAGCCGGGGAACGAATGGGTGAACGACATCGGGCCGGCGCCACCCGTGTGGTCGACGTTCACGGTGCTGGTCAAGGTTTCGCCCTCGCCATACCCCGATCCATCGGCGGCGCTGTTGGTAAAGAACTCGATGCGGTACCAGGCCGCCGGCGCTTCGAGGTCGAAGTCGACGTCGACCGTCCCGGCATTTTCAATGGCCGATGTGATCTCGGGATAGTTGAGCGTCTCGTTGGCACCCGAGTCCAGCGGGCTGTTGGGAGTAACGCCGTCGTTGTCGAGGTCGATTCCGAGTTGGCCGTTGCTGTGGATCGAGTTACCGATGATCATATTGTCGAGGGCCGTAGCCACATCAAGGCGAACGCCGTCCTCGGTGTTGAAAGCTATGACGTTGGCGGCCGTCGGCGCCGTGCCCCCGATCACGTTGAATTGGGCGGCGTCCGAAAAGCGAATGCCGTGAAGATTGGGGACCGGCCCAGTTCCGGCAGCATCCGTGCCGATGAGGTTGCCCTCCACCCTGTTCAGCATGGCGAGGGCGCCTGAGAAGTGGATGCCCGACGCCGTATTGCCTGAGATGAGGTTGCCCTCCCCCGGGTTGGTGCCGCCGATGAAGGTCCCGGCGGCACCCCCCTGCAGGTCGATCCCGTCGTTACCGTTGGGAGCTCCGGCAGTCCCGGCGGCGTTGGTGCCAATCCGGTTACCGATGATGACGTTGCCAGTCGAGGTCGCCCCCACCACCGAAATCCCGTCGCTGTTGTTCCCGGAAATGATGTTGCGCTCGTCCGCCGTGTCGCCTCCGACGGTGTTGTTCGATGCTCCTGCGGTGATGTCGACTCCGTCATCGGTGTTGCCGCGGTCGAGGACTCCTGCCGCCCCCAGCCCGATGATGTTGCCAAGCACGAAGTTACTGTCGGTACCCACCCCACTTATAGATACGCCGTCGGTGTTGTTGCCGGAGATGACGTTGCCCTCCCCGGGGTTGGGACCGCCGACGTAATTGCCGGTAGAGCCGCCGCTGATCGTCACACCTTGGAAGTTGTTGCCGAGATCAGTCGCCCCGAAAGTGTCGAGACCGATGTAGTTGTTGTGGACAAGGGTCCCGGTGGAGCCGCCGATGATGGCCACACCGCTGATGTTGTTGCCCGAGATGATGTTGCGACGATCGGCTCCCGTGTCGCCTACCACCGTGTCTGCTGCTGCGTTTAGCTCAATTCCGCTCTGGACGTTGCCGACGTCGACGGTACCGGTCGGATCGGTTCCGATGAGGTTGCCAGTGATGCGGTTGCCAGTAGCGCCTGGGCCGGTGATGCGGATGCCGTCGGTGGAATTGCCCGAGATGACGTTCCCGGCCCCGGCTACCGAACCGCCGATGGTGTTTCCGCCCGCATTGAGAATGGCGACGCCGGTGGCGTTTGGCAGGGGGGCCGTTCCGGTCGAGTCTGTACCGATGTAATTTCCGCTCACTTGATTGAGGCCGGTGCCGGCGTCGGTCAGTTGGACCCCAGCGCCGACGTTGCCAGAAACGACGTTCGGTTGCGCTCCACCGATCGTATTGCTGGAGGCCCCTGCGTTCACGTAGACACCACTGCCTCCATTAGCCACGGCCCCAGTGCCGGCTGCGTCGGTTCCGATGTAGTTGCCCACCACGGTGTTGGAGTCGGTCCCGGCTCCGTTGAGCCTCACGCCGCTGAAGGTGTTGCCTGAAACTACATTGCCCTCTCCGGCGAGGGCGCCACCGATGACGTTGAGCTGGGCACCGGACGAAACGTAGGCCCCCGTGCCATTTGGAAGCGGGTTACCACCTGTACTGTCGACACCGATGTAGTTGGCGCTGACCTGATTGGAATCAGTGCCGGCGCCGGCAATTTGGACGCCGCTGTTCGTGTTTCCGGAGACGATGTTGCGGTGCGCCGGGCTGTTGCCGCCGATCACATTCGTCTGCGATCCTCCGGTGAGATAGACACCGTAGGCGTTGGCAACCGCGGCCGTGCCGGCGGCATCTGTGCCGATGAAGTTGCCAAGAACCGTGTTTGTGTTGGAACCCGTGACGTACACGCCGGAAGAGCTGTTGCCGGAGATCACATTCCGCTCGGCCGGGAGGGTGCCACCGATCGTGTTCCCGGTTGCCCCGGATGAGAGTTGTACTCCATAGCCCCCATTGGCAACCGCACTTGTGCCGGCGGCATTTGTGCCAATGTAGTTGCCTGCCACAACGTTGTTGTTACCAGTGATCGGAACGCCGTTGAGCGTGTTCCCTGATATGACGTTGCCGGCGCCGGCGACCGAGCCACCAATTGTGTTACCCGACGCCAAATTGATCTCGACACCGGATTCGCCGTTGGCCAAGGGCGCCGCCCCCGTGATATCGGTGCCGATGTAGTTGCCGGCGACGGTGTTGTTGGTTGTCGTGTTGGTGTTGAGGCGGATACCGTCGGTCGTGTTCCCGGAAATAAGATTGCGATCACCGGGGTCGGTGCCCCCAATCGTGTTGCCGGAAGCTCCACTCAGGAGCTGAATTCCGAGGCTGTTCCCTGACGGGGCCGTTCCCGTGATGTCCGTGCCTACGTAGTTGCCGGCAATCGTGTTGTTGTTGCCCGTGACCGCCATCCCTACGTTGAAGCCGCCGTTGATAGCGAGGCCGCGAATGTCAATGTTGTCGCCCGTAACAGAAACGAAGCTGCTGCCGGCGGCGAGGGCGCCATTCACCTCGACTTTGATCACAGCGTCACTGGCCCCAGGTGATGGGACCGTGTTGGACTGCGCCCCCGGCTGCGTGTAGCCGTCGATAGTGACCTGCTCGGTGATGAGCCACGGGAGCGCACCAGACGGCTGAATCGACCAGTAGCCGCCGACGGCGTTGTAGCCGGGCTCGGTTGTCGGCATGTTGAAGGTGATGGAGTCGGCTCCGGCAAGGTTGTTCGCTTCCTCGACGGCGGCTTGGAGGGTGCACTCGGTGGCCCCCTGGCTGTTCAATCCCCCGGTGTCACATACACCGTCACCGGGTGTTGCATCGTTGGAATCGCCAGTGGAGTTCACCACGAAGGCACCCGGAACGACGATCGACCAAGCCGAAAACTCAGACGTCGGCCCGAATGGGGCGGCAATCCCCTCTGTAGCCGTGGCCGTGATGTGGTCACCGAGCAGGCCCGGGAAGCTGTCGGAGGAGGGCGACGGGACACCACCGGTAACGCTGACGTCGACCGATGAGGCGAACACCTCGCCTTCTCCGTTGCCCGACCCGTCCGGCCCGCCCGGGTTGCGGAAGAACTCCACTCGATAGTTTCCGTCGGGCACATCCAGAGCAAAGTCGACTGTGATCGTTCCTGCCACGATTGTGGAGCTGGTGATTACCGGGTAGTTGAGCAGATCGTTGGGACCCGAGTCTCCGTCACCGATGTCGTTGAGGGTGACACCGCTGGGGGGATCGCTTGCGTCGACCAGTTCCAGGCCCAGGAAACCGTTGGCGTAGATCGAGTTGCGGAGTACCGAGATCCCTGCCCCGGTGTTTCGCAGCTCGATGGCGTGCCAGGTGTTGAACGCAATGACATTGCCATCGCCGGCCCCGGGGCCGCCCACGAGGGCTGCAGCCGTGCCGTCGGCCCAGACGCCCTGGCCGTTGCCGAGATCGATCGTGCCGCTGGCGTCGGTTCCGAGCAGGTTGCTGGTTATGACGGTTCCTGAACTGGTGTCGTTGAGGGCAATGGCGGCGTTCCCTTGGTCGCCGATGAGGTTGCCGGTGATGATCGTGCCGGTCGAGGCAAGCGAGACGATGATTCCCTCGTTGTTGTTCCCGGCCGGGGTAACGCCGTCGGGCATGACCCCGATGTGGTTGTCGAGCAGTGACACATTGTTGGCGTTCACGATGACGCCCACCGCCGGGAACCCGGTAATAGCGAGGGCTTCGAGGCGGCTGCTGTTGGCACCGACGAAGAAGTGGAATCCGTCGTCGCCGCCGCTCAGGCTCGACCCTTCGAGCCGCACTACCGGAGCACTCACGTGGCCGGGCTGAGTCGTCCCATCGATACTGACCTCTTCCGAGATACCGGGAAACGCAGAGCCGGTGGGCGTGATGGTCCAGATGCCGCCCGAGTGACCGGGCTCGGTTGCCGGCATGTTGAACTCGATGGCATCGGGGCCGGCGAAGAGGTTGGCTTCCTCGATGGCGGCTCGAAGCGTGCACTCTGTGGCGCCCTGGCTATTGAGGCCGCCGGTGTCGCACGCCCCGTCACCCGGGACGGCATCGCCGGCGTTGCCGGTCGAGTTGACGACCAGGTTCCCCGACAGGGCATCGACGGTGAGGTCGAGCCGGCTGGGGTAGGCGACCGTGTCATAGGCAAACCACATATCGTCACCCGCGCTTCCATCCACGACCACTTGGACCGCCAGCGACCGGCCGGCCGGAAGCGAGTATGTGACCGTTCCGAAGTCAACCGTGTGCTCGGTCCAGTCGGAGGACGGATTCCAGGGTGTCTGATCCTCCGATCCAGATGCGATGGGGACGCAGCCGGTTCCGGCGGGAGTGCAGTCGTACAGGCCGGCATGAATGAAACCCCGCTTGGCTGGATCAAAGACCTTGAGCGCGCTCCATACGATCAGCGAAGCCGAACCGTTCAGTTCGACAGGGCCGGCCGTAGCCACCCACAGTTGGTGCTTGCTTGGATCGGTCTCGAAGAGCACACCCCCCTTGGCAATGGTCAAGCCCGGGTCGCTGTTCCGGCCCGAGTCGAAGTTCGGTAGCACCGAGGCCGTGGGAGCGGTCTGCGACAACATCGCTTGTGGCACCCCCAGTCCTACGAGGTAGTAGATGCCGAGCGAATTCACATCAACCGTGACGGTGGCTGTGTCGGTGCCTCCGTTCCCGTCCGATGCGGTGTAGGTGAAGGTGTCCTGGCCCGTCCAGGCGGCATTCGGTGTGTAGGTGACGTCGGTTCCGTTGTCGACGACCGTCCCGTTGGAGCCTTGGGTAACCGATTGCACCGACAGCGTGTCTAGATCGATGTCGGTGTCATTGGCCAGCACATCGATCACCACCGGCACGTCCTGAATGGTGGTCGCCCCGTCGTCATTGGCCACGGGGTCGTCATTCTCCGGATCGACCGTGATCGTCACCGTCCCCGTGTCGAAGCCACCGTAGGAGTCGGTCACGGTGTAGGTGAAGGCGTCGACTCCGTTCCAGTCCGGGTCGGGGTCGTACGTCACGGTGCCGTCGCCGTTGTCGACGACCGAACCGTTTGGCGGCTGCGTGACTGAATCGACGGTCAAGGGGTGCGTGTCGGGGTCCGAGTCGTTGGAGATGACGTTGACGACGACGGCGTTGTCCTCGAGCGTGGTGTCGTTGTCGTTGACGGCGACTGGTGCAGCATTGGGGAGGACAACGATGTTCGGACCGAACTCGGAGGTGCTGTTGGAGAGGTTGGTGGCGGTGGCCGACACCTCGTTTCCAACGGCCAAGGCAGTGATGCCGGTGAGCTGCCAGGCTCCCGTCACGCCATCGGCCGCCACCGATCCCAGGTTGGTGACTCCCTCGCCGTAATTGGTGGCGGCGAGGGTGTCGGAGGAGTCGCCGTCGGCGATCGCTCGGTAGACATCGACGGTGGCACCGGCGCACGCCGTTCCGGCGACGATGCTGGTGGCGCCGGTTCGGTAGGCCCACGCGGTGACGGGAGCATCGAGGCCTTCGTTACTGGCGCCGACGTCGATCCCGCAAGCAGGTGGGGCCGCGGTGTTCGGCGAGATGCCGTCGCCCTCCGAAGTGGCGGGCGGGCCGGCGCCCGCTTCCAGCAGGTCGATGGCATTGGCGGCATTGGCACCGAACTCGTTTCCTGTCACCAGTACTCCGGACATTGCGTTTATGCCGACGAACACCCCGGCACGGCTGCTGCCTGTTATCACGTTCTTGCGCACCTCGGCGTCGGAGGTGAGCAGGGCCGTTACGCCAGCAAACGGATTACTGAGACCGCTGTTTTCGATTGTGTTGTTCTCGAGGACGTTGCCGATTCCTGCCAGAACGACTCCGGTTCCTCCCGTGTTCGCCACCAGATTGCCGGCAGCCGTGGCGCTGCCTCCTTTGAGGTCGAGCCCTCCGTTCGTGACGAGTCCAGTGTCGCGGACCTCGTTGCCCGAGATCACCCAACCGTCGGTGCCACTGGCTTGGATGCGGATTCCGAACTCATCCGCAAATACAACAAGGTTGTCTTGGACAAAGCCGTCATCGGCGTGGTTAACCAAGATGGCATCGTCCGGGCGTGCCCCCGCTCCGGGGTCGGCGACAGCATTGGGCGCCGATCCGATCATGTTGTCTTGAACAGTGACGCCGGTGTAGTCCACCGGAACGAGAGAATCCCCCACCCTTATTGCTGAAGACCAGAAGCCCTGGATGGCCAGGCGCCGCACCAGTGCGTAATGGGCTTCAAGAGCGAGGCCGTCTGCGACCGCTGAGCCAGCCAGCTCGAGCTCTGGTCCAGCCACCTGCGGCAAAGCCAGCGCGTCGACCCCCACCGTCCCACCGGTTCCATGGGTGGTCGGGTTCGTGTCGCGCAACGAGACGCCGTCGACGAGGTTGTAGGCGGTTCCGTCGATGGCCGTATCGGCTCCTACCACCACCGGCAACGCACTTGAGACCGGGATCTGCCACCAGTCGTTAGTTCCGTCGGTGGCATTGGTCGGCTCGGTCGGCACGAATCGCATGGAGTTGGCTCCCGCCGTTGCATTGGCGTTCCAGATGAATTGCCGGAGCGACCCCTGAACCGAACGGTTGGTTGCAGCGGGATCGTCATCTTGGCTGTCGCCTCCAGTAGCCGTGGTGAGGGCGTTGAATGAGAATCCGAAGTCGATGTCGTCGACGTTGGCAGCCCCTATGGTCACATGAGCGATGTGTTCGGCTCCGCTGTGCCAGGTGGCCAGGTTGTCGGAGACCCCGGCCCGCCGACCTGCGTAGCACGGACCGGCGGGCTTATTCATGGTGCCGCCGGATCCGTCGGCACACAGGGAGGAGCTGGGGCCATAGGTCTGTTCCGCCCAAACGTCAGTGGACAACCACCCGCCATCGATGCCGGCGTCGGGCTGCACGGTCATTGAGTCGACGACTACGAAATAGTCACCTGCCGCCAGAGCCGGGAATGAGTAGGAGCCGTCTGCACTGGTCTGAACCGTGGCCTGAAAAGGGTCGGTCGCCTCCGGGATTCCGTCGCTATCGACATCCCGATACAGGTGGACATCGGCGTTGAAGACTCCCGGGTTGTTCGCTCCACCCGCCGTTCCGTCTGCCAAACCATCCCCGCTGACGTCGTCGAAGACTGTGCCGCATGCGGCAACGCCGGCGTCGAACGTGCCGTTCAGCTCGAGATGGCTCGGATAGGTGGTTGTGTCGTAGGCAAACCACATGTCGGTGGCGGAGGTGGTCAACACGACGAGCTTCACAGCGATTGATCGACAGCCGGACACCGTGTGGGTGACATTGCCGAAATCGAGTGTGTATTCCGTCCAGTCGCCGGATGGGCTCCACGGCTCCTGGTCCACGGTCCCAGTTGCAATCTCTGAGCAGTTGGTTCCGTCCGGATCACACTCGTATAGCCCTGCTTCTATGACGCCCCGCTCGAGGGGGTCGAAATCTTGGGCGGCACTCCACGTTACGAGACTGGCGGGACCGCTCAGATCTGCGTGCTGGGGTGGTGCGACCCAGAGCTGATACAGGGTTGGGTCCGTGGTGGCGAGACCCGAACTGCTCTTCTTCAGCAGCAAGCCTGGATCGGAATCCCGACCCGGATCGTAGTTGGGCAGCGTCGTGGCAGTTGGAGCAGCGCCGTCCATGGTCGCCTGCGTCACCCCGTCGCCACGCAGGTATAGCGTGTCGGTGGCGGCTTGGGCGGGTTCAGCACCCCAGACCAGGCTGGTCGCCACAAGAGCGGTGGCAGCCGCGACTCTGACGAGCTTGCCCAATACGGGATGAAGACTGCGACGCCGCATCACGCGACTTGCCTGACGGGTAGCTCCTTCTCGCCGGCAAGTGGTAGCCGAAGTATGAAATGGGTCTCGCCGTTCAAGCGCTCATAAGCAACTGATCCGCCCATCCCCTGGGCAAGCGCGTGGACGATCGACAGCCCCAGCCCAACCGAATCCTTGGTGGCGGTCTGGTGTCCCTGGTGAATGAAGCGTTGAAACAGGCGACTCTCGAGCTCGACCGGAACGCCGTCGCCGTCGTCGATGACCGCGCAAACATAAGTGCGGCCCTCGACCCGGCCCTCGATCCGGATGTTGAGACCTCCATATTTGCGAGCGTTGGAGCACAGGTTGCGAATCAGCTGGCGAAAACGCAGCCGATCGGTCCGAACCACCCCGGGCTCACAGCGGACGTCGATAGGAGGTCCAGACCGGGTGAGCGGATCGACTGTCTCAGGCATTTCCTCATCCACGGCAACGTCCTCGAAGACAAAGTGGAGGGCGCCCGAGTCGAGGCGCGCCGTCGTGAGAAGGTCTTCGACCATACGCGCCAAATCGTCAGATTCACTGATGATGATCGACAGCAATTCAGCCGCGGCAGGGTCATCCTTGACGGCATCGTTCTCGGTGAGCAGCATCGATAAGCCAAGAATCGAAGTGAGAGGCGTCCGCAGCTCGTGCGAGGCATTGGCAACGAACTCTTCCCGGGCTGCATTTAGCTGTCGTTCGGCATTGAGCCGGGTCTCTAGATCGACCTGCCGCTGTTGACGGCGCATCAGTTCCCGATAGATGACAATGACGGCCACCGGGATCAGGAAGGCGACCAGGAAGCGAGCGAAGTTCCCGATCCGCCCCAGCAATACATCGGAGGCAGCCACACTCTCGGAGAGTGAGTCACGCAGCTCGACCAGATCGTCCGACAGTTGCTCGAAGGAAGGATCCAGCTCAGCCTCGGACAGGCGCTGCGCCTCAACGGAGTCGTTGCCGACAAGCAGGGCGAGGATCTCACTGCTCTGATCAATCAAAGTGCGGCCCGTCTGTCGCAACGAGGTGCCTTCAAGCGCACCAGCGGATTCCAGCTGGGCCATGCCCGTCTCGAAGTCCTGAAGCGCTAGCTCGGCTTCAACAATCGAGGTTTCACGGGCCGGGCCGGAGTTGGTTCCGAATTCACGGTCGACCGCTGCCATATGGACAGCCAGCGCCACCTGAGCTCGGATCACCGTGGCAGCGCGCAAACTCTCGTCAGCATCGTGCAAGGAGCTGGCCTGAGTCGTGATCTGCTTGCTTCCGTAGGCAACCGAGAACACCAATCCCAGAACCAGAAGCATCGCCACTCCCGTGAAGAGCGTGAGGCCCAGGCTTCGATCGAATTTGGGGCGCGTCACGACATCTTTGCGGGTTCTGTCGACGATTGTTTTTCTGCGGCCCATGACCTCTTAAACCGTGGAACCAGCTTCCCGCCCACGACCCATCAATTACCCAATTACTTCGGCACAAAACACTGAACCATTGACAGAGAAAAGGAGCGTTCCAGACGCTTCCAAAAGAACTAGTCAGCTGGGCGACTAGCTAGCCGCCCGGGAGGTGTCGGGAAGGAACCGACTCACCATGCGACGTAGCTCCGCCGGCCGGAAAGGCTTGGCAAGGAAGGCATCGGCTCCGTGGTCATTGGCCTCGGCCGCAGTGGCCGAATCTCCGTGGGCGGTGATGATCACAACCGGAATGCTCTCGGTCGCCGGGTTGGCCCTTATTGCGTCCAAGATGGCAAAACCATCCACTTCCGGCAAGGCCAAATCAAGCAAGACCAGGTCGGGCACCAGTTCTTCGACCAGCTGCTGGCCCTGGCGACCATCGGTAGCAGCGACAATGTGAACGGGGTCGGCTGCCAGGGCGGCGCGAATGAACTGAGTGACGCTTTCCACGTCCTCGATGAGCAGAACGACACTATTTCCGGATGCCATGTGGGTTGCATCGACACTCCAACCGGGAAGTTGAATGAAATCAACCCTGGTTGGCGAAAAGACCCAGGACTATCCCATCGAGCAAATCGTGTTCCGACACCGTGATCTCATTCAAGCCGGTGCGCCGGACCGCTTCCTCGGCGATTACTGCTCCCGCCAGGATCACGGGTGCCCGGGCCGGATCGAGGCTCGAAATCGCTTCGGTCTCCTCGAGAGTGAGCGAAGCCAAATAGAGGACTAGTTCGGCGATTCGCCGAGCCGGCAGCTTGCTGCCGTGGACCCGGCCCGGGTCGTAGGCCGGCAGGTCCTGGCTGATGGCTGACAGAGCGGTGAACGTGCCGGCGACTCCGACTGCGGATTGCGGCGGGCCCGGAAGTGTCACCGCCCCCAGCACCTCGGCCACCAGGTTGCGAGCGTCGGCCATTTGCTCCTCACGGCCCGGGCGGTCGTGGAGCACGCGATCAGTCAGTCGAACCGAACCCATGTCGAGGCTGAGGCGATAGTCCGGATCGCTCGCGCCGAAGACAAACTCGGTGCTGCCGCCCCCAATGTCGATCACGATGAACGGGGGCGGCTCGATGAGCTCGCGAGTGGCCCCGATGAAGGACAGCGCTGCCTCTTCATCTCCGGAGATCACTTCTGCTTGGAACCCGAGAGCCTCCGCGACCGCGTCCAGGAACTTGCCTTCATTCTCTGCCTCCCGCATGGCTGAAGTTGCCACTGCCCTCGCTGCTGCGACCTCCGCGTGCGCGACGGCTTCCGCGTAAGCGTCGATGACATCGAGGGTGCGAGCGATCGCATCCTCTGATAGACGTCCACGCTCGTCGACCCCTTTGCCGAGCCCGGTGATGGTTGTGCGCCGGTCGAGCCATTTGACCTCATTGCCGAGTACCTCAGCGATGAGCAGCCGGGTTGAGTTGCTGCCCAGGTCAACTGCGGCGTATTTCAACTCGGCTCTCGCCAAGCCGGGTTGTCAGTAACTGTGCCATTGACCTCAGCAACGCACGTGAACTCGCAATCAAGCGGCTCGACGTAAGGAGCACTCAACTCACCAACCGGGTTGTCGTTGCCCGCCGCGTAGTCGGCATAGTGGCTATGCAAGCACTTGAGGCCTTCGCCGGCATTGCCGCCCACCCCGCCGCTGGGAGCCGGCTCCGCGCTGGGTGGCACGAGCTGGTCGCGCTCCTCGGCATAGCGGAGATTGGCTTCGGCAAGCCTTGTCGCGACGTCTGGTCGCGACTCGATGTAGCTCTCCAACCGGCCGATCCCGCCTGCCGACTCGAGACGCGACAAGCGCTTGACCGCCAACGGGCACGTCAGCCAATAACGGGTCGGAAACGGTGTGCCGTCATCCAGTAAGGGGGGCACTGCCGTCACTACGGGTAGGTCGAGATGACACCGAGCTACGACCTCAACCGCGGCTTGGAGAGTGCGGTCTAGTTGTGCGGCGACGATCTGCTGGTCGTTCACTCGCCGTCGCTGCCGGTGAAGAAGTCCACCAGGTCTCCAAACCAGCCACGGGAGCGTCTCTTCTCTTGCGCCGGCGGCTCTTCCGGCTCAACCGGCACCACGACATAGGCGTTCTCCCCGGGCCGGACGAAACCGAAGTCCTCCCGGGCGCGGCGTTCCACTTCGACGTTGGTCTTCAGTGCCTCGATTTCTGCGGCGAGAAGGGCATTGGCCTGGGTAAGGTTCTCGAGCCGATCCTCGGCGGCTCCCACCGCACTGCGTTGGGACACGATCTGCCGGAATGGAACCAGCCCAACCACCATCACCGCCATAAAAAACACCAGCACGGTGGCCACCATCGGGATGCGCTTGCGCTTCATCGGAAGGCATCCCATCCGGCGAACCGGGCCTGTTCTCCGAGGCGTTCCTCAATGCGGAGCAGCTGGTTGTATTTCGCAGTCCGGTCGCTGCGGGCGGGGGCGCCGGTCTTGATCTGGCCCGCGTTAGTCGCCACCGCCAGGTGACTGATGAAGGAGTCCTCGGTTTCCCCCGACCGGTGGCTGACAACCCGGCTGAACCCGGCTGCCTCGGCGGTTGACATCGTGTGGAGGGTCTCCGACAGGGAACCGATTTGGTTGACTTTGATGAGTATCGAATTGGCTGCCCGCTCGCGAACACCTCGCTGCAACAACTCTTCATTGGTGACAAAGATGTCATCGCCCACAATCTGCACCCGGGAGCCGAATTGCTCAGTGAACAGTTTCCAGCCGTCCCAATCATCCTCGTGCAGACCGTCCTCAATCGAAACCAACGGGAAT
>JABAHO010011101.1_pt1 | contig 13587 bp, 16 predicted proteins | sample 7062071 | NCBI WGS metagenome assembly JABAHO01 (sample SAMN14534356, study PRJNA622989) | marine sediment metagenome | biome: marine biome [ENVO:00000428]; feature: marine pelagic biome [ENVO:01000023]; material: deep marine sediment [ENVO:00002113] | place: India: Gulf of Kutch | collected...
TTGGAGGGTGCGGACGCCCGCGCCGCGCCGAGCTGCTCGGCCCGTCGCCGTCTCGGCCGGCGCACGAGCAGATTCGCGATCACCCGGCGCAACACCGGTATCTTGCGCACGCGCCAGAAGGCCCGTGCGCGGTGTTTCGACAGCCAGTGCCCGTGCCCGTCGAAGGACGATGGGTCGAGCTGCCACTTCGCGATGAAGTGGTGGATCGTCGCGTCGGTCCAGTCCGGCGACCAGCGCAGNNCCGCGGAGGGGGCCCGCCGCGTACGTCACGACGGCACCGGGCTCGAATTGAATCGTGCCGCCGGCATTGCGGACGTCCAGACAGAAATCGCAGTGTTCCCGCGTGCCCATCATCCCCTCGTCGAACGGACCCAGCCGGTCGAATACCTCCCGTCGCACCAGCATGACATGGAACTCGACCTGGTCGGACGCACCGGCCGTGAGCGTGCCGCGCACCTCGGACGCCGGCCGATCGACATGGGGGAGACCCTCCTTGAACACGCGTCGTCCGTTCTCGTCGACGATCTTCGCCTCGCCGCCCGCCATGTGAACGCGCAGGCGGTCGGAGCCGGGCCGACCGATCAGATAGAGCGGCCCGACCACCCAGGCGCGGGTTTCGTCGGCACGGCGAACGAGCTTTTCGAGCCAACCGGGTTCGGGGTAGGCGTCGTTGTCGACGAAGAGGNNTTCGGGGTAGGCGTCGTTGTCGACGAAGACGACGTACTCCGTGTCCACTTCCGGCCACGCCAGGTTGCGGGCTTCGTTCGGCGTCAGGATGTAGTCGCGCCGGATCAGCTTGAAGCCGCGCTCCTTCGCCGCCGCGGCCAGGTAGTCGCGCACAGGCGGCGGGGAGCCGCCGTCGACATACACGAGTTCGAAGGGCTCGGGGGTGTTCGCGTAGAGGTGTTCCAGCGCATCGCGTGTTTCGCTGAACCGCTCGCGCGGCACCACCGCCAACGTGACCCTCATCATCGAGGTCTAGCATCGGGCCGCTCGGGAACCAGCGGCAACCTACGGTCGACGTCCTACTGAAAGTCGGAGCCGAGCGAGAGAAGCAGGCGGCGCGCGGTCGCGGTGCAACTCGCCATCCGGCAACCCTGCCGCAAGCTGATGTAGAGTTCGCCCGCACGCCGTGTGCGCCAGGTCCGGAGGGAGGTCGCGATGAGTACCCGCTTGCAGATCATTTGCGCCTGGATGGGGCCGGCCTTCATCGTGCTGCTCCTGCCCGCGTGGTACGGCGCCGGGTTCCTGCCTCCCCTCGAGCCCAGCTGGGGCGCCGGCGAGGTGGCGGCTTTCTATGAAGAGCACCGCACAGGGATCCGCATCGGGGCGATGCTGACGATGCAGTTCGCGGTCTTCGGAGTGGCGTGGAGCGCGGCGGTTGCGGCGCAGATGCGGCGAATCGAGGGGCCGGCGACGCGCGTCCTGACCTATCTGCAGTTCGGGCTGGGGGCGATCGGCTTCCTNNCTTCCTCGCGATCGTGATCCCCTGCTACTTCTGGACGGTGGCGGCGTTTCGGGCCGACCGCGCCCCCGAGATGGTCCAGCTGCTGAACGACCTCGCGTGGCTCTCGTTGATCATGCCGGTGATGCCGGCGACGCTGCAGGCGCTCGCCATCGCGGCGGCGACGCTCTCCGACACCCGCGATGAGCCGATCTTCCCGCGCTGGTCGGCCTACTTCAATATGTGGACCGCCGCGATCTTCCTCCCCGGCGCGTTGNNCCGGGCCCTTCGCCTGGGACGGCCTGTTCGACTTCTGGCTCCCGCTCACGCTCTTCTGTCTCTGGATTCCAGTGATGGCGGTCCTGGTGACCCAAGCGGCGCGGCGCCAGCAGCGCGAGGAGGGGGGCGCGGCGGGGTGACCCCACCGCTCGCCCGTTGATCCATGAGTGACGCCGTAGACGCCACGCAGCCATTCCCCACCGACGATTCACCCCGCCTCCCGGGCGAAGCCGGGGTGTGGGTGCTGATCGTCGGCGACATGATGGTCTTCGGGATCTTCTTCGCGGTCTTCACCTATTACCGCGGTGTCGATGTCGCGACCTTTGCGGAGGGGCGCGCGCAGCTGAACCAGAGCTACGGGCTCGTCAACACGCTCCTCCTGCTCGCCAGCTCGTGGCTCGTGGCCATCGGCGTGCAGACGGCGCGCGCCGGCGAGACGGCCACTCCCCCGCGCTGCTTTGCGCTCGCGGGCCTGTGCGGGCTGGGGTTCGCGGGCGTCAAGATCCTCGAGTACGGCGAGAAGATTGCGTCTGGCATCACGCTCACGACCACCGACTTCTTCATGTATTACTTCATGTTCACCGNNTGCTCTTCTTCTTGTGGCGACGCGCCCGGGCCGGGATGCAGACCCCGGGCGACGTCCTCTTCCTCGAAAGCGGGGCGAGCTACTGGCACATGGTCGATCTGCTCTGGATCGTCCTGTTCTCGTTGCTCTACCTGCTCCGCTGAGCCATGCCCACTTCCCTCGCGTCCCATCCCACCACCCGTGTCTGGCTGCTGCTCGCCGCGCTCACGGCCCTCGCCTGGTGGCTCGGGCTCTACGGCGGGGCGGGCTCCGACCCGCGCTGGCTGGCGGTGGCGCTGATGGCGCTCGCCTTCTTCAAGGTTCGGCTGGTGATCCTTCATTTCATGGAAATCCGGCACGCCCCCCTCCCGATGCGCCTGGCGTTCGAAGCCTGGGTGGTCGGCGTGTGCCTCCTGGTCGTCGGGCTCTATTGGGCCGGCGGGACCGGTTGATCCGCCTCCTCGCCCGACCGCAGCCTTCACTCCTGCCCGCAGATTGTCGTTGTCCGCCCCTCCGGGAGGAGGTACAAGGGACGCAATCACCAAGGAGGCCAACCATGGGCGCTACTGAGAGCAAGCAGATCGTTCAGCAGTTCATCGATGATCTCGCGGGGGGCAACGTCGACGCCGTCACCGCGGCCTTCGCCGACGACGCCAGCTGGTGGCTACCGGGCACGCTCCCCGTATCCGGCACCTACAAGGGCAAGCAGGAAATCTTCGAGGGATTCTTCGCGACCGCCCAGTCGTATTTCGAGCCCGAGAGTCTGTCGATCCACGTCAAGAGCATGATCGCGGAAGACGACGCCGTGGCCGTCGAGTGGGTGGCCAAGGCCCGCAGCGCCCAGGGCACTCCCTACGAGAACTACTACCACGTGCGCTTCGACCTGAAGGACGGGAAGATCCAGGAGGTGCGGGAGTACGTGGACACGCTCTACGCGAAAGACACGGTCTTCGGATAGTCCGGTCGGCCCGCGCGATCGGACCGATCGGCAGCCCGGCCGCAACAACGGGAAGTCCTTTTCCCACTTTTCTCGAACGCTTCCGACGCCCCGCCGAAAAATCGCCGGGCGCTGCCACTGCCTTGCCGATTATCGTGGCACGGGTCTTGCTCCTCACCCGTGCACCGCTTTGAAGCTGNNGGGTCTTGCTGCTCACCCGTGCACCGCTTTGAAGCTGAAACGAGAGGAGTTTGCTGATGCGATCGCGGCTATTTGCAGGGGTAGTGGCAGGGGCCCTGTTTGGGTTGTTCGGAACAACCCAGGCCAACGCCCTGGTGATCAATCTCGATGTCGACCTCGACGGAGGCACCGTCAACTACGGCACCGTGGAGCTCATCCAGGACGGGCTCGACGTGATTGCGGTGATCACCGCCAACACCGCGACGCTCGGTGCTACGGCCGATGTCCACGAGCTCTACTTCAACCTGGATCCCGACAACTTCAACGTGACCGCCTCGGACTCGTCAACCGTCGCGGGCACGACGACCTGCTCGGCGGTGGGCGGTTGTACGCCGAGCGCAAACCCGTCGGTGGCCGGGGGTGCGGGCACGGCGTTCGAATGGGGCATCAACTTTGGCAATGGCGGCCTGAAGGTCAGCTCCTTCGAAGTCCTCATCAGCGCGGACAACCCGCTCTTGGTGGGCCACTTCGCGAGTCAGCTGTCCTCCGGCAACAATCACGACGGCGTCTACGTGGCCGCGCACTTCCAGAGCACGGACACCGACCCCGGGTCGGAGACTGGTGGAGGGAGCGTCGTGCCCGAGCCCGGGACTGCGCTCCTGCTGGGCATGGGCATCACCGGTCTCGCCGCACGGCGCCGCCAGACCCTCTAACGATCACGAGCGGCCCCGAGCCGCCGGCACGAGATGGCAGCCCGTCGAGCCCAACCGCTCNNTCGGCGGGCTGTTTCGCGTGTATAGCCATGCTCCCCGCGTCGGCGCCCCGCTCCGTTGGTAACCTCCGTCCCGCAGTGCGCGGGCCACCCAAAGGCACCGCGTGTGAGGAGGATGAAGGTTGATTCGAGCAATCATGCTGGCCGGAGCGGTAGCGGTGTTGGGAACGATCGTGGGCTGCAAGAGCTACGAGACGGAGTGGCGCCAGTCGCAGCAGCAGCTGCAGGCGGCGGAGGCGCGCGTCCGCGCCCTCCAGCAGGACTTGAAGGTGCGCGACGATGCGATCGCGCAGCGCGATGCCGCGATCAACGAGCGCGACCTGATCNNCGCGGTCCGCGCATGGTTCCGTTACGAGAGGCGCTTGAGCTCGACCACGGGGATCGTGCGCTCGGTGCGCTCCTGGTACTCGGCGAACTGCGCAATATTCTCGCAGACGCGGCGGAAGAGCTCGTCTCGATCGGCGCCCTGGGTCACCACGGCCTCGGCCTGGTAGGTCTCGCCGTTCAGCTCGACGGTGACTTCCGGGTTCTTCACCAGGTTGTGATACCAGGGTGGGTTCCGCACCGACCCGCCCATCGACGCGATGATCACGATCCGGCCGTCGATGTCCTGATAGGCCAGCGGGATCGGGCGCCGCTTGCCCGTCTTGGCCCCTGTCGTCGTGATGATGATGAAGGGCATGCCCTCGAGCGCGCCGGGAATCTGCCCATTGTTGGCCCGGAGCTGCTCCATCACGGCATCGTTCACCTTTTGAGTGACGGTGCCCTCCCCCTTCCAGCCCGCGGAGCCCGGTCCGTCGTCGGCGCCCACTTCGACGGACATCTTCATCAATTCTGACCAGTTGAGTTCGTTGGTGTCTGCCATACCGCCACCATACCAGAGGCACCCCCCGGTCTGGGAGCAGATTCGCTTCGGGCCCCCGTCGGCCCTGAGGCGCGCTCGGGAGGGGGCGTGCCCCTCCGCCCGGAACGGAGGACTCCGCTCGGGCTCCAATTTTTGGGTGTCCGCCTCGGGGTTTCCCCCGACGCCCGGACCCGGCCGCAGACGCTCCGCAGAGAACCTCTGCAACCCACCGCAACCGGAGAGGATTTCGGCATCAAGGGCAACCCCGGGAGCACCGCAAAGCACTACGGGTGCCCGGATGATCGACGAAGACCCCACACTCCCGCACGCCACCGGTGTCATGCGCTCCTTCGCGTGGCGGACAGCCGGCTTCTTTTTTCTGCTGCCCGGCGCGGTGGTGCTGTGCAAATCCGGCCTGCCCGCGAACACGATGGCGCTCGCCGGCGCCGGGTGCGCGCTCGGCGTTCTGTTCCTCGTGACCCGCGGATGGCCGACGCGTCGCGCACGGCTCGACATGGCGATCCCCGCCCTCGCCGCGCTCTATCTCTATGCCTTGAATGCGCTCAGCGGATGGCAGGCCCTGAACCTCTGGGAAATCGTGCTCTGGTACTCGGCCGGGATCATGTGGGTGGGCCTCAACCAGCCTTTGTGGTGCCTGGCGACCACCCCGCTCTTCGGAATCAGCGCCGCGCTCTCGACGGGGGCACCGCTCTCGCGGGACACCCTCGCCGCCGTCTCGGTAACGCTCGGTGTGATGACGATGATCGCCGGGTTGATCGCGCTGCAACTGGGCCGTGGGCGACGCGCCTACTTCCGTCTGCAACGCGGCGTGGCGCGCATGACGACCGTGGCGGGCGCCGGGCGGGTCCCCGCGCGCGACCGGCCTTCGGAGATTCACGACACGACGGCGGAAGCGGCGGTCGACCTCGGCTATCTCGCGGCCGGTGTGGTGCGGGTGGTCACGTCCCGAAAAAAGTGGGAAATCCGCGCGTGGTCTGGGCAGCGGCCGAGCGACGTCGAGTGGGGTCAGCTCGGCGACTGTCTCGTCACCGCGGCCGAGCAGGAGCGCACCGCCACCCATATGCTCGAGCGGGGCCCCGTGGCCTGCATTCCGATGCTCCGGAATCCGCACTTCTCGTACGTCCTGGTGGCGCAGAGCGGCGACGAGGTCGAGGACGGGCAGCACCAGGCCCTCGAGCTCCTCGCCGCGCAGACCTCGCGGGGCCTCGAAATTCTCCGCATGGCCTTCTACGACCAGCTCACCGGACTCCCCAACCGGCACCTCTTCCAGGAGCGTCTGGCCGAGCAGATCGCGGCGGTACGCGCCGACTCCGGCTCCTTTGGATTGATGTTCATGGACATCGACCGCTTCAAGACCGTGAACGATCTCTATGGCCACGCCGTCGGCGACCGCTTTCTCGCCGAGCTCGCCTCGCGTCTGCGCCACGGGGTGCGCGGCCTCGACTACGTCTCGCAGCGGCAGGTCGTCACCTCCTCGCGTCTCGGGGGGGATGAGTTCGCGGTGTTGCNNCGGAGCTCAAGACCGAGCGCGACGCGGAAAACGTGGCCAAGCGCCTCGACGATCTTCTGAGCCGTCCCTTCACCATCGGCGGCCGCGAGATCTCGACCCATCCGAGCATCGGTGTGGTGTTGAGTCACCCCCGCTACACCGAGCCGTCGCAGATGATGCGCGACGCCGACACCGCGATGTACCAGGCCAAGCTCTACGGGGGTGCACACTGGGCCGTGTTCGACACCGAGATGCGCACGACGACCGAGCGGCGCCTGGAGCTCGAGCGCAGCCTCGTCGGCGCGCTCGACCGCGGGGAATTCCGGCTTCAATACCAACCCATCGTCGAAACCGTCAGCCGCCACCCGGTGGGCTTCGAGGCGCTGTCGCGCTGGACCCACCCCACACTCGGCGAGATCCCGCCCGGGGAATTCATCTCGATCGCGGAAGCCACCGGGGCCATCGACGTCCTGGGGCGCTTCGTCGTGCGCTCGGCCATCAATGCCCTCGCGGAGTGGAATCGCCGCTGGCCCCAGAACCCCCCGCTCTATGTCACCGCCAACATCTCGCGCAAGCAGATCGGCGACGGCGAGCTCCTCCAGGAAATCGAAGCCGCGCTCCACACCACGGGCCTCAACCCGTCTCAGCTCGTGGTGGAAATCACCGAGAGCATGGCCCTGGCCGATCGCGACCGCACCCGCGACTACCTCCTGGCGATGCGGCAGCTCGGGATTCGTCTGGCCCTGGACGACTTTGGGACGGGCTACTCCGCGCTCAGCTGTCTACACGAAATGCCGGTTCAGCTTCTGAAGCTCGACCGCGAATTCGCCGCCGCGGCGCATCAGAGCGAACGCGCGCTCCGCACCGTCGACGGCGCCGTGCGCATGGCGCACGCCATGGGTCTCCACGTCGTGGCCGAAGGCGTCGAGGAGCAGGCCCACATGCAGGTCATGGGGCAGGTGTGCTGTGATCTCGTGCAGGGCTTCCTGATTTCGCGCCCGCTCGAGCACGAAGCCGTGACGCAATGGCTCGACCACCACACGGTGCTCGAGCGCGACGCGGAAGAAAAAGCGGAGCGCTAGAAGGTCGCTGCGCCCAGGAAGTGCTGGTCGGCGGGTCCGAGCTCGTCGAGCAGGCGACCGAGCNNACCAGGCGACCGAGCGAATCGCAGGCGTCGGGAAACTCGACGGCGAAGGCCAGCTCTTCGTGGCGGACCACGATCGCCGGGACATCCACCTCTTCGCCACCGGGAGGTGCGATTCGCACCCGCGTCGCCTGGCCGAGCGCCGGGCGTCCGGAGGCGAGGCCAATCAGGGCGCCGCCCCGGGAGAGGTCGAGCACGACACCCTGCCCGTCGCCGTCCCGGCTCTGGAAGAGCGCCAGGTAGGAAAGCTCGATTCGGTGATGAGTGCGCTTTCGGAAGGGTTCGGAACGCATCGGTTCCTCCTCATCTGAGGGTCTCTGGTGAGTTCCGATCCGTTCTGAACAGGTGGTGGAAGGAGCCGTCCGAGCCCGCAGCGGGGCGGCAACGGCCGGCGTACAGGCCCGCCGGGCCACCGCTTTGCACACCGAAAAAATCTCCGGCAGGTCGCGGCAGAGGGTCGGCAGGCCCTCGGCGTCTACCCGGAGAGCAGTTCGGGCAGCGTCTTGGGCGGCCCCTCCCCGGGCGGGACCTGAACCGCGAAGGCGTCGTAGTCGGCGGGGAGGGCCCGCCGTCCGTGGGCGAACTGGCGCGCCACGTGGGCCACGTGATGTCCGTGGAGCGCGGCGGTTTCGAGATCGCTCTCGGGCGGGGCCACGTCCGGGCTCTCGTCGATATTGGCCTGCGCCATCACCCCGAGGTAGCCCGCCATGCGGTTGAGATCGGCCTCGCTCCCCTGGGTGGAGTAATTGCCCCCGGTGATACGCAGCGGCACCCAGATCATGCCCATCTGGGCCGCGAAGGTGACGAGCTGCTGGAGACAGCTGAGTTTGTCCCCGCTGCGCCCTGCGGACACCGTGAAGCCGGCGGCGATCTTGTTCACCCACATCCTCTCGAGCCAGACCTCGCCCGCCAGCTTCTCGACGAACTCCTTGAATTTCGCCGCCACGCTCCCGATGTAGGTCGGCGTTCCAAACACGATCGCATCCGAGGCGTGGAGCCGGGGCCAGGCCTCGTCGACCCGCTCGACGGGGATGAGTTCCACGGTCGTGTCCGGCACCGATTCGGCGCCCCGCGCGAAGGCCTGCGCGAGGCGTTCGGTCGACCCTTTGAACTGGCTGAAATACACGACACTGATGCGGATCATCGGGCCTCCTTCGGCGCGGGCACGTCCTCGCCGAGAACGGGCAGGCCGGCATCTTCGGCGCACACCCGTCCGAGGCCCGCCCAATCGAAATCCTGATAGCCGCGTGCGATCGCGGTGAGGTAGCGGTCGCGCACCAGGCTGCCGATCGGCATCGGCACCGTCTGCGCTTGCGCGGCGGAGAGCGCCAGGCCCACATCCTTGAGCCCCAGCCGCAGTGTGAAGCCGGGCGGCTCGTAGCGGTCGCTCGCCACCATCCCCCCGTAGGCCTTGTACACGGGGGCGGGAAAGATGGTGCCCGTGAGGATCTCCAGAAACTGGTCGGGGTCGATGCCGTAGCTGCGCGTCAGCGCAAAAGCCTCACCCAGAGTCTCGATAAGAGACGCCAACATGAAGTTTCCACTGATCTTTACGATATTCGCCATCGCCGGGTCGTCGTCGCCCACCACGAAGGTGCCCTGCCCCATCGCCTCGAAAGCCGCTTCGCAGCGCCCCACGGATGCGGGCGCCCCGGCGGCGACGACGAAGAGCTGCCCGGCGGCCGCCGCCGGGGGGCGCCCGAAGACGGGCGCGGACACATAACCGACCCCGGCCTCGGCGTGCGTCTCCGCGAGGCGCCGGCCGAGGTCCACGCTGATCGTGGCCATACACACGTGCACCGCATCCGGCGAGAGGGCCCCGAGGATGCCGTCGGACCCGAAGGTCATCGCCTCGGTCGCCCCGTCGTCGGCGAGGATGCTGATGACGACTTCGGCATCGCGGGCTGCCGCGGCGGCCGTCTCCGCCACGTGCGCCCCGTCCGCGACCAACGCCTCCGCTTTGGCCCGACTCCGGTTGGCCACCCACACCTCGTGTCCGGCGGCGAGGAGGTTTCGCACCATCCCCACCCCCATCGCCCCGACTCCCACAAATCCAATTCGCATCGTGCTCCTCTGATATTCGCAATCGCGAAATCGAATGCGTCCCGCGTTCTGCAGGACCGCTCCGCGGCCACATGGCCGGTTCAGCTCACGCGCCGGCGAGCTCGTCGAGAAACGTTCCCACCGCGCGGTCGAAGGCCTCGGGTTGCTCCGCGAAGGTCCAATGGCCCGCCTCCGGGATGATCTCGAGCTGGCAGTTCGGCATGCGATCGCGCAGGTACTCGTGATATCGGGGCGGGGTGAGCACGTCTTCCGCACCGCAGAGGGCGAGGGGGGTCGGGACCCCGACGGCGGGCACGCGGGACAAAAAATCGCAGCTGTCGTCCGCGATCCAGTCCCGGTAGGTGACCGCGGGTCGTTCGTCGGCGAAAGGCGCCCGCACCGCCGCCACCACCTCATCCGAGGTCTGCGGCGCGAAGCCGACCCGCGGATCTTCCGGCACGGCCTCTCCCGCGGCTGCCTGGCGCGCGTCGTCGAGAATCTGTGGGTCGACCCGCAGACGCGCACCGCTGTCGATCATGAGCAGTGCCGAGAGCCGCTCGGGCCAATACACCGCGGCGGCGAACGCGATCCCGCCGCCCAGCGAGTGTCCGGCGAGCGCGAAGCGCTCCCACCCGAGGTGATCGGCGAGCGCCATCACCACGTGCGCGTGGTCGGCGACGCCGCGAAATCCGAGGCCTTCGGAGCGGCCGTGCCCGGAGAGGTCGATCGCCACACTCGAGTGGCGAGGCGCCAACGCGCGACGCGCCCGGTCCCAGGCGTGCCCGTTGCATCCGGTCCCGTGCACGAAGAGAACGCGTTGCCCCGGGGCCTCCTGCAATGGGTCGTGATAGTAGATCTGGCATCCATCGATTTCGGCGAAGGGCATGGGTCGGAACTGTGCCGCAGACCGCTGCCCTTCACATCCGACGCTCCGCCGTCCGCGGGCCCCGTCGTTCCGGCCGGCGGCACTCGCTTCGCGATGGATGGAGGTCTGGAAGCCACACCCAGGCGTTGAAAACGCGGTAGCGTTCCCCGCCGTGGACCCCGAAGGAGAGACGAAATGGCAGAGATCCGGCACGTCGTGATGATGGCCTTCAAGGACGGAAGCGGGCCTGCGGACATCGAGCGCCTCATCGAGGAATACCGAGCGCTCCCGACCGCGATTCCCACCATGAAGCGATTCGAGTGGGGTCCGGAGGCTGGCGTGAGCACGTACACCGAGGGCTACACGCACTGCTTCGTGTCGACCTTCGAAAATGTGGACGACGTCCGGGATTACGGCCCCCACCCCGCCCACGAAGCCTTCGTGAAGTCGCTCGATCCGCACCTCGAGAAGATCCTCGTCTTCGATTTCGAGGTGCGTTGAGCGACCGGGTGCCGAGCGACGCCGCGAACGCGCTCACCCAGACGCTCTCGGCCCCCACCGGGCTCGAGCTCGTGGCCTCGCACCTCGCGCAGGTCTCGGGCCCGGGCGACCCCAGCGTCCACATCGAGGGCGCTCGGGTGGTGCGCTGTGTCCGCGGCCCCGCGGGACCGGCGACGCTCTCGTGCCTCCACGGGGGTGAATCGCTCGTTTGCCAGGCCTGGGGCCCGGGAGCCGAATGGGTTCTGGAGCACGCGGAGGCCTGGTCCGGGCTGGCCGACAGTCCGCCCGAACCGGGTTCGCTGCCGGAGCCCGTTCGCCCCTTCGAACGTCGGGCGCGCGGGCTTCGCCTGCTGCGCATGCCGCGTCCTCTCGATCTGTTGGTTCTGATCGTCCTCGAACAGCTGGTGGCGGGAAAAGAAGCGCGCCGCGCCCATCGCGCTCTTCTGCGGCGCCTGTCGGACCCCGCACCCGGGCCCTTTCCCGGGCTCACCCTTCCGCTTGCGCCCGAAANNCGTACTGGCGCCGCTCGGCATCACCGCGCGGCGAGCCGAAGTGCTGCGCGAGCTGGGCTTCCGCGCCGCGCGCCTCGACACCCTCCTCCGCGAAGGCAACCCGGACGAGATCGATCGCGGGCTTCGAACACTGCGGGGGATCGGTGTATGGACGAGCCAGTCGCTCCTGCTGCGCGGGCTGGGCGACGCCGACGCCGTGCCGCTCGGCGACTGGAACCTGCCGAACCNNCCACCATCTGGGCGCCCCCGGCGAAGCGCGTGATGCCGACGATCTGCGCATGCTCGACCTCCTGGCTCCGGCACACGGGCAACGCGGGCGGGTCATCCTGTGGCTCCATCGGGCCGGTATGCCGCCGCGCCGCGCACCGCGCGCCGCGTTGCGAACCCTCCCCCGCTCCGGACCGAGTGGAGGCTGGTTCGGCGGCTGACGCGTGCACTTCGCCCGCCGTGTTCGGCCTCCGAGGCGTCCCGATGGAGCGTCCCGATCCGTCGGCGCCAAGCCCGACAGTCCTCGGAGAGCTACCGTCTAGCGCACCACGACCAGGAGGACTCCGATGCCCGCGCTCGACGGAATGCGAATTCTCGACCTCACGCAGTACGAAGCGGGGCCCTCCTGCACCCAAGCCCTGGCGCTGCTGGGCGCCGAGGTGGTGAAGGTCGAGAAGCCCGGCGAGGGCGAGCCCGGCCGCACACTCGGATTCGGTCAGGACAACTCTCCGTATTTCTGGAACTGGAACAGCAACAAGCGCAGTGTGGCGATCGATCTCACGAGCGAAGCCGGTCATGCCCTGCTGCTCGACCTCATCCCGCACTACGACGTGCTGGTGGAGAACTACGGTCCCGGCGTGCTCGAGAAGCTTGGCCTCGGCCACGAGAAGATCTGCGCCGATCACCCCACACTCATCTACGCCAGCGTCAAAGGGTTTGGGATGGACGGGCCGCGCGCCAACTACAAGTCCTTCGACATGATCGCGCAGGCCGCCGCCGGCGCCTTTTCCGTCACCGGCGACGCCGACGGCCGTCCGATGCGACCGGGTCCGACCATGGGCGATACGGGAACCGGGATGCAGCTCGGCATCGCCATCCTGGCCGCCTATGTGCAGCGCCAGCGCACGGGCCAGGGCCAGTTCATCGAAATTTCGATGCAGGAAGCGATGACCTATTACATGCGCACGATGATCGCGATCGGCCAGGGCTTCAGCGATCGGGCGGCGCCGCGCACCGGCACCGGGATGAGCGCGGAGATCGACATGTACCCCTGCGCCCCCGGCGGGCCCAACGACTACATCTATATCGCGGTCGCGACCGACCGGATGTTCGACGCGCTGTGCAAGGTGATCGGGAGGCCCGACATGGCCGGGGAAGAGCGCTTCCGCTCGCGGGCTTCGCGCGTGGCGAATGGCGCCGAGATCGCCCCGGCGATCCGCGCCTGGAGCGAGACCCAGACCAAGGACGCGGCGATGAAGGCGCTGGCCGATGTCGGCGTCCCCTGCAGCGCGATCCAGGACACGGCCGACCTCTTCCGCGATCCCCACCTCCTGGCGCGCGATTTCATCAAAACCGTCGACCACCCGACCGAGGGTCAGGTCGACCTGCTGGGGTTCCCCGCCAGGCTTTCGGCGAGCCACGTCGAGATGCAAGCCGCGCCGCTTCTGGGCGAGGCGACGGAGGAAATCCTCGCGAAGGACCTGGGGCTCGACGCGGAGACGCTCGCCCGCCTGGAGGCCCAGGGCACGATCGCCGGCACCAAGGACTCGTGAGCGGAGCTCCGTCGCGAAAAGCCCTCAAACCGGTCAAACCCTGAGTCGATAACGGTACCGAGAGTGATCTCGGGCTTCGGCGCAGGGGATGATGGCGGTACAGGAACGACCCGAGACGGGGCCGGCGACGAACGAGCGGCCCGCCATCGACCCGAGCCTCGACGCGATGGTGCTGGCCCGGATGCGGCCCGTCACCCTCGCGGCAGCCCTCCTCTTCGTCGCGTTCTCGAT
>JABAHO010001225.1_pt3 | contig 13576 bp, 15 predicted proteins | sample 7062071 | NCBI WGS metagenome assembly JABAHO01 (sample SAMN14534356, study PRJNA622989) | marine sediment metagenome | biome: marine biome [ENVO:00000428]; feature: marine pelagic biome [ENVO:01000023]; material: deep marine sediment [ENVO:00002113] | place: India: Gulf of Kutch | collected...
ATTCGTCCGTGCGATTCTCCTCAGGAATGTTGGAAGTTTGTATGTTATGTAGAAATATCTCTGGTACACAAAGCTTAAAGTTTCTGGGTAGCTACTTTATTGGGGAGTGAAGATTGCCAAGCTTAGGGAAGAAATTTGGAAAAGTCATTGGCAAAATAAAGAAGGGTGAAACGACGGAGAAGACTGAAGAAGCCGTGCCCTCCGCTACTCCTCCAACTAAGGCTTATTTGAAAGCTCTACCTTTACGCGATCTTGAGGACGTGGATGTGATCAAACGCGAAGTGAAATCTGGGAACATACTCATCTTGAGAGTCGGTCCTCTGGCGAGGAAGAGTATTGAAGATGTGAAAACGGCAGTAAGCGAGTTGTACGAGTTCACGGCACTGGTGGGTGGGGACATCGCTCGTTTAGGTGAGGAGCGTGTGGTTATTACTCCCTCCTTCATCCGAATCTGGCGGGAAAAAACAGCAACTTCCGGGCAGGAAATGCCTACCGCAGCCTGACTGTTTCTAGCGTGTCAGGCACAGATGTTCTGATCTTATACTTTCTCTCAAAAATATTCGCCATATTTAGACACTTCGACCGTTCTCCGTGACACACAATCACTCTCTCGGGCTTTTGTGTGACTCGACGTATATAGTGAACAATTTGTCTCCTGTCCGAATGCCCGGAAAAACCCTCAATGGATTCAACATTCAGGTTGACCTTAACAATCCCGATTTTTCCTTCACTGTTTATCATTGGTGTTTCCCTCAAACCCTTCTGCACTCTACGCCCAAGGGTCCCCTCAATCTGATAGCTGACGAAGATCACCTTGTTTTTTTCGTCTGGAGCCAGATACCTAAAGTAGTCAATCGCAGGTCCGCCTTCTAACATTCCCGAAGTAGCCATGATAATGCTTTCCTTTCCCTCAAGGATTTCTTCCCTTGCGCTGGGATGCTCCACAATGGTGAAGTAATCTGACTGAAACGGGTTAGCTCCCTCATGAAGAATCTTGTTCCGAACTTCTCTAGCCAAATACTCTGGGTAGGCCGTATGGATGGCAGTCGCCTCGGAAATCATTCCCTCAATGAACACGGGTGCCTCCTTCAACAAGCCCTGCTGCATATACCCGTCAATAACCAACATTATTTCTTGAGCTCTGCCAACAGCTGGAACCGGAATCAACACCTTGCCTCCTTGATTAAGAGTTTTGTTTATCATGGATGCAAGTTTTTCTTCCGCTTCTATCCTAGGCGGCATCACATCTTGTGGGGCTCCATACGTGCTCTCGGTTACTATAGTCTCGACTCTTGGGAATTCTGTGGTAGCAGGCTCAAGAAGCATAGTTTTTGCATACTTGTAATCGCCTGTGTAGACAATGTTGTGTAGTCCCTCTCCGATATGCAAGTGTGTCACTGATGAGCCAAGAATATGTCCTGCGTTATGCAGCGTCAGACGGACATCTGGTGCTATGTCAGTCACAGCGCCGTGTCGCAATGGAATTGTGTGCAAGACAGTTTCTCGCACATCTTTCTGATCATAGGGCGGCATGCCACCTTGCTTGCTTAGCACGTCAAGATAATCCAGNNGGAAGAAAACCACAGTGGTCCAGATGCGAGTGGCTTATGATTACGGCATCTAGAGAGTCTAGGATGAACTGGGGCGCATCGAGTCGAGGGAAGGCATCAAGAGGGCTTGCAGAGCCAGGGTTGATGCCACAGTCCAGCAAGACTTGGCTTTCCCTTGTTTGTACGAGGATAGCCGATCTCCCTACCTCTTGGAAACCTCCGAGGGCAGTGATTTGAATGTCTCCAACGCCGTAGACCATTGGCCTGAATATTTTCTCACCTACTGTGCGGAGTATTCTGTCTCGTTCCTTACTTTCAGTGTGAAGAAAATGTCGCATGTGCGCCATGATTTTTGACGGTATTGGAGGACTCCTTAAGATTCGGGGTCTCCATCGTGTCTGTCTTATGATTTCCTGCAAGATTACTCCGTTCTTGCCGATAACCAATCCAGGCTTCTTCGCTTCGGCAGTAANNGCGTATGATCCTTTCAGCCTCTTTCTCTGGCAATCTCACGGAAGGATCAGAACGTACAACAATCCTTTTTCTAATCCGGCTCACGATGTCTGAAATTATATAACTCTGTTCAACAATAACCTCTGGCTTTTTTGTGTAGATCGCTAGGGCTGGACCTTCGAATTCGATGCGGGTTATCTCCGCTTCTTTTGGGATATGTTGGAATATTGTCTGACTAATATCCACCTTTGTTTTGTCGGGAACTTTCACGCTTTGTACTCGCTCCTCACGAGCCTCCCAAGATACTCTTTTTTTCATCGTTGCCTAATTCGCGGTATCCTTTTCCATCTATAACGGCGACGTCATAGCTGTCTCCGCTGGCTGAGTCCCTTTTCATAGCGGCATCTACTGCGCGCACAACCACGGACAGAAGATCTTTGATCGTCATGTCCTCTTTGTATTTGTCTTCCAACACTCCGTAGGCTATAGGGGAACCTGAACCCGTGGCGACGCATTTCTCTTCTGTGAGACTGCCAAACGGGTCAAGAGAAAACACATGAGGTCCTGTCGTGTCAACACCTCCTACGAGGACCTGAGCGATCATCGGCGCCAACCGAGATGAGAAAAAGAGGTTTGCGATAAGTCGGGCCGCGGAGCCTATTGGCATTGGGCGTTTGGCGTTAAGTCTGTAAAGTTGTGCATTCGCCTTCAGTATGTCCACTGTTCGTTGCGCGTCTGCAACGCTCCCCGAAATGGTCATGGCCAAATGATCATCGATCTTGTACACTTTTTTCCCTTTTTTGTGGGCTACAAAAGTTCCCATCGTAACACGAGTATCAGAGGCTACAATAATTCCGTCTTTGCAAACTACTCCAATCGTTGTTGTCCCTTTCAAAGCTGACTGATCAAACATTTCACGCATCTTCCGTTATCTCCCGAAAATCTGATGCACTAACAATAACTTCCCGGGAGAAGCTAGCGGAATGTAGAAATGAAGATGTCTGTAATAAGTTTTATGTGTGATTCTGTTCTAGAAAACAAGCTAACAACATCAGGTCACGGCAAATTGACTTGTAGAGCCGTAACCGACGGATTTAAAAAGGTTTTGAACAGAGTAGTAAAGGTCAACTTGAAACGTGATCGTGATTGAAGCTACACCGCATGCAACTCCCAAGAGAAGTCATTGTGGGAAACGAAATCCTAGGGCTCATCGGCGATGTCTGTAGAAGGCTCGGCTTTTCCAAGTCTGCACTTGTGGTGACAGGCTGTCACACGCTTCATGTTGCGGGCCAGAGGATCACTGACCTTCTCGATGATGCAGGAATCGATGTTGACCAATTCGTTGTTCCCTCATTTACCCCAAAGGATGTTAGGACAGTCGAGGAAAAGATAATCGAATTGAAACCGCAGGTGGTGCTTGGAACTGGCGGTGGCACCAAGATCGATGTTGCAAAGCTTGGTTCTGCGCGTCAAGGGGTTCCGTTCATAAGCATACCGACCACAGCGTCTCACGACGGAATTGCGAGTTGCGTTGTCTCTCTTAGAGGACTGAACAAACCCTACTCTAAGATGGCGCAGTCGCCAATGGCTATTGTCGCGGACATCAGCGTTATTGCTCAGGCGTCTCATCGATTTGCGGCTAGTGGATGTGGAGATGTTGTGGCCAAGTTTACGGCAGTTCGTGATTGGGAGCTAGCTCACAAAACAAGAAACGAGTATTACGGGGAGTATGCGGCAAGTTTGTCTCTGATGAGCGCGAGGCTGGTTGCTGAACATGCCGATATAATTCAGCCCGGGTTGGAAGATGGTGTACGGGTTCTCTTGGAAGCCCTGATTAGCTGCGGCGTGGCGATGAGCATCGCTGGTAGCAGTCGACCTTGCAGCGGTTCAGAGCATCTGTTCAGCCACGCCCTCAATCTTATTGCGCCAAAGCCGGCAATGCACGGCGAACAATGCGGTGTAGGAACAATCATGATGGCGCGTCTTCACGGATTAGATTGGAAGCGTGTTAAAGAGACTCTGGAAAAAGTGGGTGCCCCCACCACGGCGAGGGAATTAGGAATAAAACCTGAACATGTTGTTCAGGCTTTGGTGCAGTCGAGTAGAATTCGCCCCGAACGGTACACCATTTTAGAGGAAAAAAGGCTGGATTATGATTCAGCTGAAAAGCTCGCGAGAGCCTCGGGTGTAATAGACTAAGAAAGCTTGTGCTACTGTTTCTTCTTCTATGATTGTTCTTTGCTTGTTTCCTGTTTTTTGTGCGTCTCAACAAACCTTACAGTTGTGGTTTCCGGAAGGAATTTTTGTATATCGGCGGCGATGCCTCTCTTCGCGAGTTGCAGTCCCTCTACATAGAAGGCTTCTTCAGGCACGTTTATCCCAACACTTTTTTTGCTTATCTTCAAGTTGAACTTCTTCACTTCAACTGTTGGAACCCTCCTGTGAATCAGAGCGGTGATCCTCTCTACTTTTGTGTCAAGCTTTTTCTGAACAGTGATTTCGTAAATTAAGGTCTTACCTGCTAGGGGAGGGTTGAAGTCTAGCTGAACTCTCCCTGATCCAATCGTTCTTACCGTGGCAAGTTTTCCATCAAGCTCGATGCGCATACTCGGTTGAGGCGTTATTCCCCGAGCGGTGAGTCGTCGTAGCGGCACTAGTCTGACCTTTTCTGGATCGCGAGGCCCAAAGGCTTTCTCTGGCGGTATCTCGATGGAGCCAGTTTTCTTAAGCTCAAAGTTTGGTAGGCTTTCTTCTAGCGTCTTCAGCATCCACCCTTCACCGACAACCATCAGCTTTGACTCGTAGATTTCGCCTTCTTTGTACAGCCTCTCCTTTTTAGCTACTTCTTCCATGGTCGTATCGAAGATGTCGCCGGTTTCTTTGACCTTAGCTACGTAGTCTATAAGAATGAAATCTCCTTTTTCAATCGGCATTCCAGGTCATCTCGCAAACACTACATCTGTCGAGCTCTGCCTTTAATGTTTATTCACAGATAATCTTTTCGTTGGAGTCGCCTAGAGCATCGCGCGCTCTGCCAAAAGATTTGCACATTCCCGGGTAAGCTTACCTCTAGAACTCTGAAACTGAATGAGATTTTCGTCAGGCATTTAACAGAAGTAAACGCTTTGTGTTTAATCGCTCTATCTCATAACCGAGAAATGTGGAAACAAAGTGCGCGCGCACCGAAGTCGCTCTGAGCCCGGACAGAGCTGTGCTCATTGGATTAGACAAGGTCTAAGAAAAGATCGGGATGACCTCTTCTCGGCTCTTGGAAAGCGTCATCCACCACAAGAATAGATCTTTTGAGGGAAAACCGTAGGTGTTGCGCATGCATGCAAGGTATGTTATAGAATGGCAGCTAAGCTAAGAAAAGGTTCGTCTTGACTATTTGTTCACAACAGCAGTGTCTGTCTAATAGTTGAAAAAGAAAAAAAGAGGAAAGAAATCTCCTATTTCTTTGCGAGGCCGAGGGCGCCGCCGATTATTCCTAAGATCAAGCCGATGAGGAAGCCGCCGCCTATGACGATGCTAAGAATTGAGAAGATAAGCACCAAGATACCGCCAATGATTTCTTTTCCTGGCATGTATATCAGAATTGCACCGATGATGACTAAAACGGCAAAAAGCAGACCTACAGCCGCAAAGCCTGCTATGATCCCCGTGAGAAATCCTAATCCTAGGTCCTCTAAGAGGCTAGCCAAGGCGATGAACACTAAGGCATTGATCAAGATCAAGATGCCAGCGATGAGCGATACAATGAACCCAGCTGTTGCCCTTTTTACTTCTCTGACTTCTGTCAAGTTTTTTCCTCCAGCTTCGTAAGTGTATGCGATTTCAATTTAAATTCTTCTATGCAGATCGGTTACGAGGATGCTTTTAAATTGGAACAAAGAATCATAAATGCGAGTAGAAGAGTCTTGTTTGATCAAGTTCTTGGCGAAGGCTTGAGAAAAAGCATCACAGATGTTTGCACACGTATCGCTGGTTCTCACGAAAGCCAAATAATTTCCGCGTGTTTCTACGGTCCATGGGTTTGTGGGTACGCCGACGAAAAAAGTGACGTGCACGTTTTGTTAGTGTTGGGGAATTTTCGTTCAAGACTTAGGAGTTACCTTAAGCCCATAAACGGGATTAATGTGTTCATCCTAGCGGTGGACCAAGGAGCATTTGAGGGGGACATTGAACAAGGGCGGCTAGGGGAGTTCACGGCTGAAAAGATAACAATTCCCTACAAACCCTTAATCAACAAAAAGTATCTTCGACGCCAAGAAGTGAGGGCCAAAAAACGTATCGTCTTGGAACTTCTAGAAAACATTGTTTTAGAGTTCCCTGAGCTATCCCGCGAACTTTTCATCAAGGTAGAGTACTTTATGTATGAGACGATGATGCGTAGAGCTCGGGTTTTTTTACCAGTCACCTACAGCTTTCTCAACATGTTAAGGAGAGACTTGAGGAGAAAGAATACAGAATCGATGATGGAAGGATACTTAGAAGCCATCGATGAACTTGTAAAAGAAGACCAAATAACCTTCTCGGACGGACACGTCAAGATCACAGGGAAACTTATAAACGCAATCAAAGGAAGAAGGTTCAGAATCCCTCCGTTCCTCAGAGCCTTTCGTAGAACAGCGCTGTTTAATATCCTCACCGTTCTACCTAAAATGATGAAACCTCTCGCTGACGATGAGGAGATCTTCTTCAGATCTAATCTCGAGGCTAAAGCCGAAGACTTGGTGTTTAAACTTGAAGACCCAAAAAAGTACTTGCTGATACCGACTCCCCTTGGATTTGTGACGCTACTAGATAAAACTGGCATCGAAGACTTCGTGAGAAAAGCCGTTCCGATTGGAGAGACTCTTAACATGAGAATCGAGGAAGTGGGAGGAGTTTTGAACACTGTCTATCTGCTCACCTTTCAGAGGAACCATGACGAGCATAAGGTGATAGTGAAGAAGTTCAACAACTGGTATGGTTTCAAATGGTTTCCGTTGGCGTTATGGACACTGGGCACCAAGACCTTTGCTGTAATGGGGCGATCAAGATTAGAGAGAGAATACGCCGTCAACCAATTCCTACACAGCCAAGGTTTTCCAGTTCCAACAATCCTCTACTTTAGCCCAAGACAAAGCCTCATTTTTAAGGACTTCATTGAAGGAGAAAACCTGGCCAACATCATCAAGCGAATAATCTCATCCAGAAAGGAGGAGGTCACAGATGAAGCCACACTAGTGCGGGAGGTGGGAAGGAAAGTTGCGGAGGCTCACCGACTCGGAGTTGCCCTTGGAGACTGCAAACCGGAAAACATCATTGTGAGCGAGGATGGGAAAGCGTTCTTTGTTGATCTTGAACAGGCAACAAGAGACGGAAACGGAAATCAAGTATGGGATGTGGCGGAGTTCCTTTACTATTCAGGTCACTACGTTTCTCCCGTCTCCCCAGCAGACGCCGCGGCGCGCATAGCAGAAGAATTCATTATGGGATACTTAGAAGCTGGAGGAAAGCGGGAAACTGTGCGGAAAGCGGGCTCTGTACGGTACACAAAGGTATTCAGCATCTTTACTCCCCCACAAGTTCTCTTAACTGTCTCCAACATATGTAAACAGGCGGGCGAGCAATAAAAGCGTCACCACGCATACTTCAGAAGGAACAAGCATGAGAAAAAGCAAGACGACTTTAACCTTCTATGGCGGAGTAAATGAAATTGGTGGAAACAAGATCCTTCTGGAAGACAAGAAAGTCAGAATCTTTTTGGATTTTGGGCAGTCTTTCACTTTGGGTAGGGACTACTTCACGGGTTGGCTTACACCGAGAAGGATAAATGGTTTAGAAGACTATTTTGAATTTGACCTATTGCCAAAAATAAAAGGAATCTACAAAAAAGAGGAATTGGCTTTTACTGACCTCTCCTATGCCGAACCGAAAATCGATGGCGCATTTCTTTCTCACGCCCACATGGATCATGCGGGCCACATAATATTTCTTGACGAGAAAATTCCCATATATTGTGGCTACGGAACACGGATTTTCATTTCATCAATCGAGGAAACCAGCCCCGTTGATTTTGGAGAACACTCTTATGAAACCTTCAGAACAGGTCACAAAATAGCTGTTGGCAATATTGTTTTGGAACCTATTCATGTTGACCATTCTATTCCCGCCGCCTACGGTTTCATAGTACACACGTCTGAAGGCGCTATCGTTTACACTGGAGATCTTAGAGCACACGGTCCTCGAAAAGAGATGACGAAAGAATTTGTGCAAAAAGCATGCGAATCTGAGCCCATAGCAATGATAAGCGAGGGAACTAGAATGGTTGAGATGGAAATGAGAAAGAACTACTCCGAACTAGAGGTGGAAAGACTAAGCAACGAAATCGTTTCCAAAACAAGCAAGATAGTATTCGTCACCCATTACGGTCGAGACACAGACAGATTCAGAACCTTCTACAACGTAGCTAAGAACAATGACCGAAACATCGTCATCTCTCCAAAAACCGCTCACCTACTGAGCAGGCTTGTACAGGATCGGCACCTCAACCTTCCAGATCCGATGAAAGATGAGACCATTCTAGTGTACTACAAGAGGAAAAAAACCGGGGGCTTCAAAGAGAAAGACTACTACGTTTGGGAACGAAAGTTCATCGAAAAAATGGTCAATTACAAGTTCGTGCGTGAACATCAAAGCGCAATAGTAATGGATCTAGACTTTTATCAGTTCGCGGAACTAATCGACATAAAGCCAGATCCCGGAAGTCACTTCATCCACAGCATGAGCGAGCCCTACAGTGAAGAAGACATCGAAGACATTGTCATGCACAATTGGCTAGACCATTTCCAAATCAAGTTCCATCAGCTTCACGCCTCTGGCCACCTAAACAGAAGGGAACTAACAGATCTGATCAACCGCATTAGTCCAGAAAGAATATTTCCAGTACACACAGAAAATCCTGAACTCTTCAGAACAATAAACAAAAACGCGCACGTAATTAGATATGGAACGAAGTACACAATTTAATCACTCGCCAAGAAAGCACTCCTGACACCAGAGACCACGGAGAGTTGTCTAGCGAGTTTGTGAGAGACGCTATCCGCTGGTTATGTGTCATTGAAAAAAGAAGAAAGAGCTTATTCTGGTAGAACACAAGTTTGGACTAAGTTTTCGCTAGAAGTTCACTGAACGTTTGAAACTCGTTTTCCGAGATCCATCCCTCTTCCTTCAAACCTTTCAGTCCTAACTTTATCCTCTTGCATGACTCCTTCGTTCGCAAAATGTTTGCCTTAACGCCAGCATCGCCTATTTCTTTCTCAAACACCGGGTTGTGCTCAATCACCGTAAGAAGCTGATTCAAGAGACTTGCGATGGACCTTGAACGGTGCTGGAGGAGGGACTTTATCTTTGTCACTCCAAAGACACGCTTGAATTTCGTGAGCATACCCATGCTAGACGCGAAGGAAGGAGGATACAACACATGCCTTTTCTTTGACTCTGTTTGGTATCCGGCGAGGTAAAGCGGTAGGTATACTAGTGCATGACTTCTCCGCCTCTTTGATATCCCCATTCCTTCAAGCTCCTTTAGCGCCGTCCTTTTCAACACAACCAATTTGTCGATACGATCTATAATCGTTGAGGTTGTATCTTCCAGCGAGTTTATTTCCTTCCGGCTCATCTGAATTGTGGCATCGCGAGAGGCCTCCAGTTCCTTCAGATCCCGCATGGCCGCCTCGACTTGCAAATTGTACTCTGATCTGATTTTGGATATTCCAACTTTCTTAGCGGAACCAACGTCTTTTATTCGTTTGTCTACTTCTCTGATTTTTTTCTCAAGGATGGAGAGCTCCTTTTTGCATTTCTTATCGTTTTTTCAAGTTTCACGTGCTCTTGATAGAGGCCGTGAAGCTGTTTATCGAATTTGTTTGCGAGTTCGGCGATTTTCTTATCGTATTTCTTCCGGATTTGCTGTACCTTTTCCAAAATTGAAGGTTTAAGGGCTGCTATTTCATCATTGAATTTGCCTCGGGTTTTTCTAATCTCCTCACGAACGGCTTTTGCATGTTCTCTCGTTGTAACACTTAGAGTTTTCATGCTTTTACGTAGGTTCCGTATATCCTCCCTGAGCGTTTTTCTGAGATTCGAGAAATCCTGTATAANNTGCTTCCGAACGGTCTTCGCTTCTTGAAAATAGAACACAAAGTCTCGAATGAATTCGTAGTCTGTGACAAGGCCCTCTATCGTCTTTTCCTCCTGTCCCGTGAAACCTTGAAAATATTTGACGGCATCAGAGAGAAAAGCTGAGTATGCTTCGCGTCTTCTAGCGCTTCCTTGGATGTCGCTAACAAATGCTTTGACATCAGGCAGTACGTCATACGTCAATGTGTGTGTCTCGACGCCGAACCCGTCAAAAAGCAGACTTCTTCCTCTCCATGGAACCAACCACACGGGATAGCATATCTCCGCGATGAAGGCTAGTTTCTCGACTTGTTTCCTTAGAATGAAGCCCTCACCTTTTCCCCTCTCTGACTCAGCCAGACAAAGGAGGGCTGCCCTCTCCATCTCTTTCGAGAATATCTCTTCTCGATCTTTGGCACCTACTGCGAAGGGAAGGATGAGCCTTGCTGTCCGTTGGGTCACTTTTTCCACCGTTATTTCGGAGCCTGTTTCACCGGTTATGCTTAACCACTTTTGTGTATCTGCGATATAAAAATGACTAGATTAAGGCGTCTTGAACGATGGTTTTCAGCTAGTCTGGCTCAAGGCTCCGCAACTTTATTATCTAGTTCGCCATTCTACAGGACACGGTAATTTCGAGTTGTCACAGATTATCCACGAGGAAGACAGCGTCTTGCTTTACCTAGATAAGAAGAGAACCTTTCTAGTCAAAATTGAGAAGGGAAAAAGCTTCCACACCCACAAGGGATTCATTCAACTAGACGAGCTAATTGGCAAGGAGTATGGGACTCGGACAACGACGAGCATGGGCGTTGAATTCGTGGCGCTTAAACCAACTCTACGAGACTACGTGTTTAAGATGTTGAGAAGGACTCAAATAACTTACCCTAAGGACATTGCGCTGATAGTCATGTTCAGTGGAATTGGACAAGGCAGCCAGGTGGTGGAGGCGGGAACCGGAACTGGAGCACTGACCTGTGCGCTTGCCTTCTACGTGAACCCCACTGGACACGTGTACAGTTACGAAGTCCGAAAAGAGTTCATTAAGACTGCGGTTAAAAACTTGGAGAAAGCTGGGCTGTCTGAGTACGTGGAAATCAAAAACAAGGATGCGACGCAGAGAATCGAAGAGAAGGATGTCGACGCCGTGGTTCTCGATATGGCCACCCCGTGGATGGTCGTGCCCCACGCCTATTCGGCGCTGAAGGGAAGTGGAGCCTTCGTCTCCTTCAGCCCCACCATAGACCAAGTTGTGAAAACGGTTGAGGCTCTCAGGGAAAGCGGGTTTGTTGACGTCCAAACCGTCGAGTGCATTATGCGACGAATGCAAACGGAGAGAGGGAAAACTCGACCCGAAACCCTGATGACTGGACACACTGGCTACATCACATTTGCGCGCAAAGCTTTTCACGAATGAGCCAAATTGCATGCTGGGAATGGCGTGAGGCGGTTTGCCAATCATAAAAATGGAGATGAGGAATTTACTCAGTTACCTCTTTGCTTGCAGCTTTTCTTAGTGTTCCCAGTTGTTTGATTATGTATCCTATGCCGAACAACACCGCTGACACTCCGAAAAGGGAAAACATCACTGGCAGCCCAGCTACAGCAGCTCCCAAGGATTCAAAGTATTTTACCTCAGCCTCAGCTGTCGCTATATCAAGGTCTTCCAATTTCACGCCATATTCTTCTTCGGCAACAAAAGCTTCACTGTGAAAGGCCAAAGCCATACCGTAGTGACCCTTTGATTCGTTGAAATCTCCCCTCTTGTAGAGGCGATCGCCATGAGATGTTTCGTTTTGAGCCTTGTAGACTAGTAGGTTTGCTCTGGCGCTTGTAAAGGTAGGGACTGGTAGTGCATCAAGCATCTGAGCTAGGTCCTGTGCATCAGCTTGTTCTGACGAATACACAGCGAAATCGGGGAACCGCATATTGGAATCCTCCCACACTTCAACAACCTCTTTGGGTCCAGTGGTACTATTGACGTGTTCTACGTATACAATATAGCCGTGCAAGTATTGGTTTGTGGCCTCATCAATGCTAGGAACAGAAAAACTCACAGCAAAAGTTCGCATATTGCCGAATTCCAGTGCAACCGGATCGTCCAAACGGCATTCCGTCGAGTTGTATGCATCGTTCCAGTCAAAGCGTACTCCAACGGCTGAGATGTTGATCGTTTTTGGGACACCAGCTTCCCTGTAGTCGTTTTCCACGCTTACGATTAGGGTTGCAGTGGAACCAGTTTCATAACCGTAAATATCATAGAAAGCACCATAGAAGGAATCATGACCACTAAATGTTGGCGCTTGCCAAAAATATGACGTTACGTCTGCCCTAGCAGGGCCTGTAAACGTCGTCAGTATCAAGGTTAGCGTCGTTAAGATCGCCATGATCGGGGCTAACTTCTTTTTGATCATAGACATCTACTCCAAACTTCATTTATGACAAGATATTGTGTATTTAACGATTTAGCTTCTATGTTGGGCAAAGCTATCTCTCTCTGTTATCCTTGCACCACGATTGTAAATTGTACCTTTGACATCGCTGAAGGGAACACGAAACCAGTTGCAAAGTGCGCAAATACAAATAGACTGCAACAGACCCCGCATCTTGAAAAAGATTCTGTGCCAGATTTTCCCCGCAGAGAGCGGGAGTGGAAATTCATATTCGCTTTTCATAAGCGATATATAAGAGATCTGCTGACGGTGTCTTTGAAGGGCGTTTTCGAGGGGTCCGGTTGCGTGGCGATAGTTTCGATGAGCTGCTGCTGGAGGCAGTGGATGAAGGGCTCTCTTCCTTAGGGGATTCTGCGAAGCAGGTCATCTACGTCTATCTGGAAAAGACCTACAAGATTAACAGGCGAGATATCCCTTACAAAGTTGATGCTTTTGTTGATGCAATTGAAAATTTCTTGGGATCTGGAGCTAAGCTTCTTCAGATTCTCGTGATGAAACACCTTCACAAAAAAATCGGACACAAGATTGACTACAATCAAGAGCTAAGAGATTTAATATTCACTGAATACGTAGCAGCCGCTCGCAAAACTTTTTTGAAAAGAAAAAAACCAGGGTCCTCATCTCNNTAGTGCGCGAGGCTATCAAACCGCCAACTCTCGAATTGGCTTTTTTCCAGATCACTAAACACGCAGAGACTAGGCCTTCTTAGTCAACGCACATGGACATGCATATCTACCCCAAGAATCGGGGAGTTTTTGATGGCTACGGTCAGCTTCGTCCCAATCCGAATCACTTCGTGCACCAGAGTGTCGAGGTCCTCCCGCCAAATGCGATGACTAATACATGTTACACTCAACACATACTTGCCTTCAATAATTGTTCCGAATAGCACACGCAGAAAACGTAAATAACTTCAAAATTATCCAAAGTTGGCAGAGTCACACAAAAAGTGGC
>JABAHO010002008.1_pt3 | contig 13546 bp, 17 predicted proteins | sample 7062071 | NCBI WGS metagenome assembly JABAHO01 (sample SAMN14534356, study PRJNA622989) | marine sediment metagenome | biome: marine biome [ENVO:00000428]; feature: marine pelagic biome [ENVO:01000023]; material: deep marine sediment [ENVO:00002113] | place: India: Gulf of Kutch | collected...
ATTTTGGTTTCGGGTCAAGAAATTAATCGAAAATACACGCATTCTAGATTTGCTTTAACATACTCGCTCGAATTCTTTCAGCGACCACATCCAATTCTTTTCTATTGGGTTCAACGCCGTAGTTAGGACCAAATCTCACTCCGAAACCATCGCCTCTGAATCTCGGAATCACGTGCAAATGAACGTGAAATACGTCTTGGGAAGCGGCTTCCCCATCAGCCAAGAACAAATTTATTCCTTCACATTTTACGCCTGATTGCCTGAGAGCTCCAGCTACACGCATTGCAACTTTGAACATGTATGCTCCTAACTCCNNCATGGGTTTTTGGAATAACCAAAACATGTCCTAGATTGATCGGTTGAATGTCCAAGAGGGCCATAATTCTTTCATCACTGTAAACTATGCTTGCAGGTTCAACACCTTTGACGATGCGGCAGAAAACGCAATCATCCAACTTGTAAACCTCAATTTTGTCAATCTTCTGTAACTCTTATTCGCGCAGTCGTATTTTAGAGCTCTCTTCAGCTTCTTTGTTTCCTTCAGTCCCTTTACTGTATCAATTTCAATCATGCGTGCATTCTATTTCTTTTTTCGCGTGAGCATTCTTTCTAGTGTTGGTCGCAATTTCTCGTTTTCCGCTTGAATTCTTTCTTTCCCCAACGCCTTCATCTGTTCCGTCATTTCCTTAATGAGATCGGCAAACTTCACGCCTTCCGCTGCGGATACGTATTCAACTCTGAACCTCTCAGGGCTAAGCCCCAATTTTTCTAGCACCATTTTCAAGGCGTCCGTTCTCTTCTTCATCCACACGTTCCCTGAAATGTAGTGGCAGTCGTAGGGAAGGTGGCAAGCAGCTACAAGCACCATGCCAGCGCCCAACCTAAGGGCCTCTAGAACAAAATTCTTGTCCACACGCCCCGAGCACATAACCCGTATCGCTCGATGGGTGGGAGGATACTCGAAGCGACTGGTGCCAGCAAGATCAGCGCCTGCATAGCTACACCAGTTGCAGAGAAAAGCCAGTATCTTGCCTTCAGGGTTTTCCTCCAAGGCGGATCGAATCTGCGACAAGATTTGGACGTCGGTGAAGTGCATTTGGCTGATGGCGTCTGATGGGCACTCGGCGACGCAGGTGCCGCAGGCGTGACACATGGCTGTCGTGACTCGAGCAGGTTCTCCCTCAGGGGCTTTTATGGCTCCGTAGGCGCAACGTTGCGAGCAGATGCCGCACTTCACTTTCGTGTTTCTGCACTTGTCCGGGTCCACCACCGCTATGATGGGCTCGATCTTCCACTTCTCCTGGGAGAGAATTGTTGCGGCTCGTGCCGCGGCTCCGCTCCCCTGAGAAACACTGTAAGGAATATCCTTAGCTCCCTGACAGCATCCAGCCAAAAAAATTCCGTCCACAGGCGTGTCCAAGGGCTTCAGTTTCGGATGGCTTTCCATAAAGAAGCCGTCGGCTCCCCTAGTAAGGCTTAGAATTCTCGCCATCTCATCGGTGCCCTTACTGGGAACTGCGGCGGTGGAGAGAACCACCAGCTCCGCCCCTATCTCGATGGGTTCTCCCAGTGTCATGTCCTCCGTCCGTATAGTCAGGTTCTTAGTCTTCGGGTCTTCTAAGATGTGTATTGCTCTTCCTCGAATGAAGTTGATTCCTAGTTCGCGGGCTCTCTGATAGAATTCTTCGTAGCCTTTGAAGTGGGCGCGCAGTTCCATGTAGATTATGTAAACTTCTACGTCGTCCTTGTATTTCTCTTTCAGCAGAATCGAGTTTTTCAGAGCGTACATGCAACAAAACCCGGTACAGTAGGGATACTTGTTCACGTCTCTTGAGCCCACGCATTGAATGAAGACCACCGTGTGGGGCTTCTGACCGTCTGAGGCCCGCATAACCTTTCCGCCTGTTGGACCAGCNNCCGTAGCCGTACAAGCTGTTGTCGTATGGTCTGTAAATGTCGTATCCCGTCGACACTATAATAGTTCCAACTTCGAGTTCAACTTCTTCCGGCTTCTGGTCAAAGTTGATTGCTTGGCGGGCACCACAAACATCAACACATTTGTAACATTCAATACAATGATCCATATTGATTGTGTAAACAAGAGGAACAGCCTGATCGAAGGGAACCGAAATGGCTTTCCTCACCCCCATGTTCTCGTCCCACTCATTCGGAAACTCTATGGGACAGACATCTCGACACTCGCCGCAACCAGTGCAGTTCTCAGCTATCACGTATCTCGGATTCCTCCGAATCTTCACCTTGAAGTTGCCCACGTAGCCTTCAACACTGAGAAGGTCGGCGTACGATATTATTTCGATATTAGGGTGGCGATTGACATCCACCATCTTTGGTCCTTCGATGCATATAGAGCAATCTAGAGTTGGGAAGGTCTTGTCCAGCTGTGCCATGTGGCCGCCAATGCTCTCGCCTCTCTCAACAAGATACACCTTGAAACCCATGTCGGCGAGATCCAAGGCGGTACTGATTCCGGCAATTCCACCGCCCAAAACCATCGCCTTGTTCGTCACGGGAACTTCGATTATGTCAAGTCCTTGGAGCAGTCTTGCCTTTGCCACCGCCATTTTTATGATTTCTTTCGCCTTTTCGGTGGCTTCCTTGGGGGTGTTTGGGTGACACCATGAAGAAAACTCTCGGATGTTGGCCATCTCGAAGACGTAGGGGTTCAGTCCAGCCTCTGAGATGCATCGGCGGAAAGTTGGTTCGTGCATGCGTGGCGAGCAAGCCGCGACGATGACTCTGTTGAGATTGTACTCTTCTATTCCCTTCCTAATCTCGTCTTGTCCTGGGTCAGCACAGGTGTAGCGGTTGTCCTTTACGTAAACCACGTTTGGTAATGTGCGAGCGTACTCAACCAGCTCATTTATGTCAATAACGCCAGCGATGTTAAGGCCACAGTGGCAGATGAAAACTCCTATCCGCGGTTCTTCCAACATTTAACTACCCCTCCAAGCAAGTCTTTTCTTCACGCTATCATGGACCTTAGCAGAGCCCTTGGCCCGCAACTCCTTAGTCATCTCTTTGGTGGACGTCAGCTTTTCAAGAGCCTTGTTCCAAGCCCCCGAGCGAACCGGAGTGTGGCGTATGTGCGTCCTCTGAAGTTCTAGCGCTTCCTCCACCGGGCAAACGATCTTGCAGGCGCCGCAGTAAACGCAGAACAACTCGTTAACATGTATCTTTCCATTTTCTTCTGAAAGGTAGAGCGCTTCAGGGATCGGGCAAACGTCTAAGCAGTCCCTACAGCCCTCTGGACACTTTTCACGGTTTATCCGGATGATTCCATGAAATATTTTTCGAACGCGAATGGCGCCCTCTGGACACTTCACTTCGCAGAGGCGACAGCACGGACATAGTCCTCTTTTTATGTCAACGTCAACTGTGAGATTTTCTTTGTCTCGCCTAGACTCTACGTCTTTAACCTTTTCACCGTCGAGAGTTCGAACCGTAACCTTGATGAGATTCAGCGGGCAGGCTTCTTCGCAGTCTACGCAACCCACATCGCACTTGGTTGTGTCAACTTCAACTTCGCGAAGGAGCNNGACTCGCAAATGCCGCAGTAGTGACACTTCTCTTCACTCACATCAATAATGGGAGGCTTTCTTTTCTCTCCCTCTACTTTAGGAAAGCTTTTGATTTCGATGGCTTCTCTTGGACAAATAAGCTCGCACATTCCACATCCAGTACATAGAGTTTTATCTAGGTTCAGGGAGTAGCGCCTTGCGTGCATGAGTCTTTCAATGGCGAGTTGGTTCTCCGTCTCGGTTTTCAGCAGTTTCATGGGCATCCTATTTTCCTCCATGCACTGAATGCCTTTGACCGTTTTGAAGAGTATTAGGCGATTTAAACTCGTATTTATGTTTGTCTATACTACGATTTGTGCGATCGCGTTGATTCGATGTTTCTGAAAGTGAGATAATTTGTATGCACTTTTTGTCGCCATTGGCTATACGTTCCCTCCACTCAATATCAACATCAGCAGAGATTTTCTTGACAATGTCCCCATCTATTTTGCAGACAAACGTTCCAAAAAGAGGGATGATATCTTCAAAAACGCAGTTATGGCATTCAATGACGTATTTGTCCCCACGTTTGGATAGGAAAGCAAAGAAACCATAGTCGTTTAGAAGCTGAACCAATTGTCCGAGTCTACTCTCTAGGTCTCCCTGTATCTCCTTTGTTATGAATGCTTCGGCAAAGTCTTTCGCGACTAAGGACATCAATAATTCCATTTCTTCCTCTCCGTATCTCTCGGTTATTTTCCGAGCCAGAAACGATAGTAATTCTTTACTTTTTCGCGGAAAAACCGTTTTTCCGTACGCTGTGAGTGAAAAAATCTTTTTTGGGCGACCTCTTTTAAATCTTTGGAATCTAGAAAAGACAAGGCCTTCTTTCTCGAGGGTTTCAAGGTGTCTTCTTATAGCGCTCTCGTTGATCCCTATCTTGCTAGCTAACTCAACTGAATTGGCATCTCTGCCGAGTAGATTCATCATTATGGACTTTCGGGTTCCACCAAGGAAAGGAGCGGCCAGTCTACTGCTTGCCATTTCTAACCCACATCTAGAATTATACGAGATTCATCGAAGCTTATAAGTATTATGATCACATTAAAGTGTTTATAACTCTTTCAAGCCCTTGGAAATCGATGAATAATCTTCTTAAGAGACCCTTTTCTCCAATCATGCTAAGGAAGAACACAGAAATGAAACGAATAGTTATGGCCCACGGAGCCGGCGGAACCGTCATGAGCGAGCTAATCAGGAACCACATGTTAAGGCATCTGGGAGGAAGTCGTGCTGAGGTTCCGCTTGAGGCACTGGACGACTCGGCTGTGATCAACGACATAGTGTTGAAGTCAGACTCACACGCGGTGAAGCCCATATTCTTCCCAGGTGGAGACATTGGGAGACTCGCGGTGGCGGGCACAATCAACGATATAGCAGTGATGGGTGCTGAACCCGTCGCTCTCACCTGTGGTTTCGTCTTGGAGGAGGGGCTTCCGATAGCCGATTTGGATCGGATTCTGGAGAGCATGAGCGAAACCTGCAGGGAAGCCGGCGTCCATGTCATCACCGGCGACACAAAGGTCGTGGAGAAAGGAGCCTTAGGAGGATGTGTCATCAACACTTCTGGGATAGGCAGGCGAAACGAGGCGCTGGAAAAAAACATTAGGGAGGTGAAGCAACATCGTTCCTTTGATGCTCGCTGGATGCTTGACTCCAACCTGAGGAACGGAGACAAAATCATCGTTTCTGGCACCCTAGGAGACCATGGGCTAGCAGTGCTATCGTCTCAAGAAGGATACGACTTCGGAAGCCAGATCATGTCTGATGTTACTCCGCTTAACCAGCTTGTCATGAAGCTGTTGAACGTGGGAGGAATCGTGGCGATGAAGGATCCGACGCGCGGAGGCTTGTCTAACTCGCTGAACGAGTGGAGCGAAAAGTCGCACATTGGAATATTAACATATGAAGAGAAAATACCCATACGCGGAGACGTTAAGGCTGCTTGTGAAATGCTGGGTATTGACCCCCTGGAAGTTGGAAACGAAGGAAAGATAGTGATAGGGGTCGTGCCGCAAAGGGCTGAGGATATGCTGGCAATGATGAAGCAAACGAAGGAAGGGAAAGACGCCCAAATAATAGGAGAAGCAACTGATCAGTTCAACGGAGTTGTTCTCGAAACGGTTGTGGGCGGAAAGAGAATCCTAGCATCACCAATTGGAGATCCTGTTCCGAGAATCTGCTAAGCAAATTTTGTTCAGGCTTCTGTTATTTTGTGTCTAAACCAAATTCTGCATGTGCCCTCAATAGAAACCATGCACGCGCCCTTTGGAGTCTGAGGCGTACATGCCTTCATGAAGAGAGGGCATTCAGGTGGCTTTATCTTCCCAATCATAATTAGGTGACAGAGACACCCGGGTAACAGGTCTCTGGAGCGCTCAAACTTCAGGTGGTACTTTTTCCTTGCATCGTACGGCGCGAACTCTTCTTTTAGCGCCAACGCTGACGAAGGAAGTTTTCCCAACCCTCTCCAGTGTCCGTCAACCACATCAAAAACTTTCTCGATAAGTTGCTGAGCCTTCACGTTACCTTCCCACATTACAGAACGCGTGTACTCATTTTCCAGTCTTGCCTCGCCCTTCCGTATCTGTTGGACCAGCATAAAGACGGCGAACAAAACGTCCAGAGGCTCGAACCCAGCTACTATGGTGGGCATGCGGTAAGCCTTGGGGAAAATCTCATAGGGTTTCATCCCAATTATGGTGGAAACGTGGCCTGGCGCGATGAAACCGTCTATGTGAAGGTCGCCTATGCCGAGGAGTAGTTCCATGGCTGGGGGAATTAGTCTGTGTGAAACGAGAAAGCTGAGGTTTTCAGGCGGCTTGTTCAGGATTTCAATGGCAGTGGACGGCGCCGTGGTTTCAAAGCCGATGGCGAAGAAGACGAAGTTCCTGTTAGGCTCTTTCTCTGCCATTTTCACGGCGTCCCTTACACTGTATACGATTCGAATGTCCCCGCCAGAAGCCTTCGCCTCTTGGAGCGACATTTCGGAGCTGGGAACCCGAATCACGTCACCAAACGTTGTAACAGTTACTCTGTCTAACGCGAGCTTTATCGCCTCATCGATCTCTGCGGCTGGGACAACACAAACTGGGCAACCGGGCCCAGCAATCACGTCCACTGTTTCTGGAAGAAGAGTCCTCAGTCCATAATGAGCAATGGTCCACTCATGAGTGCCGCATACGTGGCAAAACTTCATGCTGTGTGGCGGAGCCAAACTCCGGATGCGAGCGGCAACTTTCTTAGCCAACGCGGAGTCTCTAAACCTCAACTGTTCCCTCATCAACGTTATCCTTCTAAAAAGCTAACTTCACGCTTCTTATTATGCACTCTTTACCCCCCACGATTGTCACTGCTCCTCCACATTTTGGGCAGTGAAGTGTCGGAGTTGGAATGTGATACATCGGGTCATCCTCATACTTGAAGTCTCCCTCGTAGCCGCATTTGATGCACTTGACCACGCCGTCTTTCTCCTCAATGTAGAGTTTTGAGCGTTCCATTATGGTGTCTTTCACGAGCATTTCATACGCGAACCTAACTTGTTCGAGGCCCAGAAAAGTGAGTTTCCCTACGACCAAGTGAACCTCGTAAACTCTCTTTGCGTTGTGTTTCTTAGCCTCTTTAAGAACGTTTTCCACGATTTGGGTGGTCATAGAAAACTCGTGCACTCTCGAACTGCTCCATCCGCGTTTTTAGAGACTAAGTGCTTCAATCACTTCTTCTACGCCCTCTCCGCTTCTGCAATTTGTCATCGCAACTCTGGCGTTTGGGTTTATTCTCTTGACATCTGCCTCCAACTGTCTTACGTTCACTCCCATCGGCTGAGCGAGGTCCACCTTGTTGATGACAACCACGTGCGCGTCCATGAAGATGAAAGGGTGTTTCACCACCATGTAGGGTCCCTCAGTGACGCTGATCACTATGACGCGTTTTTCAGAGCCTAGAGGGAACTCAGCTGGACAGATGAGGTTTCCAACGTTTTCGATGAAGAGAAGGTCGAGGCTGTCTAAGTCTATTCTCTGAAGTGCCTTCATCACTAGGTTGGCATCCAAGTGGCATTCTTTTCCCGTGTTTATCGGAACAACTTCTACGCCGTGCCTCGCAATCAGCTCCGCGTCTATCGTGGTCGTTAAGTCGCCCTTGAAAGCTGCCATTCGATATTTCCTCTTCAACTTCTGAACAAGTTTCTCGATGAGAGAGGTTTTTCCCGATCCGATGGAGCCCATGATGTCAATTGCTTGTACGCCGTGTTTCCGTAAGAGTTCTTTGTTTTCATCCGCAAGTTTTTCGTTTGCTTTGAGAATGTCTGCGTCGAGTTCTATGTCGAAAACTTCTCCTTCCTCAGCCTTCACCACTTCTTTCATTTGTCCCACCGTTAGGGAGTTAACCGTTCAAATTTGAGGATTTCATCCCAGAGTTGCAGGGTTTCCTCAGCTGCCTTCCTATCAATCGTTTGGATGGCGTATCCAGCGTGGACTAAAACGTATTCTCCTACCCGAGCCTCCACCAGCATGACGTTTACTTCTCGGATAATTCCTTGGCCGAAGTCGACTTTAGCAACGTCTCCGTTAACCTCAAGCACCTTAGCCGGAACCGCGAGACACATTTGTATCACCTATAAGACAGACGCCTAAGATAAATCCATTACTGTTGGAGCGGTAAATGATTTAAATCGATGAGCTATTGAAATTCAATGGTGGCAAAATGTATATTTGGTTTTTCATTTGCGTACTAGCTGTAATTGCAGCGGTACCAGTTCATTTTTTGTCAGTTGAACACCTAAAACTTCAGGAAAGATATGGAAAGGAGAAAGGAACAAAGATTGGTGAGATTCTTGGCCTCGTCTCAGGATGGGGTTTCTTCCTCTTTTGGATGGGAATCTGGGTCTCACCTCAGCCCAGATTTACTGTTCCAATTCTTCAAAACCTATCGGTTTCAGTTCCTGTTGTCAATTTCTCGATTCCTTTACTTCATCTGATAATTTGTACTCTCTTTCTTATACCGTGTGCTTGGTTTGCAATCAAGGGTGTAAAAGAAACAACTCTTAGAGTGGCAGAAACGCATAGGACAGAGAAAATTGCTACCACAGGGGTTTATTCCATTGTTAGACATCCACAATATCTTGGCGGATTATTAGCACATGTGGGAATTTGCTTTCTATTGTCTGCACGATATTCTTTGCTCTCTTCTCCCTTGATTGTTATACTTATTTATCTCATCTCAAGGAAAGAGGAGGAAGAACTGATTAGAGAATTTGGCAAAGAATATGAAGATTACAAGAAAAAGGTGCCAATGCTAATACCAAGATTAAGAAGGTGATAATAACAACTTATTACTGGTCACCATTTGGAAAGGCTGACGGCAATCGCCTGTCCAAAGGAGACGCCTCCGTCTCCCGGCGGCACCAAACCATGAACAAAGAAATTGAAACCGCCTTTCTCAACTGTTTTTCTAATGGTTTGTGTGATATGTTCGTTGTATGCGACGCCTCCAGAGAAACCGATAGCCTTAACGCCCAGCCGCCCTGCCTCCTCTACCGCGAGTTGCGCCAACCCTTTAGCAAGATAGGACTGAGCGGAATAAGCTAGGTCGGCGACCGAGTGGTTGTGTCTTTGGTTGAAAACTTCACGAACCAGAATGGTTGTGTCAACTGTTTTGCTTGCAAGTTTGGGTCCTAAGTTCAGCGCATCCCTTCCCTTTGTTGCGGCGGATTCCAGTTTCATCGCTGGCTCACCTTCATAGGTGCGTTCGTAGCATATGCCTAGCAAGGCTGAGACCGCGTCTAACACCCTTCCACAACTCGTGGTTTTTGGCACCGACCCCTTCTCCAGCTGCTTGATGACTACCTCAACTTCCTTTTCGCCGTGTGGGAAACGGTTGCTGTTGGATAGCAACCATTCTTCAACGTCGACCGTGCTGTGAAGGATTCCAGCAGCCATCCGTAACGGATAGAGCGTGGCTAGGTCGCCCCCAACCATTGGTTGCTTCTGAAGGTGGCCCAGGCGCTGGAAGCCTTCGCGGTTGCAGTGGAGGACTTCTCCGCCCCAAGCGTTGCCGTCTGATCCATAGCCGAAGCCGTCACAGACTATGCCCACCATTTCGTAGACGTTGTGTTCGCCCATAAGAGACGCTATGTGAACATGGTGATGCTGAACCGGGACAACCGGGCATTCAAACTGGTTCCCTAGGTTGTGAGCCAGCCTGGTGGTGGTGAATTTCGGGTGTAGGTCACAGGCGATGACATCGATTTTGCTGTTCGTTAATCTTACCAGATGGTGTGTGGCTTCTCTCAAGAATTCAAGTGTTTCAAGATTTTCCACGTCTCCGACGTGTTGGGAAATGAAAGCCTTGTCCTGCAAAAGCACGCATGAGGTCACGTTTTCCTCTGCGCCAACACCTAGAACACAATCACCTACTGGACGTTTCAGACGGATGGGCGCAGGGGCGTATCCCCTTGATCGACGAATTACGCTCTGGTTCTTGCCGTGAAGACGGACAACCGAGTCGTCACACCTCTGGGCGATGGTTCGGTTGTGGAACAGGAAGAAGTCAACCACGGGGCCAAGCCTTTCCAGGGCTTCCTGATTCTGTGTGACAATGGGCTGGTTGGGAGGGTTGGCGCTCGTCATTACGAAGGCGGATTCGCGCACTCCGTCAAACAGCATGACGTGTAGGCCGGTGTAGGGAAGCATCACGCCAATGTTGTGCAGTCCCGGAGAGATCAACTCTGATAGATAGTAATCTTCGCTTTTCCTTAACAGAACAATCGGCCTAATATATGAAGTCAGTAGTTCAACCTCTTCTTGGCTCACCTCAGCAAACGACTTTACGGCTTCGATGTCACGAGCCATAATGGCGAACGGCTTCTCAGCCCTATGCTTGACCTTTCTCAATCTGGATATGGGTTCGGACAGGGTTGTTGCAGTTGCAACGTGGAAGCCTCCGTTACCCTTGATCGCAAGGACGTAACCCTCTTGGAGGAGTTTGCCCGCCTCCCTTATCGGGTCTTTGTGTTCCATGGGCTGACCGTCGTTGGATGTGAGGTAAACTCTTGGGCCACACTTGCTGCACGCCACGGTTTGGGCGTGGAATCGGCGGTTGGACGGGTCTCTGTATTCTTTTGAGCAGAAGTCGCACATGGGGAAGTCCTCCATGGTGGTGTTCGGTCGGTCGTAGGGAAGTCCTTTTATGGTGGTGTATCGGGGACCGCAGTTTGTGCATGTGATGAAAAAATAGTTGTATCGCTCGTTTTTTGGGTCTCGAAGCTCGTTTAGGCATTCGTTGCAAATTGAAACGTCCGGAGGTATAACGGAGCCAGAATGTTCCACGTCTTCAGAACTCTTGAGAATTGTAAACTTCTCAAATTCTTTTTTGTCTTCTGTGTAGTTGGTGGTCATGTTGTAGATTCTGGCGAGAGGAGGCTTCTTTTCCTTCAGATCGTTAAGGAAGCGCTTCACGTTGTCTTTCTTTCCTTCAGCAACGATTTCTACAACTGCGTCCCCTCGATTCCGCACGTAGCCGACCAGTCTGTTTTCTACGGCGATCCGGTAGACGAAGGGTCGAAAACCCACCCCTTGAACTATGCCGCTGACCTTGGTGTCGGCGCGCAACCACTAGTCGACTCCTATTCTTAACAATTCATTCATGAATGTGTATCTGTCACTCTGGGAGTTGGCGTACCAAATACTTTTTGGTTCCTGATTTTGGAATACGCGCGTTTGAAAAGTCTGGAACTCTTCGTCAATGAAAGAGCAGTCACAACTTCTTCAAGACCGGATCAACGGGAATAGCGTTGTTGTAGAGGCCCAGCTTCTCTGGCTCCAGCCCCAATGCGAGTCCTAGGAACTGCACGTAGTGCAACACAGGAATATTGAAGTCGACACCTAATTGATTTCGGATATCTACCTGTCCCCTGTCAAATTGGAGATGACAGAAGGCACACGGAGTGACTACGCATTCTGCGCCCGCGTCTCTCATGTTCTCCAGCTTTTCTTTAGCCATATCCAACGAAACGTCGGGATTACTGGCCTTTACTCCCCCTCCTGCCCCACAACACATAATTTTGTCGCGGTAAGGAACACTCTTCGAGCCTAGCGCCTCAATCAGTTCGTCCAGAAACTTGGGGCGTTCAGTACTTTCAACCTTTCGATATTTCGTTGGTTTTAACAGGTGGCAACCGTATTGGATCGCAACATTCAGGTTTAGCGGCTTTTTTACGAGTCCTCTCAGTTTCTCGGGTCCAATTTCATAATAAGCAACTTCTACGAAGTGCTTCACAGCAATGGTGCCTTTGAACTCCTTGTTGAAGTCTTGCAGAATCTTGTTCACTTTATCTCGCTTTGAAGAATCTGTCTTCAAAATTTCGTTCGCTTCCTTCAACGAGCCATAGCAACCATTGCAGAGCGTCACGATGTCGGTGCCCAATGTTTCTGCTATAATAAGGTTTCGAGCTGCTAAAGCTAGCCACGAAGGTTGATGGAAGGATTTGAACACACCTGGCGCCGGGCAACAAGATGCTCCTTCCATGTCTTTAAGCTCGATTCCAAGCGTTGGCGCAACCTTTCGCATGGCTAGTTCAATTCCCGGATAGCGGTTGGGAATTACGCAACCAAGAAAAAATGCATACTGCATGTTTGTTCACCAGCCTATTTCCATTCAAAGCATACTAGTTTGTCGAAGCCTGTTTTCTTAGTGATCTCTTGAACCTCATTGAGAGCCTCTTTAGACTTGTGCGTGGTCGGCGGAACTTCGCTGAGACCTAGACTCGCCCGCAATTTTCGGTTTTCCTCGTTAACGGGAACAGCGTGCCCATACTTTATAACGAAGCCAGAAACCATTTTGTGTCTATCAAGCATGTGTCCAGTTTCAGCTGCAATGTTTCTCAGAGCCAAAATGACGTCTGTTGGATCAACTCCACGCGGGCACCGTTCCAGGCATGTGTAGCAGGTTGTGCACAACCAGAGGTCTTTGTCGGAAAGGACTTCGTCTCGGAAACCCAACAGCGCCTTTCTGATCAGTTGGCGTGTTCGAAAGGCGGTTCTTCGGCCGGATGGGCAGCTGGCGGTGCAGGTTCCGCACTGAATGCAGAGGTTTATCTTTTCACCACCGGCTTTGGCCACGTCTTCTGCAAAGTCCATGTCCAATTCGTCTAGTCGTATAACGTTTTTTTGAGGTTTAGCCACGGTTGAGCCTCCACGTTTGTTCTTCTATCAAAGCATAAACGTAGATTAAAAGTTTTTTGAATTGGTTAANNTTTTGTCAGCATTCTTAAAGTTTAAAAGAGCCAATTGTGCTTAATCTCTGAGACTGCTCAGAAGTCATGTATGTAACGGGGGCATGAAAATGACACAGGAAGAACCGAGAGTTGGAGTGTACATCTGTCACTGTGGAGGGAACATCAGCGACACAGTGGACGTTGAAAAGGTGAAGGAAGCCACCTCTAAGTTAAAAGGAGTAAAAGTTGCGGAAACCAACGAATACGTGTGTAGCGATCCAGGGCAAGAAATGATAACTGAAGGAATAAAGAAGCATAGACTTAACAGAATTGTGGTGGCATCATGTTCACCTCGAATGCACCTTGACACGTTTAGGCAAACCATAAAATCGGCGGGATTGAATCCGTACTTCCTTGACATGGCGAACATTCGGGAGCAGTGCAGCTGGGTTCATGATGATAAGGAGGCTGCGACAGCCAAGGCCACCGACCTTGTTCGCGGGGCGGTGGAGCGAACTCGTTACCTTGAGTCTTTAGAGCTGAAGAGTATGCCAGTGAAGCAGGATGTTCTCGTGATAGGAGGAGGTGTCGCAGGTATCATTACCTCCATCGAGTTGGCGGATAAAGGCTATCAGGTGTACTTAGTTGAGAGAAGCCCGAGCATAGGCGGCCACATGGCTCAGCTCAGCAAAACCTTCCCCACCCTCGACTGCTCGCAGTGTATTCTCACGCCAAAAATGGTGTACACCGGACA
>JABAHO010010610.1_pt1 | contig 13542 bp, 15 predicted proteins | sample 7062071 | NCBI WGS metagenome assembly JABAHO01 (sample SAMN14534356, study PRJNA622989) | marine sediment metagenome | biome: marine biome [ENVO:00000428]; feature: marine pelagic biome [ENVO:01000023]; material: deep marine sediment [ENVO:00002113] | place: India: Gulf of Kutch | collected...
CGTTTCTGGCCGAGCAGGTGGCCGACGCCAAGGCCAAAGGGGTGCTGTTCTCCCTGCACATGAAGGCCACGATGATGAAGGTCTCCGACCCCATCATCTTCGGGCACGCCGTGCGGGTCTTCTTCAAGGACGTCTTCGACAAGCACGGCTCCACCCTCGAGCGTCTGGGTGTCGACCCGAACAACGGGTTCGGCGACCTCGAGGAGAAGATCGCGACCCTACCCGACGCCGAACGCCAGGCCATCGAGGCCGACATCGAGGCGGTCTACGCGGCGCGCCCGGGCATGGCGATGGTGAACTCGGACCGCGGCATCACCAACCTGCACGTGCCCAGCGACATCATCATCGACGCCTCGATGCCGCCGATGATCCGCGACTCGGGCGGCATGTGGAACCCGGACGGCGAGCTCCAGGACTGCAAGGCCGTGATCCCCGACAGCAGCTACGCCGGCGTCTACCAGGCCGTCGTCGAGGACTGCCAGGAACACGGCGCCTTCGACCCGGCCACGATGGGCAGCGTGCCGAACGTGGGGCTGATGGCGCAGAAGGCCGAGGAGTACGGCTCCCACGACAAGACCTTCGAAGCGCCCGCCGACGGAACCATGCGAATCGTCGAGCACGACGGCAGCGTGCTGATCGAGCACCAGGTCGAGCAGGGCGACATCTGGCGCGCCTGCCAGGTCAAGGACGCCCCGATCCGCGACTGGGTGAAGCTCGCCGTGACCCGCGCGCGCGCCACCGGTGCCCCGGCGGTGTTCTGGCTGAACCGCGACCGCGCCCACGACGCCCAGCTCATCAAGAAGGTGGAGGCCTATCTGCCCGATCACGACACCCAGGGTCTCGAGATTCGTGTCATGGCCCCGGCCGACGCCACGCGTTTCTCGCTCGAGCGCATCCGGCAGGGCCAGGACACGATCTCGGTCACGGGCAACGTGCTNNGACCGACCTCTTCCCGATCCTCGAGATCGGAACCAGCGCCAAGATGCTCTCGATCGTCCCGCTCATGAACGGCGGCGGCCTCTTCGAGACCGGCGCGGGCGGGTCGGCCCCGAAGCACGTCCAGCAGTTCGAGGAGGAGGGGCACCTCCGCTGGGATTCGCTCGGCGAGTTCCTGGCCCTCGCGGCCTCCCTCGAGCACCTGGGCGAGCACTTCGACAACGCCGGCGCGCGGCTCCTCGGCGAAACCCTCGACGAGGCCACCGCCCAGCTCCTCGAGAACCGGCGGGCGCCCTCGCGCAAGGTCCACGAGCTCGACAACCGCGGCAGCCAGTTCTACCTGGCGCTCTACTGGGCCCAGGCGCTGGCCGCGCAGAGCGACGACGCCGCGCTCGCGGCTCAATTCGCCCCGGTGGCCGAAGCCCTCGCGGCCCGGGAAGAGACGATCGTCGCGGAGCTGAACGGCGCGCAGGGGGACCCGCAGGACATCGGGGGCTACTACAAACCCGATGCCGAGCTCGCGGACCGGGCGATGCGACCCAGCGAGACCTTCAACGAGATCATCGCCGGGATCTGAGACCGCGTCGCAGGACGCGGCCGGTGTGGCGGGCGTCGCCGGGGGTCGACCGGCGGTGCTCGCTAGCCGAGCTCGCCGATACGACGCGCGAAGTCACCGACTTCGCGAAGGAACCCCACCGGGTCGGGGGAGAGCGGGAGCAGGAAGACCTGCTCGATCCCGTCTCGTTCGAGCTCGCGAATGTCCTCGTCCGACGTCGTGGTCGGCTCGACCATCGCGGTGAGCTCGAGCTCCTTCAGGTCGCGCCCGAGCCGGTCCATCTCCCGCTTCAGCTCGTCGAGGAGCACACGCCGCTGCCGCGGGGTGAGCAGCGCCACGTGCCACCCGTCGCCGAGAACGCGCCGCGCGCCGCACCGCCGCCTTGGATTCTCCTCCGATCCAGATCGGCGGGTGCGGCTTTTGTCGCGGCTGCGGATGGGGATTCGTGGACACCTCGAGCTGCACGAATTCTCCGCGGAACCGGGGGTCGTCCTGAGACCACATCGCCTTCATCGCCTCGATGTACTCGTCACTCCGTTTGCCGCGCCGCTCGTAGGGAACGCCCAGGAGATCGAATTCCTCTTTGAGCCAACCCACCCCGCAGCCCACCACGAGGCGACCGCTCGAGAGCACGTCGATCGTCGCGAAGCGACGCGCCACGTCGAAAGGGTTGCGGTAGGGAACGATCAGCACGCCGGTACCGACGCGCACGCGCTCGGTGTAGGCCGCCACGAACGAAATCACCGAAAAGACGTCCGCCCACGGCACCTGGNNACCTGGGTGTACACGTCGAAGTACGGTTTCCCGTCGTTCCATTCCAGGTAGGGCCACTCGCTGTCGATCTGCATCGGGAGGATGGCATGATCGCCCGCGAGCACCGTGTCGTAGCCCTCTGCCTCGGCCGCTTCGGCCACATCGCGCAGCACGACCGGGTCGGAAATGGCGCCGCCGCCGGCGAGATGGAGTCCGTACCGCATGGAATCCCCTAGAGCCGGCCGAGGAACGCGCCGGTGAGGTTCTTCCGAAGGTCGGTGTACACCACCTCGTCCGACACCGCGGGTCCCTGGCGCGAGGTGGACCGGGAGCGCGCCGCGCCCGAGCGCCGGGTGGCCGTCTTCTTCGCCGCCGCTTTGCGGGTTGCGGCTTTGCGCTTTGTCGCCGCCTTGCGGGCTCCGGTCTTCCGCTTGGTCGACGCCTTGCGGGTTCGCGTCTTCCGCTTCGCCGACGCCTTGGTCGCCCGCTTTTTGGTCGCGCTCTTGCGCCCGGCCGCCTTCCCCGTCTTGCGCTTCTGCGAACTCCGCTTCGAAGCGCTCGCGCCCTTCCGCGCCGCTGCGGAGCGCGTCGTCTTCTTCTTCCGCGTGGCCTTGGAGCGGGTGGTCTTCTTCTTCCGCGCCGCGGTGGAGCGGGGCGCCTTCTTCTTCTGTGCCGCCTTCGAACGAGTGGTCTTCTTCCGCACGGCCTTGCTCCGTGCGCTCTTCTTCCGCCCCCCGCGTTTCGCCGCCATTCTCGTTCTCCTCCGATGCGCCCGTTGATTCGCGCAGGGGCGCCATTAAGCCACAACCCGCGGTCGGCCTTCCATCACTTCACGCGGCGTTCTCAAAAAAGTTTGCGCGGGCGCGCGCCCACCCCGGGCCCTAGTTCACGTCGACGACCCCGATGCGCTGCCCCGAAGCCGATCCGAAGTAGATCTTGTCGCCCACCTGCAACGCCACGGTCCCGAGGCCAAAGGGTGCGCCCTTGCCGCCCCCCTCGGCCCGCACACTGGTCTCGCCGGTGCCGGGGTCGACCGCGACGGCCGCAAAGGGAATCGTGCAGAAGGGGGGGTTGCTCTCGACGCATTCGAGAATCTCGGCGCCCTCGGCCAGGATGGAGGCCACCAGAAGCCGCCCGTCCGGGGTCCAACTGGTGTTGTCCGGGTGTTCCACCTCGACATCCCAGAGCCGCTCGCCGGTCGCGCGATCCACGGCGATCACCCGGTTGCCCAGGGTGAAATTGGCGAACACCACCTTCCCGTCGGGCGCGGTCTGCACGCCGTTGGTGAGCACCCCTTCGCTGCCTTCGAGCTTGCTCCAGCCGGCCCCGGGCTCCCAGACCACCACGTGGCCCGTGGGAGAGCCGTCGTGATTCGAGAGCAGGTCGCGGACATTGCCCCCGCGCGGTGTCATGTGGCTCGCGACGAAGCCGCCCCCCGGCAGCGGTGCCACATCGTTGAGCCAGACCTCGTCGGGCGCGACGACGCAGCCGCGCCACAGCAGCGCCGGCGTGGCCGTCTCGGCGTCGCGGAGCTCGAACATCTCCACCGACTCCCGGGCACCGTGGTTCACCACGAGCAGGCGATGGGTTCCGCTCTCGTCCTGGCGCAGATGAATGCCGTGCGGCGCGAAACGGGTGCCGATCTCGTCGGTGCAGGCCGGATCCCCCCATAGCTCCCCGCCCTCCCCGTCGTGCGAGTCGTGGGGATAGATCGTGTGGCGTTCACCGCTCGCGAGCTCGAGCACCTTGATCGTTCCGGGACGGGCGCCGGAGAGGCCTCCGTATTCCGCGACCAGCATCCGCGTATCGCCGGGCAGCACTTCCAGATCTTCCGGTGCACTGAAGTCGCAGAAGACCGACACCTCCGCATTGCCCTCACAGGGCGGTGTCGACGGACCGCATCCGCCAAGCCCCGCAAGAGCGAGGAACGAGAAGATTGCGACGGGGGTCGCGGCGAAACCGAGAAGTGTGCGTTGGCGTCGTTGCATGGCGTCGATTCCCTCCGGCGCAACAGGGTACAACGATGACGCACACGCTTGGGGGCTTTCCGCGGGTGGGTGTGTGCGGCCCCTAGATCGGCGCCGCCATGGCCTGCCAGGAACGCTCCTGGAGCGCTTTGTGAATCTCGAGGGAGGTCCCGTCGAGCTCATAGCGGCCGAGCTGGGCCGAGTTCTCGACCACCAGGCGACAGCGCTCGAAACGGCGAGCCATGAACCCGGCGAGCGCCGTCGAGAGGGGGGGATCGCCCTCGAGGAGTTCGGCAAGGACCAGGGCGTCCTCCACGGCCATCATCGCCCCCCCGGCGAGATGCGGTGTCGTCGCGTGCGCGGCGTCGCCGATCAACACCACACGCCCGCGGTACCAGGGGTCGGGAAGCAGGAAGTTCTCGAGGGGCCGATAGGTAATCGGGCTCTCCGGCGACAGCTGCTCTCGGACCCAGCCGACGATGCCCCCGTAGCCCTCGAGCAACCCGCCCAGCACCTGCCAGTCCTCCGACGGGTCCCAGCGCGGATTGCCCGGCATCGNNGTTGCAGAACAGATACATCTGGTCCGCGTCGCAGGGCGTGACCCCGGTTTTCACGGGCCCGCCGACGAACATGTGGAGACAGTCCACCTCGGACGGGCGCCGGCAGAGGTGTCGGAAACAGCCCTGTCCGGTGTAGGCGGGTTCGGGAATTTCGGGAAAGACGCGGGCGCGCAGATCCGAAAAAGCGCCGTCGGCCCCGACCACCAGATCGTAGTCGCCACGACGTCCGTCTTGAAACTCCACCCGCACCGCGGACGCTCCATCCTCGAGTGTGCGCACGCGCGCGCCGAGAAACACCGCCACGCCCGCGTCGCGGGTCTCGTCGGCGAGGATCTGGTGCAGGACCGGGCGCAGGATGCCGCCGTTGTTCGGAAGGGGTGGATCCGTCACGGGTGGACCGATCTCGGCCACGGCCCGACCCGAGGGCTCGAAGAGGCGTACCCGCTCATTCGTGGCGCCGGCGGCGCGCACGGCCTCTTCGACACCGAGCGCGCGAAAGGCGCGAAAGGTGGGCCCGGTGATCGTGATGCCGGTCCCCAGGGCCCGCCACCCGGGGTCGGCGTCGATGAGCTCGGTGGCGTGGCCCGTCCGCGCGAGACAAATCCCGAGCGACATCCCCGCGATTCCACCGCCGACGATCAAGACCCGCACGAAGGCTCCCCGCTGGTCGTGTCCCGGAAAGTATATGGGGGGCGCGTGGAATCGGGGGAGCTCGCGCGACGGAGCCGCGGCCCGCGGTGATAGACTGTGCCGTCATGCTCTACCGCGGGTTCTCCACCCAAGAGGAAATCGACGCCGAGTACAACGTCGAGATCTCGGTCGACCTGGGGCCCTACGTCGAGTTCTTCGTGGGCGAGAGCGCGCGGGCGCGCCGCGAGCTCGACGTCTCTCTCGACGAACGCTTCGGCCCCACACTCGACGAGACCGTCGACGTCTTTCCCGCCAGAGCGCCCGGCGCACCGATGATCGTCTTCATCCACGGCGGCTATTGGCGACGCCTCAGCAGCAAGGAATTCAGCCTCGTGGCACTGGGGCTCGTCGAACGCGGCTTCTGCGTCGCGGTGACCAACTATTCCCTGTGCCCCAAGGTGACCATCTCGGAGATCACGCGCCAGAGCCGCGCCGCTCTCGTCTTTTTGCAGCGCGAAGCGACGCGTTTCGGCGCCGACCCCACGCGGATCTATGCCTGCGGACACTCGGCCGGCGGACACCAGGTGGGCATGCTCCTCGCGACGGATTGGTCCGGCGAATACGGACTCGCCGCGTCACCGATTCGCGGCGGTATTCCGATCAGCGGGCTCTTCGACCTCGCGCCGCTGCGCTACTCGTGGCTGCAACCCAAGATCCTTCTCGACCACGAGACGATCCGCCGCGAGAGCCCGCTCTTCCACATTCCCGAGCAGGCCCCCCCGATCCTCCTGAGCCTCGGGGGAGACGAATCCGCCGAGTTCCACCGCCAGACCGGAACCTATCTCGAGACCTGGCACCGGGCGGGCCACGAGGGAACGATCTTCGAGCAGCCCGGGAAGAACCACTTCAATGCGATCGAGGGCTTTGTCCACGCCGACAGCGCGCTGTGCGGCGCGGTCGCGGATTTTGTGTCCCGCTGCGAAGGTGGCGCCTAGCCGTCAATCGCGCCCTTGACGCGCGAGGTCCGGAATCGCCTGGACGGCGGGGAAGCGCGACGCGGGAAAGCCGTCGACCACCTTGGGGGTTCCGTACCACTCGACCGCCGGCGCGACTTCGGCGAGCGAGAGCATGAGCTTCAGGAGCCTCCCCTCCTCCGGCGGGAGCGCGCCCATCGGGTAGTTCGACAGGTGCGCCAGCGCCGCCACGGCCTGGGGCAGCATGGCGTCGTAGAAGGCTTTGATCTCGTCGAAGGGCGTCGCCTGGCGTTCGTCGCTCCGCGCCTGGCTGTCGGCGCACACCCACTTCTCCACCCACCGCTCGAGGTCCCTGAAGCCACCGGGCAGTCGCGGCGCACCCGTGTCTGTGCTCACGACCCCGCCTCCTCATAGGCCTCTACCCAGCGCATCACCGTGTGATAGTTGTGGCGCAGCGCGATTTCGTGGTCGTGGTACACGAAGTGCTCGAGCGCGCCCTGGCGGATCGATCTCTGGATGCGTTCCAAGGTGTTGGTGTCTTCGAGCACCGCGTCGCGCAACTCGACCACCGAATTCTCCTGCCCAAAGCGCTCCGCGGCGTTCTGGGCGCGGCGCAGGTAACCGCGCATCTCCCACACCACCTCGTTCGCCGACACCGGCCAGATCTGGTGGATGAAGAACATGCCTCCGCCCACCAGGAGCAGCCAGTTCGGAAAGAACGCCGCGACGTCGAAGGCCCAGGTGGGATCGCGCATCGGGTTGAGCCCCTTGGGAAGCTCGTCCACACCGCTCCCGTCACCGCTGGTGACGGCCGCGCCCGGCGCGTTTCCGTAGGCCAGGCCCTGGACCGGGTTCGGGGTGTAGGCCGGGTTCCCGGCGATCGACACTTTGCGGTGGTGGCCCGCGAGAGCCACACCCAGCAGATGCCCGTGGGGGTTGTGCGCGCCGCAGAGCGAGTCGCGCACCGAGCGCTTGTGGAGGACGGGGACGTGGTAGATCTCGGTGAAGGAATCGACCATGCACTTCCAGTTCACCTCGAGCTCGCCCCGATACGCGAACACGGCCTCGCCCGCGTCATAGGGATAGCCCCGAAGGCCTGCGCCCTGCTCGCCGAGGAACTCCGCGAGGGTCTCGGCGGGCGATTGCTGAAAGTGGATGAAGATGAACCCCTCCCAGACATCCACGGAGAGACGGGGGAGCGCCAGGGCCGCGCGGTCGAGATCGAAGAAGGACTCGGCGTCGGGGAGACCCGAGAGCTCACCTTCGAGGTCGTAGGACCAGCCGTGGAATGGACAGGTGAAGACCTTGCAGTTCCCGCGCTCCTCGAGAGCCNNCACACGTTCTGGAAGGCGCGGATCTCGCCGTCCTTGCCGCGCACCACCAGGATCTTGGCTTCGAAGGTCGGCACGTCCTTCACAAAGAAGTCGCCCACTTCGGGGATCTGCTCGACGCGACCGGCAAAGAGCCAGCAACGCCGAAAAATGGCCTCTCGCTCCCGCTCGTAGAATTCGTCTCGCCAGTAGGCGTCGGTGGGGATCGGCCCCGTCCCGAGCTCCGGGTAGGCCAACGTGATCTGCGAACCTCGTTCCTTCAACAGTGCTCTCCATCCGCCTCGCGGTGCCCGTGGATCCGGCGCCGGGCTGTGGAACCATAGCCCCGCGCTCCGCCGCGTGGCGTGCGCGTTGTGGGGACCCCGATGAGTGTCGACGCGAGCTTTTTCTCCAAAGACCGCATCGTGGCGCCGTCGGGTTTCAACCGCTGGCGAGTCCCGCCCGCATCCATCGCCATCCACCTGTGCATCGGCTCGGTCTACGCCTGGAGCATCTACAACCCACCGCTCACGCAGGTGGTCGGCGTGGTGGGATCGTCGGCCAGCGACTGGGCGTTGGCCGATGTGGTGTGGGTCTTCACCGTATCGATCGTCACCCTGGGGCTGGCCGCCGCGTTTGCGGGTCGCTGGCTCGAAACGGTGGGGCCCCGCACGGTGGGCTTGGTGGCCGCCGCGTGTTGGGGCGGGGGCTACCTGGTGGGCGGTGTGGGAATCGCGCTCCACCAGCTCTGGCTGGTGTATCTAGGCTACGGCGTGATCGGCGGCTGCGGTCTGGGGCTGGGCTACGTCTCGCCGGTGAGCACCCTGATCCGCTGGTTCCCCGACCGCCGCGGCATGGCCACAGGGATGGCCATCATGGGGTTTGGCGGTGGCGCGATGATCGCGGCACCGCTCAAGGAGGCGCTGCTGCGCGCGTTCTACCAGGCGCCCACCTTTCTCGGCGCTGCGGAGGGCGTGGAATTGGTCACCCGCGACGGCACGCGCTTCGCGCGCGTCGCGGGCGAACTTCGCGAAGCCGTCGTGGTCGGCGCCAATGAAGTGGCGCAAATGCCGGTACCGGGCGAGGCCGGTGTGTATCTGGCGGGAACCGGCAGCGCGGGTGTCGCCGAGACCTTCTGGGTCCTGGGCCTGGTCTATTTCGTCGTGATGGTGGCGGCCGCGATGAGCTACCGGATCCCGGCGCCCGGTTGGATTCCCGCTGGATTCTCGCCGGACGAGAGCCGCGACGACGGCATGGTCACACGGCGCGACGTCGAGATCGACGAGGCGCTCAAGACGAGACAGTTCTATCAGCTCTGGGTCGTGCTCTGCTTCAACGTCACGGCGGGCATCGGCGTGCTCGGCGTCGCCAAGACGATGATGGTCGAGATCTTTGGCACCACCCTGCCGACGGTGGTCGACAGCGCCTTCGCCGCCACCTACGTCGTGATGATCAGTGTCTTCAACATGGTGGGGCGCTTCTTCTGGGCGTCGGTCTCCGATTATCTGGGGCGCCGCCCCACCTACTGGATCTTCTTTGCGGCGGGGATTCTCCTCTATCTCTCGATTCCCGTGTGCGCCGCCGGGGTGAGCGCCAATCCCTCGGTGGTGTGGCTGGTGTACTTCTACGCCGCGACGATGCTTATCTTCACGATGTACGGCGGCGGCTTCGCGACGATCCCCGCCTATCTCGCCGACATCTTCGGCACGCGTCACGTCGGCGGAATCCACGGGCGTCTGCTCACCGCGTGGAGCGTGGCGGGTGTCCTCGGGCCGCTCGCGATCACCACGCTGCGCGAACGCGCCCGCGATCGCGCGATCGAGGGCCTCGTCGCCTCCCTCGATCCCAAGGTGTTCGAATCCACCTTTGGCGCCGGGGTTCCCGAACTCGCCCGTCTGGTCGAGCAGAACACCGTCACCCTGGCCAAGCTGATGGCGATCGTCCCACCGGGCACCCCCGACCCGACGAGCGGGCTCTACAACACGACGATGGTGCTGATGGCGGCGCTCCTCGCCATCGCCCTGCTCTGCAATGCTTTCATGAGCCCGGTGGACGAGCGACACTACGCCGCCGACGCCGCGCCGCCGAAGGGGCCCGACAACACCGAGGAATGACGATGGATCTCGAGCAAGCCAGCGAACAGATTTTTGTGGCCAAACGCAACGGGACCCCGATCCCCGCCGCCCTCGAAAAGAGCTTGAGTGTTGCCGACGGACAGACCGTCCAGCTCGGCGTGTTGGATCGCCTCCTCGATGCGGGCACCCGGCAGGTGGGCTGGAAGCTCGCCGGAACCGCCCCCGCGGCGCGCCAGATGCTCGGCATCGACGAGCCGGTCTTTGCCTACCTACTCGAGGGGGGCGCCGCGCCAAATGGCGGAGAGCTCGCGCTCCCCTCCGAGCCCTGCTTGTTCGAGTGCGAATTGCTGATCACCGTGGGGGAACGCCTCGCGGGCCCGGGGATCGATCGCGACCGCGTGATCGGCGTCACCGAGCGCATCGAGGCGGCCTTCGAGCTCCCGCAGATGCGGGTCCCGATCCGCGAAGATCCGGGGCTCGGGATCGCCGACGGGATCGCCGGTTGGTCGTGGGTGGTGGGGGACGCAAGCCCTGAGCCCGCGTCGGCGCTCGACCCCAAAACCATTCGGGTCGTCGCCAGGAAGAACGGAGAGATGGTGTTCGACGTCGTCTCGCGCGACGCCGTCGACGACCAGTATCAATCGATCGCCGATCTCGCGAACACCTTGGGGGCCCGCGGTCGCGCCATTGAAGCCGGGCAGATCGTACTCACGGGTTCGTTCGGCACCCCGGTCCCCCTCGTCGCCGGGGATCACTGGGAGGCGGAGCTGTCGTCGGTGGGGAACGTCTCCATCACGCTGCGCTAGCGGCGGCTACCCTCGAGCGACGCGAGCGGGAGGATCCCATGAGTCAGGAGCGCGACGACCTCGAGGTCTACAGTCATCAGGGTTTCGGGAACGCCATGGGCTTCGGCGAGCGCCCCGCCCTGCTGATCGTCGACTTCGTGAACGGCTTCACCGACCCGGACGCCTTCGGCGGCGGCAACATCGACGAGGCGATCGCGAAAACCGAGGATCTGCTCGCGGCCGCGCGTCGCCATCACCTCCCGGTGGTGTTCACCCGCGTGGTGTACGCCGACGACGGTTCGGACCTCGGGGTGTTCGGACTCAAGGCCCCGAGCCTCGCCACCCTCACCGAGGACGCGCCGGGAAGCCAGGTCGTCGCGAGGCTCCGGCCCAAGGACGGCGAGCTGGTCCTCCGCAAGACCCAGGCGTCGGCGTTCTTTGGCACGCATCTGGCCGGTTGGCTCATCCACCGCGGGGTCGACACGGTGATCGTCACGGGCTGCACCACGTCGGGCTGCGTGCGCGCCTCGGTCGTCGACGCGATGAGTTACAACTTTCGCACCATCGTCGCGACGGACGGAGTGGGCGACCGCGCCCTCGGGCCGCACGAAGCGAACCTCTTCGACATGGGACAGAAATACGCGGATCTGCTCACGACCCGCGAAATCCTGGATCACCTCGACGGACGCGCCTAGCGCGGGGCGTCAGTCGTCTCCGACCCGGCGGGCCGCTTCGACCAACGCGCATAGTTTCCCGAACGCCGCGTCGCGGTGGAGGTACTTCATCCCGCAATCGGGCGCTGCGACGAGGCGATCGCGAGGGACGAAGGGCAACGCGCGTCGGATCCGCTCCGCGAGCACCTCGGGCGTCTCCACCTCGTTGGTCGAGAGGTCGACGACCCCCAGGAGCACCGTCTTCGGCGCGAGGTCGCGGAGCGCCCCGAGGTCGAGGCCCGGCTGCGCGGCCTCGATCGAGATCTGATCGACGTTCGAATCGGCGAGTTGGCCGAGGAAGGCGTAGGCATTGGGCTTCTCGTGTGGAACCACGAAGCCGTACCCGAAACACAGATGGACCGCCGTGGTCGTGGACACCCCCTCGAGCGCGCGATCGAGAGCGGCCACCGCATAGCGCGCAGCACCCTCGGGGTCCTGACGGAGCCAGGGCTCGTCCAGCTGGATCACGTCCACGCCTTCCGCCTCGAGGTCGCGCACCTCCTCGTTCACGAGTCCGGCGTAGGCCATCGCCAGCGCTTCGGGGTCGCCGTAGTGCTCGTCGGCGGCCTGCTTGCTCAGGGTGAAGGGGCCGGGGAGTGTGATCTTGGTGGGTCGATCGGTGTGGCGTTTCAGAAAGCGGAGGTCGTCGAGCTCGATCGGCGCCGGCCGCCGCAGCGGACCGACGACCCGCGGCACCGGGATCTCGACACCGGCCGCGCGCGTCACCGCGGGCCGTTCGAGATCGATGCCCTCGACGGCGGTGGCGAAGCGATTCGAGTAGCTCTCGCGCCGGATCTCGCCGTCGGTGACGATGTCGACGCCACTGCGTTCCTGGTCGCGGATCGCGACGATCGTGGCGTCGTCCTGCGCCTCGCGCAGATGCTCGGGGGCGACGCGCCACACGTCGTCGGCGCGAACCCGGGGGACGTATTTTTCCTGGAGCCGGGCATGGTCGATCAACCAGGCGGGTTGCGGATAGCTTCCGATGACCGCGGTGGGGAGCGCAGGGGACACGGCGATTCCTCCCGGCGCGGAGCATGCGGGGCGCGCCGGCGCTCCGCCAGCAGCGGCGTTTGACAAGAACCCGGAGGGAGGCGCAAAATCCCTGCGGGTTCAAGCCCTTGGGGCGAGGAGGAGTGCATGGCGACCGCGGTCCAGCCGGAGACCGGCAAGGATTTTGATCCGATCACCTTCAGCGTCATCCGCAACCGCTTCGAGGCGATCGGGCAGGAGATGACCCTCGCCATGGAGCAGACCGCCTGGACCTCGGTGATCGCCCTGGCCCGCGACTACTCCTGCATGATCTACGACGCCCACGAGAGCGGCCCCCGCCAGGTCACCATGGCCGATTGTCTTCCGATCCACTGCAACAGCATCCGCACGCTGCTGATGGAGGTGGTGAAGGTCTTCGGCGACGACATCCACGACGGCGACGTCTTCATGTCGAACGACCCCTACCGCGGAAACACCCACATCCCCGACCTCGTCACGGCGCAGCCCGTGTTCGTCGAGGGCAAGCACGTCTTCTGGACCGTGGCCCGCGGCCACCAGCTCGACACCGGTGCCATCGAAGCCTCGAGCATCGTCCCCTCGGCGGCGACGATCTTCCAGGAGGGGATCGTGATTCCCCCGACGCGGATCTTCGACCGCGGGGTCGAGCGCCACGACATCATCGAGCTCTATCTCTCGAACGTGCGCTACCGCGACGCGTTGAACGGCGACCTCCGCGCTCAGCTCGGCGCCTGTGGCGTGGCGCGCAAGGGGCTGATCGAGCTCTGCGAGCAATACGGCCGCGACGAAGTGGTCCGCTACAGCGACGGCCTCATGGACTACGCCGACGCGCGGGCGACCGAAGAGCTCGAGAAGATTCCGGACGGCGTGTACGAGGGCGAAACCTGGACGGACACCGACGGAAACGGCGCCACCGACATCCCGATCCGGGCGAAGATCACAAAGAAGGGTGCGGACATCCACGTGCAGTACAGCGGCGGTCCGCCCTCGACCNNTCCCCCACAACCACGGCGTCCTCCAACACATCAGCGCCGACGCCGACGACGACACCATCTGTCTCGCCAAATGGCCCGCCGCGGTGGGTGGCGCAACCCAGAACCCGGCCGACCCGATGCACGAGGTGATCAACATCGCGATGGCCGAAGCGATCCCCGAGCGCGTACCCGCCGGCGGCGCCCACACTTCGCACATCCCCAACTTCAACGGAGTGGACTCGCGCACCGGGCAGGAGTGGGGCTGCATGCTCTTCAACAGCGGCGGCGGGTCCGGGGC
>JABAHO010000092.1_pt1 | contig 13511 bp, 10 predicted proteins | sample 7062071 | NCBI WGS metagenome assembly JABAHO01 (sample SAMN14534356, study PRJNA622989) | marine sediment metagenome | biome: marine biome [ENVO:00000428]; feature: marine pelagic biome [ENVO:01000023]; material: deep marine sediment [ENVO:00002113] | place: India: Gulf of Kutch | collected...
GGACGAGCACGACGTCATCGACGACAGCTTCGTCAAGCAGCTCGATGCCAAGACGTTCAACGTGAAGGCAACCACGACCATCGAGGACTTCAACGAGCACTTCGACCTCGAGCTCGACGACGACGAGTTCGACACCATCGGCGGGCTGGTGCTCAAGGCGTTCGGCCACCTGCCCGATCGTGGCGAATCGGTGAGGATCGGAGATCTCGACTTCAAAGTGCTCAACGCCGATTCGCGAAGAGTCAGGCTGCTGCAGGTCAAGCTGCGCAAATGAAGCCCCTCCTGGCGCTCGGCTGCGGCGCGCTGGTCCCCCTTTCGCTTGCACCCTTCAACTGGTGGCCCCTGGGGCTCGTCGCCGTGGGCGGATGGTTCTGGCTGCTGCAGTCGAGCGATCGGGGCGGGCTGCTGCTGGGCTGGCTCTTCGGGGTAGGCAAGTACGCGGCCGGCGCGTCCTGGATTTACGTCAGCATCAACGTCTACGGCAACGCGCCGCCGCCGCTGGCGGCCTTCCTGGTCGCCGTCTTTGCCGGCGGGCTCGCGCTCTTCCCCATGGTCAACGCCTGGGTGTTCCAGCGCCTGTCCCTCCCCGCCGCGCCGCTGGCGAATGCCTGGCTGTTCGCCTGCCTGTTCGTGGCCTTCGAGTGGCTGCTCACCTGGGTCCTGACCGGCTTTCCCTGGCTCTTTCCTGCGTACGGTCATGTCGATACGGTGCTGGGCGGGTTTGCGCCCGCGGGTGGGGTCATGCTGGTGAGCCTCGCCCTGGCCGGCTCGGTCTGCTCCGTTGCCGTGGCCCATCGATGCGCGCGGCGGTGGCCGGTTCTCGTGGCCGCCCTGGCGCCCTGGATGGTCGGGGCGGTTCTGGGCGCGGTGTCCTGGGTCGAGCCCGGGGAAACTCGGACGGTGGCCCTCGTGCAGGGCAACGTGGACCAGGCCGTGAAGTGGCTGCCCGAGAACCGGCGGCCTATCATCGATCTCTACCGTGGGCTGTCGGAAGACCATTGGGGCGTGGACGTGATGGTCTGGCCCGAGGCCGCCGTCACGGTGATGTCCCACGATGCCGGAGAAGTGCTCGGCGAGCTCGAGCGGGACGGGAAGCGGTCGGGAACCGCGATTCTGCTCGGGCTACCGGCGGTGGAGCGGCTTGCCGACGACCGGATCGTTCTGCGTAACACGGCCATATCCATAGGCGATGGGTCCGGTCGCTACGTCAAGCGGCGGCTCGTTCCCTTCGGCGAGTACGTCCCGCTCGAGGGATGGCTGCGGGGACTCATCGCTTTCTTCGACCTGCCCATGTCGCGGGCCGCGCCGGGGGACTGGCGGCAGCCCCTGCTCAAAGTGGGCGAGGAGCGGGCTGCCATGGCCATCTGTTACGAGATCGTCTACCCGGATCTGGTTAGGGCCCAGGCTGCGGGCGCCGACGTGCTCGTCACCATATCCAACGACACCTGGTTCGGGGCGAGCATCGGCCCGCTGCAGCACATGCAGATGGCACGGATGCGTGCGCTGGAAAACGGTCGCTGGCTGCTGCGCGGGACCAATAACGGGGTCACCGCCATCGTCGATTATCGAGGCGGTCTGGTGGCTCGGCTGCCTCAGTTCGAGGCCGGCGTGCTGCGCGGCGAGTATCGACTCGTCGCGGGCGACACGCCTTACGGCCGATTGGGTGACTGGCCGGTGCTCGTTCTGGTTGCGCTGGGCCTCGTCGCCGGGCTCTGGCGCCGGCTTGCCTCGGCGCGCAGGGCCGCCGCGTAGTGTAGTATGCGGCGGGTGCGCACCCGTCTACGCATAGCCTTTCTGATTTTGCCCGCGCTGGTCCTCACCGGTGGTTGCGGCTTTCAACTTCGCACCTGGGATCTCGGCACCAGCGTGGAGAGCTTCTACGTGAGAGATGCCAGCAACAACCCTCTGGCTTCGCCCCTGCGGCGCGCCCTCAGGCAGGCCGGAGTGGAAGAGGCAGGCAGCGCGTCGGATGCCGAGGTGGTCGTGGTGCTGCTGAATGCTCAGCGGGGACGGCGCAGCGTGTCGGTCACCGACCAGGCCCGGGCGGCGGAGTACGAGATCACCCTCGGCGTTCAGTACCGGGTTCTCGACGGGCAGAGTCAGGAGCTCATCGCGTCGCGATGGGTGCGGGGGACGCGCGTTTTCCGAGTGGATCGTGACAACATCGTTGGCACCAGCGAGGAGCAGGCGCTGCTCGAGCGGGAAATTCAGAACGATCTCATCCAGCAGATCGTGCGGGCGCTCAACACCGTGACCGGCGCGGCCGGCCCCTCGACCAGTGCCGCTTAGGCTGCCGGACCTGCCAAGCCGCCTGTCCGCGGGGCTGGCGCCGCTTTACTTCATCTCCGGCGACGAGACGCTCTTGGTTCAGGAAGCTTGCGATGCGATCCTCGGCCGAGCGCAGGCGGAGGGGTTCACCGAACGGTCCGTGCTTCATGTCGAGCGGGGCTTCCGCTGGAACGACATTCTCCAGGACGCCGCGAGCCTGTCGCTGTTTGCCGAGAAGCGGATCATCGACGTCCGGGTGCGCGGCAACAGCTTCGACCGCGAAGCCTCGGAGATTCTTCGCGCCTACGCGGCGGACCCCTCGTCGGACACCCTGCTGCTCATCCGCTCGGCGCGGCTCGAGCCGCGACAGCGCTCGTCTGCCTGGTTCAAAGCCCTGGATGCAGCCGGGGTCGTGGTCCTCGTCTGGCCGGTGGGCATCGCCGAGCTGCCGCGCTGGCTCGCCGGGCGGCTGCGTGCGGCCGGGCTGTCGCTCACGCCGGACGCCGAGAGCTTCCTGGCGCAACAGGTGGAGGGCAATCTGCTCGCCGCGGTTCAGGAGGTGGAGAAGCTAAAGCTTGCCGATCTGCCCCAGCCCATCGGGACCGAGGAGCTCGTGCGGCAGATGGAGGACTCGGCCCATTACGACGCCTTCGAGCTTATCGATGCGGTTTTCGCGGGTGATGGCGCAAGGGTGAGCCGTATCCTGGCCAACCTCCGTCAGGAGGGCGTATCCCTTTACGCCGTTCTGGCGGCTCTGACGGGTCAGCTCCGGCGTCTGCCCGGGGGGCGGATGGCGCCCCAGCGTCAGCGCCTGGTGGACGGCTTCGTGCGGCGCCTGCGGTTGCCGAACAATCTCCACCGGGTGCTGTCCCAGTGCGCGCTGGTCGACGCCCAGGGCAAGGGCCAACTCCTCGGCGATGCCTGGCTATCCCTGGAGAACGTCTGCCTCCGGCTGGCAGGTCAGCGCGGGCTGCCGTCTCTCGAGCAGGAAGTGTCCCTGCTGCGCAGGAGCTGATCGCGCTCGGCGGAACCCGCCGGCAAGGGCGATCGGCCGGCCGCGCTCAGACCCCGCCCCAGTCCCGGGCCTCGGTGCTCTGGGTCATGAAGTTGGCCACCCAGCGGTGGTAGTTCTGCACGGCCGGCTCGTTGCGGCCGAAGAGGAAGGCCGCTCGCGCGGGGGCGCGAAGCCCGTCCTGAATGCTCTGACCGACGGCGTAGTCCTCGTCGCGCACCGCCTGGAGCACCATGTCGGAGAAGTTGCGAGCCGCGGCCTCGGCCGCCTCCGTTGCGGGTTTCTCCGCCGCCAGGATGCTCTGCCGGGTGACGGTGCTGAACGGGTCCTCTCCGGGGAAGATCTGGCTGACCATGCAGTGGTCGCCGAGAATTACTGAAACCGACAGGTTGGGAAACCCGTTGTGGATCAGGCGAATGTGCTCGAGCGGAGTCCATTCTGACTCCGGCGTGTCCGCCAGGCTACCCAGGGTCCGGCGTCCCAGGGCCAATCGCTGGTGCGGCCCGTAGGTATCCAATACCAGCAGGTTCCCCACGGTGTGCTGACCCACGGTGGCGCCGTGCAACGGGTTGTGGTGATAGATCTCCAGGTAGCCGTCCATGGCGACTTTCCAGCCCGGACCTGTCAGGTCTCGCTGCTCGTACAGATACCAATCCTTGAGATGCAGCGAGCCCAGTTGCTCGGCGAACCCGCCGAGCCAGGCATCCGCGTCGAAATGCTCGCCCGGAGTGAGCATCACCCAGATGACGCCGGCCCGCTCGGCGCAGGCAAGCTCGGTCAGCGCGTAAGCGTCGGGATCCAGATCGCCGAAGGTCTCCGCCGCGTACCGGCCTGACAGGCGGCCCTCGAAATCGAACGTCCAGGCGTGGTAGGGACAGCTGATGATCCGGCGCTCTCCGGCACCTTCCGGGCACAGCCGCGCCCCCCGGTGGGTGCAGACGTTGACAAAGGCACGAACGGTGTCGTCTTCTCCGCGAATGAGCAGAACGGGCACGTTCATGACGGTCATGGCCCGGTAGCAGCCGGGCTCGGGCAGCTCGAGGCTCAAAGCCAGCGCCAGGGGAAGATGCATGAAGATGCGGTCGCGCTCCGCTGCGTAGCGCGATGGGCCTACGTAGGCCTCCACCGGCATCTCGAGGGTGGAGGCCGCCTGGTCGGTGGTCTTGTTCACGAAGTGATGAAGCGCGCGGCGCGCCAGCGACATCATCTCTTCCTCGTGGGTCAGGGTCTCAATCTCCGCCATGACTCGCCTCGAACGCCTGCCATGCCGCCAGCGCCTCGGGGTAGTCCGCGGCGTGCCGCTCGGTGCCCATGACCACCCGGTCGGGACGCGTCAGGCTGGCCCCGTACTCGGAAACGGGCACGTAATACAGAAAGCTGATCTCGCGGTTGGCGAAACGCCAGACGCCGGCTTCTCTGCGATAGCTGTCGTGATAGCGCATGGCCGCGATGCTCATCACGCCGTTGGGCGTGGTCTCCGCGTGGCTCTGGACCACGCCGGTGGCGCGGTCGGGGTCCTTCGGATCCATGGTGATGGTCACGTCGTGGGTCCAGTGGTACCCCGGGCCCCTGATGCCGAGCATGCGGACGAACATGTCGTGGATGGCCTGGCGGCCGGTGGCGACCATGGCTCCGTTCGGTGAGGCGAACACGGCATCCTCGGTGAACAGGTCGTCCAGCGCCGGCATGTCGTGGTGGTCACAGGCAACGGCGTAGGCCGAGACCAGCTCGCGGATGGCTTCTTTGGACTCCAAACGGTCCACTCGTGTGCGCAGTTCGTCCAGCTCGCTCAAAATTTGTGTCCCCGACTCTTAATCTCTTGACCTCGCTGAATATAGAGGCCGCTCACCACGTGATCAACACGGGCCGGCGGCAGATGACGCTCTTTGGAAGGGCGGCTGGAGACGTGTCAGGCGGGCTCGACGAGCATGCCCGAGATGGCCTGGGGGAGCTGAGTAGTGATGATACGGGTTCCGTCGTCCAGACGCGGCGAGCGCACCAGCACGCGCAGCTCGCCGTCGGGCGTCAGGAGCTCGCCGACCCGCTCGATGGCGATGGCATCCAGGCGGTTGTCGTCAACGCGGTACACGCGGTCGTTCTCGTAGATCGACTGGACGGGGAGAGCGACCACGTTGCGCTCCGCGGGTAGCGTGACGGCCACGTCGAGAACTCTCCCGATGGCCGGCAACGGGGCGCCTGGCAGAATGGCCACCTGGAAAAACGCGTCGAGACCGCTCTGCCCCGCTCGCACCCGGTTGGACAGGCGTGAGAGTGGCATGATCCGCCCGTCCGCCGTGCGTGCGGTGATGTTGCCCGTCTCCTGGCCCGAAAGCCGGGCGAAGCGGGCGGCGTAGTTGCCGGGCACCTGCACCCGCACCTCGAAGCCGCCGGCATCGGCCACTTCGGCCAGCGGCATGCCGAGGCTGCTTCGATCTCCCGGGGCGACGAACACGCCCAGCACGGGGCCGGTAAAGGGTGCCTCGACGCGTGCCTTGGAGAGGTCCAGCTCGGCTCTGGCCAGCAGCGCCTCGGCCCGGGCCACGGCCGCCTTCTGGACGGCAATCCGGTTGGGGAAGTCGGCCAGCTCACGAAGATGAGCCTGGTACTGAATGCTCGCCGAGTTTGCCTGGGCCAGGACCTCGTCGAGCAGCGTCCGGCTGATCAGCCCGTCGGCCATCAGCTGCTCGTTNNTGCTCGTTGCGCGCCAGCTTGCGCTCGGCGATCTGCTGCATGGACTGGTAGTGTTTTGTGCTGGCGCGTTCCAGGTCGTGCTGCGTCGTGATGGAGGCCAGGGTCGCCCGGTGGCCGTCCAGCTCTGCCCGGCGCTCTGCCACGCGCAGGCGCGACTCCGCATCGGCCAGGCGGATCAGCGTCTGCCCCTGCTCAACCCAGGCACCTTCCTTGACCAGAACCTCGGCCACCTCGGCGACGAGGTCGGTGCGGATCTTCGCCACGTGGCTCGACTCGACCCGGCCGTAGCCGCGAAACGTGGGGCTCAAGCTCTCCGGGCGAACCGTGACGACGGACACCGGCCAGGATTTCTCGGCTGAGATGTCCGGCGCCGCGGTCGGCCCGGTGGCGAAGATGGAGATGCTCGCCAGCGTGGCCGCCGCGAGGAAGCTGACGGCCACGGCGATGCGCCGGCCCCGGTGGCCGCTTGGAAACCTGCGCGTGAGCGTGCTTAAGGCGGTGTTCATGACGGTGATCTCCCGTTCAGGTGATTCGTTACGTAGGGCCGGACCCGGGTGAGCAGCCGGTCCCGCAGCCAGACTGCGCGGCCCTTCTGGGACTCGAGCATCAGGATCAGCGCTGGTATGACCACCAGCACCAGCAGCGTCGCGAAGCCGAGGCCGAAGCAGAGCGTCACGGCGATGGGGGCGACGTAGAAAGACAGGGTCGAAGTCTCAAACATCAGCGGCAGAAGACCGGCGATGGTGGTCAGCGATGTCAGGATGACCGCGCGGAATCGGGCCTGAACAGCGTTCTCTAAAGCAGCGCGAAGGGTCATGCCGGCTTCGAGATCGCGCTTGAAGAAGCTGATCAGGACGATCGAGTCGTTGACGACGATGCCCGTGAGCGAGAAAAACGCCAGCAGCGACATGGCGCCGACGTCCCAGCCCGTGACCCAGTGACCCAGCACCGCGCCGGTCAGGCCAAAGGGAATGGCCGCCATGATGGCCACGGGCCAGAGATAGGAGGAGAACACCCAGGCGAGAATCAGGTAGATGAGGATGAGCGTGAGCAGGCCGCCCAGGGCCATGGTGCCGAGGATGACCTGGTCGTGCTCGGACTTGCCGCCGAGCCCGAAAGTGAGGTTGTACCGGTCGAGAATCTCCGGGAGGACCTTGGCCTCGACGTCGGCGGTGATGGCCAGGGCATTCGCGGTCCGGGGATCCACGTCGGCGTTGACGCTGATCGCCATCCGACCGTTGTGGTGCCGTATGATGTCGATGCCGCGTCGGTTGTCGAGCTCGGCGACGTTAGCCAGGGGCACGAACTCCCCGGCCGGCGTGCGGATGGGAAACTGACGCAACCGGGCCAGATCGTCGCGCTCGGCGTCGGGCAACATCACCCGTACCTCCAGCTCGCTGTCCTGCTCGTTGAAGATCTGCACCCGGGCGCCGCTGTAGGCGGCCCGCAGCTGGCTGCCGATGGCCTCGGCCGTGAGCCCGAGAGTCCGGCCGAGCGGCGTGATCTGGAAAATGATCTGCTCCCGCCCGTAGGGCAGGTTGTCGATGACGTTGGACACGCCGGGGTACGCGGCGAGCGCGTGTGTCAGCTCCTCGGCGCCCTGCTTCAAGAGGTCCAGGTCGTCGCCGCTCAGCACCAGTGTGATGTCCGGCTGGCCGTTGTTCTGCCCGCCCTCCACGGCGACGACAAGCTGCTCCACGTACGGCGGCTTGACGATGCGCTCGCGCCAGCGCGCCACGAACGTCTCCGGCGTCAGGCTGCGCGACTCCTCGTAGGCGTACGAGGCGGCGACTGAGCCGTACTGCTCGCCGCTGAGGCCGTCGCCGTTGAATCTCGCCCGGTTCAGCTTGGTCATCCAGCCGAGCAGGTTGGGGCTCGCGGCCGTTTCGTCGACGTCCACCAGGGTCGACTCCAGGTGCGCCAGAAAGTCGCGCTTGTCGTCGTCGCTGGCGGCATCGCTGAACTGCACGTCGGCCTGCACGCCTTCGATGTCGAATCCGGTCACCAGCGCCACCCCCACGTGCTGCGAGGCGATCAGCGATCCGGCGACGACCATGCCGCCAATCGCCGCGCACAGGGTGGCCCCGGGGTAGTCGAGCGCTTTCCGCGCGAGGGTCATGAACTGGCGGTCGCGGAACCCGAAGAAGGCCGCGTCGAACCGCCGCCGCCAGCCGGTGGGCGGTTTGACCTTGGCGAGGCTCACGCGCAGGTGGCTGGGGAGGACCAGGAAGCACTCCATCAGGGAGGCGGCGATGATGCACAGCAGCACCGTGGGCAGCACCAGGATGATGTCGCCCATGGGGCCGCCGATGAGTAGCAGGGGAATGAAGGCGGCCAGGGTAGTCAGCGAGGAGGTCACCACCGGTACCCACATGCGGCGCGCGCCGGAGACGGCGGCGTCCATGGGCGTCTTGCCCCCGGCGAAGTGGGTGGCGGCATCCTCACCGACCACAATGGCGTCGTCCACCACGATTCCCAGGGCCATGATGAAGCCGATCAGCGCGATGATGCTGATCCCGTGACCGAAGACCAGGTGAAAGAGCGCCAGCCCCATCAGGAAGCTCACAGGTATCCCGACCATCACCCACCAGCCCACGCGGCCGTTGAGAAACAGGAACAGGGTCAGAACCACGAGCACCAGGCCCGACAGGCCGTTCTTTGCGATCATGTCGAGCTGGGCGCCGAGCAGGTCCCACACGTCGAAGACGCGTTCCAGGCGGACGCCCTCTGGCAGGGCGGGCGCCTGCTCCGCGAGCCAGCCGTCCAGCATCTGGTCGGCCTGGTAGGCGTCGGCCTCGGTGGACCGCATCAGCGTCATCTCGATGGCCGGCCGGCCGCCGCTGGTGATCATGGGCTGGCCGCGCTGGGGACGGCGCACAACCTCCGCGATATCGCCGATGCGGACGATCTGGTCGGCGGAGGTCAGGTGAAGCTGCTCGAAGCCGAGAGGGTCGCGCCGCTGGTCGAGGCTGCGCAGCTGCCGCGAGCCCTGGCCGCTGCCTACCGTACCCGCTGGCACGTTACGGCTGACTCGCGACACCTCCCGCGCCAGGTCGTTCAAGGTGAGGTCGAGCTCGTGCAGGCGCCGTCCTGGCACCAGCAGCGCGATTTCCTCGGCAGGCAGGCCGTCGTAGCGTACCGCCTCAACGCCGCGGGCCATGAGCGCGCGCTCCATGTCCCGGGCGATCGGGATCAGCTCGCTCACCTGGCCAGGGCCGGTGAGCAGCAGGCTCGCGATGGGCTCGAGGTCCTTGAACCGGGCGATGGTCGGTGGCTCGATGTCGGGGGGCAGATTGCGGATGTTGGCCACGCGCTGTTTCACCTGGTCTAAAGCCAGCGTCATGTCGGCGCCCTGGTGAAACTGAGCCCAGATGGCCACGCTGCCGTTCTCCGTGCGGGACGCAAGCTCCTTGAGGTCGTTGAGGGTCTTGAGCTGCTGCTCGATCGGAGTCGTGACCAGGCTTTCCACGTCCTCCGCGCTGGCCCCGACCCACTGGATCTGCACGAACACCAGGGGAAAGCTTGCGGGAGGGTCCAGCTGGGATGGCATGGAGCGGATGGCCCACAAACCCGCCAGGGTCATCATGATCATGGTCAGGTTCGCGGCGACCCGGTGCTGAGCGAACCGCGTGATCATGGGCGGTCCGCCCGGATGGGCTGCCCTGGCCCTTCCGCGGAGGGGTTTGAATGTGTCTGTGCGCGTCGCACTGCGTCCTGCGCCTTTCGCTGCTCCTGACAGGGATGCTTTCACGAACCGTGCCAGGGGGGTCCGACGGCTGCGATCCCCAGAAACAGGGGGTTTAAGGGGCGTCGCGTTCCGCGGCAAGCGGGTTTGCCCTGGTGGTTTTGACCAACTGTTGGCGCAGGTGCCGCACCGGTGCCGGGTTGGCGGGCGGCGAGATAAATCGCCGGCATCTGCTGCTCTTTTACCGGTGGTTCCTTACAATAGCCGGCTCGCCCGCAGTTGAGGAATCGCAGTGACGGTAAACGAATCCGGCCTGTCCTCGGACATGGCCCCGGACACGACGGTTAGTGCCCGGGAACAGTTCGGCGTCGAGCATGACTTTGAGGTGCCGGCGTTCACCAGACGAACGGACTACGTGCCGCAGGTGGACGCGGACTACCGCTTCGACCCCGACACCACGCTCGCCATCCTTGCGGGGTTTGCCCACAACCGCCGGGTGATGATCGCCGGCTACCACGGCACCGGTAAATCCACCCATATCGAGCAGGTGGCCGCGCGGCTGAACTGGCCGTGCATCCGGATCAACCTGGACAGCCACATCAGCCGCATCGACCTGATCGGCAAGGACGCCATCGTGCTGGAGGACGGCAAGCAGGTCACCGAGTTCCGCGAGGGCATGCTGCCCTGGGCGCTCCAGCACCCGATGGCGCTGGTCTTCGACGAGTACGACGCCGGCCGCCCGGACGTGATGTTCGTCATCCAGCGGGTGCTCGAGGTCGAGGGCAAGCTGACCCTGCTCGACCAGAACAAGGTCATCACGCCTCATCCGTTCTTCCGCCTGTTCTCCACCACCAACACCATCGGTCTTGGCGACACCACCGGGCTCTATCACGGCACCCAGCAGATCAACCAGGGCCAGATGGACCGCTGGAACATCGTCACCACCCTCAACTACCTCGAGCACGAAGCGGAAGTGGAGATCGTGCTGGGCAAGGCCAAGCACTACGCGGAAACCGAGGACGGCGCGCGCACCATCTCCAACATGGTGGCGGTTGCCGATCTCACCCGTAAGGGCTTCGTCAACGGCGACGTCTCCATCGTGATGTCGCCACGGACGGTGATCACCTGGGCGGAGAACGCCGAGATCTTCGGCGACCTGGGATTTGCCTTCCGCGTGACCTTCCTCAACAAGTGCGACGAGCTCGAGCAGCCCATCGTGGCCGAGTACTATCAGCGCTGCATGGGCGAGGATCTCGGATACGCCACGGCGGGAATTGCGCTCAAGTCGGCTTGAGATCTGACCAGCGCTGATGTCTGAGGAAGAACACCCGCTGGAGCCGTTCAAGCGGGCCACCACCGCCACCATCCGAGCCATCGCGGAGAACGACGAGCTGGAGGTCACCTTCGGCCAGGGCCCGCCCACCCTCCGCGGCAATCGCATTCGCGTGCCGCTGCCGGCCGTAGGCTCAGCCCCGGAGGAGGTCGACGCCGTTCGCGGCATGGGGGACGAGTTCGCCTTGCGCATCCGCTACCACGATGACGACGTGCACCGTAGCCGCACGCCGCGCTCGGGGCCGGCCCAGGAGATGTTCCAGTGGATCGAGGACGCGCGCATCGCGTCCATCGGCTCCCTGCGAATGGAGGGCGTCGCCCAGAACCTGGACGCGAGCCTGGAAGTCCAGTGCCAGCAGGCCGCCTTCGACACCATCACGGCGGAGGCGGACGCGCCGTTGAGCGTGGCCGTGGGCCTGCTGGTCCGCCAGCACCTCACGGGCCGAGAGCTGCCCCCTTCCGCCGAGAACGTGGTGCGATTCTGGCGCGACTACGTGGAGGAGAACGCGGGCGACGACATCGACGCCCTGCGCGACTGCCTGCTCGATCAGGAGGAATTTGCCGAGCGCTGCCGGGCCATCATCGCGGATCTGGGCCTCGGCGCCGAGCTCGACGAGCCGCCTGATCTCGACGACAGCCAGGACGAGACCGACGCCATGGACGAGGACCAGGAAGCGGATTCGGACATCAGTCCGGACGACGTGGTTCTCGACGACGACTCCATGATGGAGGAAAGCGCCGAAGGCGACGCTACCATGATGGAGATGGACGCTGAGATGGACATGGACGAGCTCGGCGCGGAAATGGAGCCCGACGAAGCGCCCACGCAGATGCCCGACGAGAGCGGGCGCATCCGCATGGACTTCAACTACGAGGCGTACACCCAGGAGTTCGACGAGACCATCCGCGCCGAGGAACTGTGCGACGCCGACGAGATGATCCGGCTGAGAGCGCTGCTCGATCAGCAGCTCGTCCCCTTACAACACGCCACGTCCAAGCTTGCCAACCGGCTGCAGCGCAAGCTGATGGCCAAGCAGAGCCGCACGTGGGAGTTCGATCTGGACGAGGGGATGCTCGACACCTCGCGGCTTTCCCAGGTGATCATCGACCCGATGAACCCGCTGGCCTACAAGCAGGAAAAGGAGATGCAGTTTCGCGACACGGTGGTCACGATGCTCATCGACAGCTCCGGGTCCATGCGCGGCCGCTCCATCACCATCGCCGCCATGTGCGCGGACATCCTCGGCCGCACCCTCGAGCGCTGCTCGGTGCGCGTGGAGGTGCTCGGTTTCACCACCCGTGCCTGGCGGGGCGGTCAGTCCCGGGAGAAGTGGATCGCCTCGGGCAAGCCGTCCAACCCGGGCCGCCTCAACGATCTGCGCCACATCATCTACAAGGCCGCCGACGATCCGTGGCAGCGCACGCGCCGCAATCTGGGCCTGATGATGCGCGAGGAGCTGTTGAAGGAGAACATCGACGGCGAGGCGCTCATCTGGGCCCACAACCGGCTCGTGGTCCGCCACGAGGAGCGCAAGGTGCTCATGGTCATCTCCGACGGCCTGCCGGTGGACAACTCCACGCTGCTGGTGAACCCGAGCAACTATCTCGAGCAGCACCTGAAGTACGCCATCGACCAGATCGAGAACTACTCGGCGGTGGAGCTAATCGCCATCGGAATCGGTCACGACGTAACCCACCATTACAAGCGCGCGGTCACCATCACGGATGCGGAGCAGCTCGGCGGTGCCATGACGGAGCAGCTGGCGGAGCTCTTCGAGGCCAAGCGTTGACAAGCGTTCAGGGGCGGAGGCTTCCCCGGCGCTCCAACCATGAAGCGGTCGCGACCCGAGCTAGCCCACCACGAAGTTGAGCAGACGGTTCGGCACGTAGATGACCCGGCGGACCTCCGCGCCGTCCAGGTGGCGGGCGACGTTCTCCTCGGCCCGGGCCAGCGCCTCGGCGTCGGCCTGCCCGGCGCCGGGTGCCAGGCTGATGGTGCCGCGCAGCTTGCCGTTGACCTGCACGGCCACCGAGACCACCTCATCGCGGACCTTGTCCGCGTCGTAGCTCGGCCAGTTGGCGCCGGCGAAGATGCTCTCGCCGTGTCCCAGCCGCTGCCACAGCTCCTCAGCCAGATGGGGGGCAAAGGGCGCGACCATGACCACCAGCGGCTCCACCTCCGCCACTGCCGGCTGCCGGCCGCCGGCGCGCACCGCGTTCAGGCACTCCATCATGGCGGCGATGGCCGTGTTGTAGCCGAGCTCCGGAATCTGCTCGGTGGCCTGCTTGATGGTCTTGTGCAGCTTGCGCTCCACGTCCTCGTCCGCCTCCGCGTCGGGCCTGGCGGTCAGCACCGCGTCCCACAGCCGGTGCAGGAAACCGAAGGGGCCCTGGATGCCCTCGTCCCGGTAGTCGCCGCCCTCCTCGAGGGGGCCCATGAACATCAGGTAGGTGCGGAAGGTGTCCGCGCCGAACTGGTCGATGATGGCGTCCGGGGTGATGACGTTGCCGCGGCTCTTCGAC
>JABAHO010010800.1_pt1 | contig 13455 bp, 14 predicted proteins | sample 7062071 | NCBI WGS metagenome assembly JABAHO01 (sample SAMN14534356, study PRJNA622989) | marine sediment metagenome | biome: marine biome [ENVO:00000428]; feature: marine pelagic biome [ENVO:01000023]; material: deep marine sediment [ENVO:00002113] | place: India: Gulf of Kutch | collected...
GGGTGGCGTCGGCGGTGATATTCATCAGCGCTGAGCCGAACTGCAGCTTGCCGAGCTCGGCCAGATCCAACCATGACGTGCCGGCAAAGGCGGCCTCCCAACCGAGGATCCGATCCAGCTCGGTGGCGTGGCCGACCGATTCGTGAATCTGCAGAGCCAACTGGCTTGATTCGAGAATTACGTCCGTCGTGGCGGCCGGGCATTCGTCGGCGGTTAGAAGCGCTACAGCTTCCTCGGCAACTCTGCCGGCGTTGCCGGGAAGGTCGAATTTGCGGATCACTTCGTAGCCGCCGCTCTCGAACTGCCCGAAAGCCTGTGGATAAGAGCGACGCTGGGTCTCGGCTTCACCGATGGCGGTGGCGGCAATGTCTCCGCCGGATTCGACCAGGTGCTGGGAGATTCGGTGGCCTTGGCTCGAAACGAAGAATTTCTCCGTGTCCCAGAAGTTCATGGACGCTTGCGCCAGGGTCACTCCCTCGATCTCTTGCATCGTTGCGGTCAGGTCGACAAGAAGATCGGCCTTCTCGGAAAGCGCCACGTCGAACGGATTCTCCTCGTGAGGAGTTTCGTAGTGGGCTTCAACGACCGACACGTCTGCGAGTTCGAGAGCCGCCCCCGGCGCCATTGCCGAGGCGGCCGCGATCGCCGAGGCCTCGGCTCCCGCCGACCGGGCGGCCTGCTCCGTCAACTCCGGAGTGGCATAGAAACCCCACGAGGAGCCGATCAGGGCACGTACCCCGACGCCGGCCTTCTCGTCATAATCCAGCGACTCGAGATTGCTGTTCAGAGCAGCCAATCCTTGCTGTTTGTTGAGAACTACCCGAGCGTCGGCATAGGTGGCTCCTGCGGCCAACGCCCCCTCAACCGCCGCTTGTGAGATGTCGAACACGGAGCGACTCTATCGGGAAAAGACACCAGAACCCACCTCGAGCCGGTTACCTTGCTCGGATGACTCCCTCCCCAAGCCGGGACGACTGGCCATTCGCGTCGAGTGACGGTGGAGGCCTGCGCTGCGTCTTGCAGCGCCGACCGCGACGCCCCAAGAAGCGCCCGGTCGCGAGGCCCGGATCCCCCCGCGCGGTCCAGGTCTTTCGCAAGTCGCGCCCCTAAGACGAGCCTCTAAGCTCAAGGTGTGGGACAACCGACCGTCACCGTTTTCGGATCGTCAGTAGGCCAGCCCGGCGACCCCGCTTATGAAGAGGGTGTCGAGTTCGGCCGCCAATTGGCCAAGGCCGGCTACGCCGTGGCCACGGGTGGTTACGACGGCACCATGGAAGCCGTGTCTGCCGGAGCACACGATGTCGAGGGTCAGGTGATTGGTGTCACCGCCCCTACGGTCTTTCCCCACAGAGAGACCGCCAACCGATTTGTCAAAGAGCACATCCGAGCCGCCAGCCTCACTGAGCGCATCCACGAGCTCGTCGATCTCGCCGACGTCTCGGTGGCGTTGCCCGGCGGCATAGGAACTTTCACTGAGCTCATGGTGGCTTGGAACCTGGCCTTCGTCGCACAGTTCAGTGATGCCCCACCCCATCCGGTGATCGCCGTGGGTCCCGAATGGCGCCGATTGGTTTCGCAGCTGGCCCAGGAATTCGAAACTGAGACCGAACTCGTGACCTGTGTAGATACCGCGGCCGACGCTGTCGCCGAGATAAAACGCCGAGTGCCGCTCCACTAATCTGCCCAGCACTATGAGTGGATTCCTTCTGGGTCACATAGTTGACCCCAAAACCGGAGATAAGACCGGAGACGACGTCGACTATGACCCGTCCGACCTGACTACCCACGGGGTAATCGTCGGGATGACCGGGTCGGGCAAGACCGGCCTCGGCGTGATCCTGCTCGAGGAAGCGCTGTCTAAAGGGCTCCCCACGCTGATCATCGACCCCAAGGGCGACATGGGCAACTTGCACCTGCTGTTTCCGGATTTCGCCGGAAGTGACTTCGAGCCATGGGTGAGTCCCGATGAGGCCCGTCAGGAGGGCATCAGCATCGCCGAGCTCGGCACCAGGACGGCCGAGCTGTGGAAAAAAGGCATTTCCGGCTGGGATCCCGGCCTCAAGGTCATCCGCAGACTCAAAGACCAAGTCAACTTCACGATCTACACACCGGGCTCGCAGGCCGGCGTGCCGGTCAACGTGGTGGGATCGCTGGCCGCACCCGACATCGACTGGGGACGGGACGCCGAGGTCGGCCGCGACGAGATCGAAGGATTTGTCTCGGGCCTGCTGACACTGGCCGGCATCGATGCTGACCCGCTGTCGAGCCGTGAACACATCCTTCTCGCCAACATCATCGAAAAGTCTTGGAGCGCTGGGAAGGACTTGGACATGGCGTCGCTGATCGGCCAAGTGCAGGACCCGCCGCTTCGCAAGCTCGGAGTCTTCGAAATAGACAGCTTCTTTCCACCCAAGGAGCGAACCGACCTGGCCATGCGACTCAATGGGCTCGTGGCCTCCCCCTCATTCTCATCTTGGGTCGAGGGAGCCCCGATCGATATCAATGCGATGCTCTATGAGTCCGACGGCTCACCGCGCGCCGCGATCATCTATCTCGCGCACCTTTCCGAGGAGGAGCGCCAGTTCGTCGTGACCATGATCCTGTCCAAAGTCGTTACCTGGATGCGCGGGCTCTCGGGAGCCACCGACCTGCGAGCATTGGTCTACATGGACGAGGTCTTTGGCTTTGTGCCCCCGACGGCCAATCCCCCATCGAAGAAACCGATCCTCACGATGCTCAAACAGGCCCGGGCCTTCGGAGTGGGCTTGGTTTTGTCGACCCAAAACCCCGTCGACCTCGACTACAAGGCGATGTCCAACGCCGGAACTTGGATGGTCGGTCGTCTTCAAACCGAGCGTGACAAGGCCCGTATTCTCGAAGCTCTCGAATCAGCCGCCGGCAGCCGGGATATGAAGGCGATCGACGGGATGATCAGCGGGCTCGACAAGCGGCAGTTCCTGATGCATAACACCCGCGATCCCGAGCCATCTGTGTTTTCGACCCGCTGGGCTATGTCGTATCTGCGTGGACCGCTGACTCGTGATGAGGTGGAAACGCTCACCGCCGATGCCCCCGAGCGCCGGTTGAGCGCAGCGCCCGTCAGTCAGGCCGAAGCAGTGACCACAGCTGCCGCCGACGATGAGACGCCGGTAGCTCCCGAAGTGGCTCCCAGAGTTCCGGTGTACTACTTGGACCCGGCTGCTCCGTGGGCATCGGAAGTGGGAGCTGATCCCAGCGGGTCTCGATTCGAGGCCATGGTCGCGGCCCGGGTGCAGCTGGTATACGACGAGACCAAGGCCAAGTTACGCCACGAGCAGGAGTGGGAGGCCATCTTCCCGAGGTTGGGAGAAAACTTCGACGCCGCCGACGCCATTGCCGTAGATGTCGACGACCGCGACTTCCGATCTGAGCCTCTCGAGGATGGCAACTATGCGCTGGTCGATGCCCCGATCGACAAGGCCAGCTTCTGGACCTCGGTCGGCACTGAGCTCAAGGATCACCTTTACCGCCACGCCACCGTCGAGGTCTTCGCCAATCCCAAACTCAAGCTTTATTCCCGGGTCGGTGAGAGCGAAGAGGAGTTCGAAGAACGATGCGACCGCGCCGCCGAAGATGCGGCCGATGCAGAAATCGTGAAGGTGCGTAAGCGGCTCGACGCCAAGCTCGATCGAGCCAAGGATCAGCTGGCAGCGGCCCATCGCCGGATGGAGGAGCTCGATGTCGACGTCGACACCCGCAAGCGAGATGAGTTGCTCTCGGGCGCCAGTGACGTCCTCGGGATTCTTCTCGGTGGTAGACGGAGCCGCTCGCTTTCGGGCGCTTCCCGGCGCCGCAGCCAGACTCAGCGAACCAAACAGCGGCTGCGCACCGCCCAGGCAAAGGTTCAGGACAAGATCGATGCGATTGCCGAACTCGAACAGGACATAGTCGATGAGGTGGCAGACATCAACGACAAGTGGGAGGACCTCGCCTCCGAGATCGAAACGATCGAAGTGGGGCTCGAGAAGAACGACATTGCAATCGACGAGGTGGCCCTGGTGTGGGTCAGGAAGTGACCACCTCGGTAATAGCTTGCAGGGCATGGTCGACATCGGCCGAATCGATCCCCAGATGAGTCACCGCCCGAATTCGGTCGACACCAACCGCAAGCATCAGGACGTCCCGCTCGGCTAGTCGGTGGCACACCGCGGTTGCGTCGTCGACGGAGAAATAGACCATGTTGGTCTGCACGGCCGCCGGGTCAATGGCGATCTCAGGCATTTCGCTCAAGCCGGCGGCCAGCCGGCTGGCGGTCTCGTGGTCTTCCGCAAGGCGATCACGGTGATTCTGTACGGCATATCGGGCGGCGGCCGCCATCATCCCAGCTTGGCGGAAGCCACCGCCAAACATCTGCTTGAAACGACGGGCGCGTGTGATCAACTCGCGATCACCGACCAGGGCCGACCCCATTGGGGCACCCAGGCCTTTGGAGAAGCACACTGAAACTGTGTCGAAGCCGGCCGCTAACTCCCGCTCCGGTAGCCCACAGGCAAGCGAGGCGTTCCACAATCGGGCCCCGTCGAGGTGAGTGGCTAAGCCCGCTTCGCGAGCTGCCCCGGTGACCGACTGCANNGGTGGAGGGTTCGTAGATCCAGGCCGGCTCGACACCGGAGGGAGCCGGCAGGGCGTCGAGCACCTGCTGTGCGGCGAACGTGCCATCGGCTGACGCAACCTCGTTGCTGACGACGCCCGACAGAACCGCCGGCGCCCCCACCTCCGAGCGAAAAACGTGTGAACCCTCGGCGGCTATGACCATGTCACCGGGGTCGGTATGGACCCGCATCGCGGCCTGGTTGGACATCGTGCCGGTTGGCACATACATGGCGTCTTGTTTGCCGAGGAGAGCGGCTACGTGTTCCTCCAGCGCCAGCACTTCGGGGTCGTCGTGAAAAACGTCGTCTCCCACCGCAGCCTCGGCGATCACCTTGCGCATCGCGTCGGTCGGCGTCGTGACAGTGTCACTGCGGAGATCAATCATCTCCGCAGTGTATTGCGCGGCTCTATCCGTGACCGACGAGGTCCCGAAACATCGTGGCGGTCTCGTCGTTGAAGGCGACCAGCTTCACAACTGCAACTTCGGTGTCGGCATTGCGCAATGCACTCAGCGCCACCTCGGCTGCCGCCCGCATGGGATAGCCATATACCCCGGTTGAGATCGCCGGAAAGGCCACCGACACGGCACCCAACTCGTCGGCTACCTGCAGCGATCGCCGGTAGCAGGAGGCCAGGAGGTCAGCCTCACCGTCATCACCGCCTTGCCATACTGGGCCGACGGTGTGAATGACCCACTTGGCCGGCAGAGCGAAGCCGGGGGTTGCCTTGGCATCACCGGTGGCGCAGCCGCCGAGAGGGCGACAGGCCTCGAGCAGTTCGGGCCCGGCCGCCCGGTGGATGGCTCCATCCACTCCGCCACCCCCCAGTAGAGAGTTATTGGCGGCGTTGACGATGGCGTCGACCTGCAGGCTTGTAATGTCGCCGACCTCGACCTCGATGTGCACCGAGTTACTCGTTGCCCTCGACAATCGCCCACAAGAGGTCGCGGATGCTGGCGATCCCCAACAGCTCGTTGCCGTCCATGACGGGGAGGTGTCGGTAGCCGGTCTCGAGCAGCCAGGTGGCCGCTTCTTCCACGTCGACGTCGGGAGCGAACAGATCGGGCTCGGTCATCCAATCACGAGCCTTTTCCGACGTCAGGTCGGCATCCTCGCTCACCGCACGCATGATGTCGCGTTCGGTCAGGATCCCCACCAGGGCGTGTCCGTCCACCACGCCGACGCTGCCGACGCCGGTTTTGGTCATCGACTGGGTCACTTCCCGTAGGGTGGTTTCCGGCCCAACCACCTCAGCTCCGCCACCGACAAGCGCTTCCAGTTTCACGTCACACCCTCCCTCAGATGCCAGGCTACACGTGCAGCAGTACGCGATAGGCGATAAGCCATAGGCAAATCGTCAAAAAGCAAGAAGAGGCTCCTAAGTTTTCTGGCCTACTGCCTACTGCTTCCTGCCTACTGCCTATTGCTGACTGCTTACTGCGTGTAGCTAGACGAGGTCCTGCTCGCGGATGCCGAACGAGGGGTGACGGAGTCGGCACAAAGCCAGTTTTTCGAGCTGACGAATGCGCTCTCGAGTCAGGTTGAATTCCTCACCGATTTCTTCGAGTGTGCGCGGCACACCGTCAAGAAAGCCATAGCGAAGGCCCAGAATGCGGCCCTCGCGATCCGGCAAGCGCTCAATGGAAAGCCGGAGGCTGTTGGCGATGTCCATCTCTTCGGTGACCCGAACGGGATCGACCGCTTCCTCGTCCTCGATGAAGTCACCGAGCTGGGCACCGTCCTCACCGACGGGCTGCTCGAGCGAGACGGTGTCGGCCACACCGAGAGCGAGCTCGACCTTGTCGACGGTCACGCCGGCTTCCTCGGCGATCTCATCCGGCCTGGGATCCCGTCCCAGCTCGGCCTTGAGGCTCGCCTGGGCGGCACGGACCGCAGCCAGGGTGTCATGCAGGTGCACGGGAATGCGAACTGTGCGTGACTTGTCGGCGATCGCCCGGGTGATCGCCTGGCGGATCCACCAGGTGGCGTACGTCGAGAACTTGAAGCCCTTGCGCCAGTCGAACNNCGCTTCAGCTCGGTCTCTTCCCGCTTGTCCTTGTAATCCTTGGCTTCGAGTCGAGCGGCCGCCTCTTCCCCGGTTTCGATCTTCTGGGCGAACTCGACTTCCATCTCGGCGGTCAAAAGGTCGTATTCGCCGATAGCGGTGAGGTATTGACTCACCAGGTCAGTTGTCAGTCGCCCCCGGTCGTCGGTCAGCTTGTTGCGCTCACGGGCGCGCGGCCTAGTGGTCGTTGCCATAAACGGCGTTCCTCCTCAAGTGGTGCTCCCAGGACGCACCATAAGTGCATCGGCGCATCAATATGACATAGAAATGCCGGTTTGAGAACCCCCCAATTAGTGGTTTTTCTTTCCATCTCCAATTACACGGCATTTGCGGACTCTCCTCATGATTTTTTTCGGCAGAAACTGCGTTTTCTGCACCCCGAGCTAGCTTCAGGTCATGGCCAACCGACTCGCCGACGAGACCAGCCCTTACCTACTGCAACACAAAGACAACCCCGTGGATTGGTACCCATGGGGGGAAGCGGCCTTCGCCAAAGCCCGCGACGAGAACCGGCCCCTTCTCATATCGGTTGGCTATTCGGCCTGCCACTGGTGTCATGTAATGGAGCGCGAGTCGTTTGAGGATCGGGAAACCGCCGAGCTGATGAATCGCCTCTTCGTCAACGTCAAAGTGGATCGTGAAGAACGGCCCGATGTTGACGACATCTACATGTCCGCAGTGCAGGCCATGAGCGGCCATGGCGGCTGGCCGATGACCGTCTTCCTGACACCGGACGGGAAGCCGTTCTTCGCCGGGACCTACTTCCCCAAAGAGGATCGGGGAAACATGCCGTCGTTTCGCCGTGTGCTCGTGAGCGTTGCCGACGCCTGGCAGGAACGGCGGGATGAGGTCCTGGCCCAAGCCCACGAGATAACCACGGCGATCACTCGTCAGATCCCGGCCGGGACCGAGGCGATCACATCTGGACAACTCGAAGCTGCCTACTCCCACATGATGCACACACTTGATCGCCAGGAAGGTGGTTTCGGGGGAGCGCCCAAGTTTCCGCAGGTTCCGTCGCTCGAATTCCTGCTGAGGGTGGTTGACGCGCCGTGGGCTCCAGAAGCGGCCACTGCACTTCAGCTCACGCTCGACCGCATGGCGGCGGGAGGCATCTATGACCACCTGGGCGGGGGCTTCGCCCGGTATGCCACCGACCGGAGCTGGTTGGTCCCCCATTTCGAGAAGATGTTGTACGACAACGCCCTGCTGGCTCACCTGTACCTGTGGGCGTCCCTGGAGCTCGATGATCGGAATTACGCAACGGTCGCCCGCGAGACGCTCGACTACATGTTGCGAGACTTGGGCCAGCAGGCTGGTGGGCTGTCATCTGCGGAAGACGCCGACAGCGAGGGCGTGGAGGGAAAGTTCTACGTCTTCGACTACGCCGAGTTCACCGACATTGTCGGAAGTGACTCCCCGGTGGTAGCCGACGTTTTGGGGGTTTCGCAAGCCGGCAACTTCGACGGCAGCAACATCCTCCACAACGCCCGCCCTGCGACCGAAGTTGCAGCCGAGCACGGGCTGGCAGAGGACGAGGTGGTCGCGGCCGTAGACGAAGCCAAGCGCAAGCTGTTGGCAGTCCGCGAAACGCGAACGAGGCCGGGGCTCGATGACAAGGTAATCACCGCCTGGAACGGTCTTGCCCTCCGGGCGTTGGCCGCAGCCGGAGCCGTTTGGAAGGAGGAGCGCTACCTGGCGGCCGCTCGCCGCAACGCCGGCTTTGTCCTGTCCGAGCTGCGGCGTGCTGACGGCCGTTTGCTGCGTTCGTATCGGGCGGGTAAGGCCCAGGTGCCGGGCTTCCTCGAAGACTACGCGGCCTACGCGGTTGGGCTGTTCACTTTGTATCAAGCAACCGGGGAGGTCGAGTGGTACCTAGCCGCGCTCGACCTCACCAGGGAAATGATCGACCTGTTCTGGGACAACGACAAGTTCTATGCAACCGGGTCGGATGCCGAACCGTTGATCACCCGACCCGTCGACTTGATGGACAATCCGGCGCCGTCGGGAAACTCGCTGGCAGCCGAAGCATTGCTAGTTGCCGCCCTCTACACGGGGGAGACCGAACTGTTCGATCTGTCTGAGGCAACGATCCGAGCGGGTGCCAACCTTGCCGAGCAGTACCCATCAGCAGTCGGCCATCTGCTGGCGGTTGCTCACAGCTGGCAGAAACCACCCAAGGAGCTGGCGATCGTGGGACGCGGCGCCGGGCTGGTCGACGTGGCCTGGGAGCGTTATCGACCCGGTGTCGTGCTGGCAACCGACCCGGGAGACGGTTCCGGNNGAGCGGTTCGTGTGCCAGGCGCCCGTCCAGACACCGGATGAGTTGAGAGCCCAACTCGCATAATCGAGCGATTAGCAACGTTTTTCTCGGATTCCGCTACTGATATTCCGGACAATTCGCGAATTACCGCTGTCCGCGTCATATCATCCCCCCGCACCCATGAGTGATCGATGTCCGATCTGCGCAGGCGCCATCTCCGCCGAATCGCCCACCTGCCCATCCTGCGGCCACGACTTGGTCGACGCCCGTCCGGTGGATGGACGGAGCGTCGAAAGGACGCGGATCGGAGCGAAGACACCTGCCACCGATGAGCTGACCACCGAGAGTCTTCTCGCCGCCCCATCCGTTTATCGGAAACTGCTCGAACCGGACCCCTTGAGTCCGCTGTGGACGGAGACCGACGATCCCCTGGCAATGCCGCTACCCACCCGCGAGCGCAGGCCCGACCGTTGGAAGCCGGCCGCAGTCGCCGCGGTAGTCGCGTTCATCGCCATCTTCGGGATTATCCAGCTCTTCTCGGGAGACGACGAGCCGGCTACTGAGGTCCTCGGCGTCACGGCCGACTCCACCCCGGCAGTAACCACGACGCTCCCGTCGACTACCACGTCGGTTGTCACCACGACGACTGTGCCGGCCACTACGACGACGACCCGAGCGATGCCGACTATCAAGGCCTTCGGCGAACCGATACCGCTCGAGGACCTCCGGCTGGGCGCCTTCGCCCTGCGCCCCTTCGACTTCGGGGATCCCTGGGCCCGGGTATTGGGACGGCTGGCCGCCAGCCTCAACGAAGCCACCGAGGTGAGCTTCAAGACCACCTCCGCCGGTGAGCTGGGGACATGTGTCGGAGACACCTTCCAGACCGCCCGCTGGGGTCGACTCCTCGTGATCGGAGTAGAGGACGGGGACGGCGAGATGGTGTTTGCCGGCTATCGACTCGACCAGGCCTATGACTCGATCAGCTATCCCACTCTGCGCACCATCAGCCGGCTGGGCGTCGGCGACAGCGTCTCAACACTGGAGTTCACCTACCCCCGGGTGCGCTACACCGATGACCCAGAGCTGGGCCAGGTGTATCAGGTCATCGGATCCAACGGATCCCTGCAAATCTGGGGCCCGGTCACTTCTAGCGAGAGCGACGGCGAAGTAACCGGGATCTACTCACCCAACTCCTGCGGGGCGTTTTCGTAGGTCTGTCTGTCGTCACGGACGGAAGTCGGCCCAAAATGCTGGGCCAAGCTGGCTTCGCATCAACTGTTCGTCACGGCGCGAAAAACCGGGTCTCGGTCCTTTCTTTCCGTGGGAGTGACCATGACCGGTACTCTCCGAGCTATGCACGCTCAGCGCCTCGATCGGCCGGATCCCATTGAGCAAGCCCCCCTTGTTGCGGAGGAGCTGGCCGACCCGACTCCTGCCGAGAATGAGCTACTGATCCAGGTCGAGGCGTGCGCGGTGTGCCGCACCGATCTCCAGCTGTGCGAGGGCGATCTGGCCATCCGCAAGCGTCCTATTACCCCCGGGCATCAGGTGGTGGGCCGAGTGATCGGCATGGGTGAGCACGTCCGGGGATGGGAGCCGGGAAACCTGGCCGGTGTCGGTTGGATGGCATCAGCTTGCGGATTTTGCGCGTTTTGTCAGAACAGCCGTGAGAACTTATGCGCCGACGCCCAATTCACCGGGTGGGATCGCGACGGCGGATACGCCGATCGGGTGACCGTTCGCGCCGACTTCGCCTTCAAGCTCTCACCTGTGCCCGACGCTCGAGTGCTCGCGCCGCTCTTGTGCGGAGGTGTTATCGGCTATCGGGCATTGCGTCTTTCGCAAGCCTCTCCGGGTGACCGATTAGGTCTGTTCGGCTTCGGAGCCTCGGCGCTGCTTACGATCCAGGTTGCTTTGCATTGGGGGTGCGAGGTGTACGTCGCCACTCGGTCTGTGGAAGAGCAGGCAAGGGCACTGAGCCTGGGTGCCACCTGGGCCGGCTCTTCCGTCGAGCAGCCGCCGGAGCCTCTTGACGCTGCCATCACTTTCGCGCCCGTCGGTCAGGTGGTGGTGGCGGCCTTACGGGCTCTCGTTCGCGGTGGGACTGTGGCGATCAATGCGATTCACCTTGATCGCATGCCAGAGTTTCCCTACGAGTTGCTGTGGGGTGAGCGTCAGATTCGGAGTGTCGCTAACTACACGCGAGATGACGCTCGCGACTTCCTCGCGTTGGCTCGTGAGATCCCGATTCGGACCAGCGTGGAGCAGTACCGGCTGGCGGAAGCCAACACTGCGCTGGCCGACTTGAAGGCCGGAAGAGTGAATGGAACCGCGGTGTTGGTCCCATAAGACGGGCCCTCTACCGGTGTCCGGAAACTCCGGGCCTGGCAACCCGGGGGGTTGTCGGTGGTGGAGTTCCTGTTCGGGAGGGACCCCACTCATCGCACCCGCGGTCCCTACCATGATCGGGCCATGCCGCACTCAGGCGATGAATCGATGCCGGCTGAGCCATTCGAAATCGGTGGCGAGTATGCCGCGGCGCTGGAGTCCGAATTGGTTCACCAACAGGCTCGCGAAGGCGCCGAACCGTCCCCGTTAGCCGGAGTCCAATACGACTTCTGGGCCGGGCACCAGGATCTCGTTCGACTGGTCTCCACGCCAGTCGACGACATCGTCCGGGGGCTCGTCACAAGCTATCGCCAGGCCGATAATGATGAACGTAGCCAAATTCGCTCGGCGCTGACCATGGATGATTTCTACACCTTGCTGACGTTCGCCCGGCGCGGGGCGGTGCGTGCCCTACAGGCGACCGATCCCCAGCTAGCGGCCGACGCTGTGGCCGCAACCGCGCTTATCGACGCCGCCCGGGTCGATTGGCGTGACATCTTGGTGGCTCTGGGGCTCGCCAGCCACGTTTTGCGAGGCTTGTCGGCGGACGCCACAGAAACGATGGCAGACCTTCAGGACTTGGCACACCCCGATGTTGCGAAGTTGATCGGTCGATTCATCGATCCTTCAGACGAGGACGCGGAGCTGGCCTCCTGGGGCTACCTGCGAGTGGACACAAGCCAAGGCACAGGATTCGTCGAGCTCGGCATTAGCGACTACGCACCAACGCAGGACCTAGTCGACGTGGCCTTGCAGGTTGCCGGCGTTCTCGAGGCCGACCGCTACCGGACCAGTTCTATCAGTGCGGGCGAGGAGCTCGCCCCCGTGTGGATCCCCGGGGCGACCGCGGCCGAAGCTGACCTGGTCATCGATCGTTGCAGGGGATGCATCATCCTCAACGCTCGGCTCGAACCCGACGCTCACTCCCACTCCGACGCCCAACAACTCACAGTTTTCATCGTGGAGGCTGACACCGAAGCTGCGGCCCGCCAACTACATGACTGGGTGCGACCTACCGACGCGTCGACCCATCAAGCGATTAGTGCTCAACAGGGCCCGCTGGTTTGCGTCACAATCGCCAGGTCGTTCGTGTCCGACGCTCCCGCCTTCGAAACTGCCGACTCGCTAGAGCGCTTCTTGCAACCGCTCGAAGCGATCGTGGCATCCGCCGGCTGACAGAATCCCAGCTAAACCTCGACTCGGTCCGAGTTCTCCTTGAGCTCACGAATCCTGGTGGCGACATCCTCTACTTCTTGCTCCAGGTCGCGCTGATACTCTTCCAGGCTTTCGATCAGCTCTTCTTTCGACATTGGGCCCCGTCCGTAGTATCCGAACCCGCACCCGCGGTGCCCGTAAAAGCGTCGGCTTCGACGTCCTCTCATTGCTTGTTCCTTTCGGTATATGTGTTCAAGAATTCGGAAATCCCATCTCTGGTCACCTCCAGCGCCTCTGCCCAGGCCTCGAGGAGCTGAGCCCCCGAACGCGTCAAGGAGTAGGTGCGCTTGGAGCGTCCCGGCAGGTCGTCATTCCACTCCGACGAAACGATCTCCTCGTCCTCCAATCGCCGCAAGAGGCGATAAAGGTTGCCGTAGTCAATACGCTCGGCGCCGAGGACGGCACCAAGTTGGTCGGCCAGGTCATACCCGTGGTTTGGCCCGTTTGCCAGGGTCAGCAGCAATGCCGGTTCCACGAAGCGGGATACCCGGGCCTCGACCTGCCACTCTTCTCCGACTTTGCGACGCCAACGAGCGCCCCGGCCGTGCCGACCTGCATGTCTTCTCACACGACGAGTGTATGTATGTCTCATACATATGTCAAACACATATATGAACAACATATTCCCGTCCGCTCGGACGTTGCGCGTCGTCCGCGTCCGCTACTTGCGGACGACCTGCCCAATGACGGCGACGATTCCTGCCATGAACAGCACGGCCGCAACGAACGACAGCTCATCGCGATCGCGCAGCGCCGCGATTGCAAACAGAAGACTCCCCACACCCCAGAGGCTGTAGCCCAGCAGCTCCCAATTGCGATCGTTGTTCACCGGCGTGACGCTAGCAATCGCTCCCTAAGCCCACGTGAGGATTCGCTGGACCACCCCCGGCAGT
>JABAHO010000621.1_pt2 | contig 13433 bp, 11 predicted proteins | sample 7062071 | NCBI WGS metagenome assembly JABAHO01 (sample SAMN14534356, study PRJNA622989) | marine sediment metagenome | biome: marine biome [ENVO:00000428]; feature: marine pelagic biome [ENVO:01000023]; material: deep marine sediment [ENVO:00002113] | place: India: Gulf of Kutch | collected...
CGGTCAGCGACGGCATGGTGGTCGACACTCGATCCGACACGGTCAAGAAAGCGCAAGAAGGGATTCTCGAGTTTCTGCTCATCAATCATCCTCTCGACTGCCCGGTGTGTGACCGGGGAGGAGAATGCCCGCTGCAAGACCAGACGATTGCCTATGGCCCGGGAGACAGCAGGTTTGTCGAGCAGAAGCGGCACTTCGAAAAGCCGATTGAGATCTCCGAGTTGGTGCTGCTCGATCGCGAACGTTGCATTCTCTGCGCCCGTTGCACGCGCTTCTCCGACGAGGTGTCGGGTGATCCCCTCATCGAGTTTCAGGAACGGGGATACGTAACTCAGGTCTTGACGTTTCCCGACGAGCCGTTCCGTTCCTACTTCTCCGGGAACACCGTGCAGATTTGTCCGGTGGGAGCGCTAACCGCCAAGCCCTACCGGTTCCGAGCCCGCCCCTGGGATCTGTCGGCAGTCGAATCCACCTGCCCCCATTGTGCAGTCGGATGCCGCTTATCGGTCGAATCGTCCCAAAACCAGGTTCTTCGCTTCCTCGGTGTTGACAACGACGCCATCAACTGGGGTTGGTTGTGCGACAAGGGCAGGTTCGGCTTTGAGCACATCGGATCTGCCGAACGCCTCACTTCTCCCCTCGTCAGGGACGAGGTGGGTGAGTTTCAAGAGGCCTCCTGGTCGGAAGCGCTTCAGTTGATTGCTCAATGGATCGGCGACGTCGTTGCCGAGCATGGGCCGGACAGCGTGGCCGGCCTCGGCGGGGCTCGCAGCACCAATGAGGATGCCTATGCCTTCGGTAAGTTTCTACGGGGCGTAGTCGGGACCAACAATCTCGATTCCCAGCTAGAGGACGGCCTGGATCCCCAGTTCCTCGCCGCGGTAACACCTCGAGCCCAGATCGATGACCTGGACCGGGCCAGGACGATCCTGGTCTGGGGGCCGGATCTCAAGGAGGAGCTCCCGGTTCTATACCTCCGGGTGCGCCACGCCGTTCAGGAAGGGGCCAATCTCGTTGTCGTCCATCCTCGGCGGACCGGCCTCGACGATGTCGCTACGCACAAACTCTCCTACACGCCGGGCAAAGGGCCCGAGGTCTTGGCTGGAATCCGGGCAGGCGATGGTGAATACGAGCCGGTTCGGGCCCTCCTCACCGGCGACGGCCCCATTGTTGGCCTGCTGGGCCGACCCGGGCTGACCGAAGATCCGCTGCTGGCCGAGGCGATGGCTGCGTTCGTACGCGACTTGCCAGATGGAAAGATCATCCCGCTGGCCCGACGGTCGAATGTGTACGGGTCGCTCGACATGGGAGTGACGAACCGGCTGCTGCCGGGACGGGCCGCCCAGGCGAGCCCTGAAGCCCGCGCCACCCTGGCGGCGGAATGGGACCTGCCGGTTCCCGAGTCGGTAGGCAAGGACGCCGCCGGGATAATCGATGGGCTGGTGGATGGCAGCATCTTCGGATTGTTCATGCTGGGCTGTGATCCTGTCCGCGACTATCCGGATCAATCTGCCGCCTATCAGGCGCTGGAGAAGGCCAACCTGCTGGTGGCATTCGATCTGTTCCTCACCGACTCCTCTCGCCTGGCCGATGTCGTCCTTCCAGCTGCCGGTTTCGCCGAGGTCGAAGGCACCGTTACCAATCTCGAAGGGCGAGTGCAGAAGGTCAACCGGCTGGTGCCGGCGCCAGGCCAATCGCGACCGGCCTGGTCGGCGCTCGAGGACCTGTCGGTGCTAATGGGTCAATCAATCGGGGCGTTATCAGCCGAAAGCATTCAAAAGGAGATTGCCGCTGCCGCCCCCGCTTACCGGGGCGTGACCTGGGAAGCTCTCGAGGTGGGGCCGGGCCGCAGCGGGCTGATAGTTCCCATCGACGAAGGGGAACAACCCGTACGTTATGTGCCGGTTGACGTGGGATTGTCCGCGCAGCCGAGCCGCCTAGCTCTCCACTTGGCGCGCACGCTTTATGACGAGGGGGTCCACGCCCGTTTCGGGCTTTCGCTGGCAAAGCTGGCGCCGGGAGCGTTCGCGTACATCAACCCCGACGACGGTGCCCGGCTGGGAATCGCTGAAAATTCGCTCGTGCAGGTGACCGGCTCCGCCGGATCAGCCGATTTGGAGGTTCGCTTTGACGACAGCCTCGCCGCCGGCACCGTCTATATCCCCTTCAATCAGGAAGAGGGCTGGGGAATAGGCGCCGGCCTCGAAGTGAGGCTCGAAGCACTATGACGGACTGGACCGAAGTCCTGATCATCGCCATCAAGGTGGTGGTGGCGTTTGCATTCCTGATCGTGGCGACCCTGCTCCTGATCTGGGCCGAACGGAAGATCGTCGCCGACATGCAGAACCGGGTCGGTCCCGACCGGGCCGGGCCGTGGGGGCTCCTCCAATCGTTGGCCGACGGAATCAAGCTCTTCTTCAAGGAGCAGATCACGCCAACCAACGCCGAGAAGACCATTTATCTACTGGCACCGATTGTGTCGCTGATACCGGCGCTACTGATCTTTCTAGTCATTCCGATCGGAAGACCGTTTCACATCGGTGATCGGGAGATCACGCTTCAGGCAATGGATTTGAACGTGGGGCTGCTTTTCATTCTCGCCATGTCCTCGATGGCGGTATACGCCGTGGTTCTGGCGGGCTGGTCGTCGGGCTCCAAGTATCCGCTCATTGGGGGCGTGCGAGCTGCCGCCCAGGCCATCAGCTATGAAGCGGCCCTGGGGTTGGCGCTGGTACCCGTGGTGATGTATGAGGGAACAATGCGACTATCCGAGATAGTCGCCGGTCAGGCCGGTGAGTTTGGTGGCGGGCTTCCGGCATGGAACATCGTGCTGCTTCCCTCCTTTGTGTTTTTCCTGGTCGCGGCTATCGCCGAAACCAACCGGGCTCCTTTCGACCTGGTGGAAGCCGAATCGGAGATTGTCGGCGGATTTCACACCGAGTACTCGGGCCTGCGTTTCGCCCTGTTCTTCCTGGCCGAGTACATCAACATCTTCTCGATGTCGGCACTCGCCGCCACGCTATTCCTTGGTGGCTGGAACGGCCCCACCTGGGAGGCGGCATTGCCCTCCTGGATCACCTGGCTCATCCCTATCGGCTGGTTTCTTCTAAAGACCTCCCTGATCGTTTTCATCTTCTTTTGGGTGCGAGCGACACTGCCTCGCCTCCGCTACGACCAACTGATGGAACTCGGCTGGAAGCGGCTCATTCCCGGCACCCTCTTGTGGATGATCGTCCTCGCCGGCGCGCTGGCAGTTGACGAGTTTGGGATGCCATGGGCCTAGTCACCGAGTTCGCCAAGGGCCTATCGGTCACTTTTCGCCAGATGTTCAAGCGGAGGGTGACGAGACCGTATCCGAGGAAGAAGCGGGAAAAGCCGCAGCGCTTCCATGGGCGCCACGTGCTGAATCGGTACCCGGACGGCATGGAAAAGTGCATTGGTTGTGAGCTCTGCGCTGGCGTCTGTCCCAGCCGGTGCATCTATGTCCGGGGGGCCGATAACCCTCCCGACGCGCCGGTCAGTCCCGGCGAGCGCTACGGCTTCATATACGAAATCAACATGCTCCGCTGCATCTTTTGTGGGCTCTGCGTTGAGGCATGCCCCACCGAAGCGATCACCATGACTCATCTTTTCGAGATGTCGGTAACGGACCGGGAGCAAGCGCTCTACACCCGCTCGGAACTGCTGGTGGAGGAGGACGGAACCCCGCGCCATGCTCAGAGTCAAGGGCCACTGATCGACCTCGAGGAGCTGAAGATCGCCGACGGTTGGATGAGGGCCACGGCCCCCTCCGGCCGGGCTGCTTACGAGGGAGTGGAGGGCTGGACACCTTCAGCCGGGGCAGGCCTCCGCCCCCCGGAGGTGGGTCAGAGTGAGGGGGTGCCGGCAGTCGAGGATTCCGAAAACTGATGGCCGAGCTGATCATTTTTGTGGTGTTCGGCATCGTGGCCGTGGCAGGGGGACTCCTCATGGTCCTCCACCCCAACCCGGTTTACGGCGCCCTTGGGCTCATGGCGACCATGCTGGCGGTGGCGGTCTTCTACGTTGTCAATTCGGGCCACTTCATCGCCGCCGTCCAGGTCGTGGTGTACGCGGGAGCCGTGATGACGCTCTTCCTGTTCGTGATAATGCTCATTGGCGTGGACCGCGCTGAGAGTCTCGAAGAGCGGCTCCCGCTCCAGCGCCAACTCGCGGTCGGATTCGGGGTCGCCTTCCTGATCCTGATCATGCTGATCGGTGGCAACGCTTGGGTCACCGCGCCGGCGAGTGGGGAAGAAGCCAACGGGACAGTCGAAGCCATCGCCGACATCTTGTTCACTGAGTGGATCCTTCCTTTCGAAGTAACCACGCTCCTGCTGATTATCGCCGCGGTTGGCGCAGTGGCTCTAGCGCGATACGACCTGACCAGGCGGAACAAGTGAAGGCGTCATGGAAGTAACCGCCGGCTGGTACATGGCGTTGGGCGCACTGCTCTTCACAATTGGCGCTTCCGGCATGCTGTTGCGTCGCAACGCATTAGTGATGTTCATGTCGATCGAGTTGATGCTCAATGCCGTCAACCTGAGCTTTGTCGCCGTCGGGCGACATACCGGCAATCTCGACGGGCAGGTTGCAGTCTTCTTCGTCATGGTCGTGGCGGCCGCCGAAGTCGTCGTGGGCCTGGCGATCATCATTGCCGTGTTCAAGCGGCGGGCGACGGCTTCGGTTGATGACCTTGCCGTGCTGAGGCAGTAGTGGCCCGCCCCATGAATTCCGCACCCGTCCCGGCGGCCCTCGACGCCTCTGGCGTCGTCCTCGTCCTCGGCGTAGGGGTGAACTACGCCTTCGTCCTGCGTCCTTGCCAGGTGCCGCCGAGTGCTCGCCGCTACACGCACGCGATTCATAGGACGGACCACTAGTGGCTGAGCTCGCTTGGATCATCGTGGCGTTGCCCCTGGCCGGGGCAGTGGTCTTGCATTTCTTCGGTCAGCGGATGGAAGAACCACTGGCCGGAGTGATCGCCACGGGGGCGATCGGCACCGCGTTTGTGCTGGCGGTCATTGGCTCGCTCGACTTCCTCGCCGGGACTGGAGAGGCGGAATCCGTCCACCTGTTCGATTGGATCCCGACTCTCGGAGCCAATGCTCAAGTCCTGTGGGATCCCCTGTCGGCGGTTATGACTTTGACCGTCACCGGTGTCGGCACGCTGATTCACCTCTATTCGATCGGGTATATGCACGGAGATCCTCGCTTCGGCCGTTTCTTCGCGGCACTGAACTTCTTTGCCGCTTCGATGCTGATACTGGTGTTGGCCGACAACTTTGGGCTGCTGTTTGTGGGCTGGGAGCTGGTTGGATTGAGTTCCTACCTGCTCATTTCGTTCTGGTTCCGCAAGCCGGAGGCGGCCGCCGCCGGCAAGAAGGCCTTCATCGTCAACCGGATCGGTGACTTCGGCTTCTTGATCGGCCTGATGCTGATCCTCAACAACTTCAGCACCCTCAGCTACGACACCGTGTTGCAAGAACCGGCCCGGCTGATCACTTCGGGTATGGCTACTGCGATCACGCTCCTCCTTCTCCTGGGAGCGGTGGGAAAGTCCGCTCAGATACCTCTCCATTTCTGGCTGCCTGACGCCATGGAAGGTCCGACGCCGGTTTCGGCCCTGATCCATGCGGCAACCATGGTGACGGCCGGGGTATATCTCGTAGCCCGGACCGCACCGCTCTTCGAATTGGCTGAATTCTCAGCCGCGCTGGTTGCCACGGTCGGCGCCCTTACCGCCTTCCTCGCTGCGACGATCGCCCTTATGCAGCGCGACATAAAAAGGGTGCTCGCCTACTCGACCATCAGCCAGCTGGGCTACATGTTCCTGGCCGTGGGCAGCGGTGCCTACGTGGCGGGGATCTTCCACCTCTTCACCCACGCCTTCTTCAAGGCCCTGCTGTTCCTCGGCGCCGGCTCGGTCATCCATGCCCTCGGCGGTGAACAGGACATGGCGAAAATGGGCGGGTTGCGCCGGCTGTTGCCAATCACGCACGCGACGATGTTCGTGGGATGGCTGGCCATCATCGGCTTGCCGCCGCTGGCCGGCTTCTGGTCCAAGGACGAGATCCTCGCCATCGCGTTTGGGGAAGGTGGGTGGTTCGCCTTTCTTTGGCTGATCGGGATCCTGACCGCCCTGCTCACCGCCGTCTATATGACCAGATGGATGATGCTCACCTTCTGGGGAGAGGCCCGCTGGGCCGACGACGCCCATCCCCATGAATCGCCGCCGGTCATGACCGTGCCGCTGTTGGCATTAGCTGCCGGCAGCCTGGCGGTGGGCTTACTCAACACACCCTTTCGGCCGGCCCTGGAGCACTTCCTCGAACCTGCTTTCGAGGGAGTGTCGATGGCGCACATACCGTCCGGCACTACGCCGTGGATCTTGGCGGCGATCTCGGTCGGCGCCGCGCTGTTCGGGGCGTACTACGGCTTGGCCCGCTATCGGGGCGCTCAGACCTGGGACCGTTCGCTGATTGCCGATCGCTTGACCGGATTGTGGCGCTGGGTCCGCAATGGCTATTACGTCGACGACATCATCGGCAGCCTGATCGTGCTTCCCGCCAAACTCGGAGCCGCCTGGACTGCGTTTGTCTTTGACACCGACGTCGTCGATGGATCTGTCCGTGGCGTCGGTGGTGTGGTCCGCCGGGTTGGGGCCTGGCTGCGTCCACTTCAGACCGGCTTCGTCCGCAACTACGCACTGGTCACATTTGCCGGAGTCGTTGGGATCCTGCTCTGGTTCGTTTCCCGGGGTACAGGCTGATGGACTTTCCGATCCTTTCGTCCCTGGTTTGGATTCCGGTGGCCAGCGCGGCTGTCGTGATTGGACTGCCCCGGCGGCGCCCGGAACTGGTAATCCCGGTTGCATTCGCATTGAGTTTGATCCCACTGGGACTAGCCGGCTTCCTGGTGTACGACTTCACGGCAGCCGATCCCGGTTTCCAATACGTCGAACGAACTGCCATATCGGGGGATCTCGGGATCGACTACCACCTCGGGGTCGATGGAATCAGCCTGTTCATGGTGGCATTGACTGCCTTCTTGTTCCCCTTGAGCATCCTGGCTTCTGTTGCAGTCGGGCAGCGCCCCAAGGAGCTGATGGCGGTGCTCTTTCTCCTCGAAGGCTCCCTGATCGGCGTCTTCTTGGCGCTCGACCTGGCCCTCTTTTTTGTGTTCTTCGAAGTCCTGCTGGTTCCCATGTACTTCATCATCGGGATCTGGGGCGGGGAGCGGCGCGTCTACGCCGCCCTCAAGTTCTTCCTCTACACCGCGCTGGGTTCGGCGTTCCTCCTGGCCGGGATCGTATTTCTGTCGGCTCAGGCCAGCGATCAGTTGGGCAGCATCTCTTTCAATTACCTAGACATGCTCGAGCTCGACATCTCCCGCACTGCTCAGTTTTGGCTATTCGGAGCATTTGGGATCGCCTTCGCCATCAAGGTGCCGATGTTCCCGTTCCACACCTGGCTTCCCGACGCCCACGTCGAGGCGCCCACCGCCGGCTCGGTGATCCTGGCCGGGGTGCTCCTCAAGATGGGCACCTACGGCTTGTTGCGTTTCAATCTCAACCTCTTCCCGGAGGCAACCGTCGAGCTGGCTGGGTTCATTGCCTTCTTGGCAGTGATCGGGATCCTGTATGGAGCGATCGTCGCCATCGTGCAGCCGGACTTGAAGCGACTAGTTGCCTACTCCTCCGTGAGCCATCTGGGGTTCGTGGTGTTAGGGATCTTTGCGCTCACCTCGCAAGGTTTGGAGGGTGGGGTGCTCCAAATGGTGAACCACGGATTGACCACCGGGGCCCTGTTTCTGCTTGTGGGAATGATCTACGAACGACGCCATACCCGTCAGATCGCCGACTACGGCGGCCTCCAAAAGGTCATGCCGTGGTTCGCCGGGTTCTTCCTTCTGATCGCCTTTGCCTCAATCGGCTTACCAGGCCTCAACGGTTTCATTGGCGAGTTTCTGATTCTGCTGGGTTCATACAGCCGTCATCCGGCTCTCACCGTGCTGGCTGCGTTCGGAGTTGTTCTCGCCGCGGTCTATCTGCTGTGGGCCTACGAACGGGTTTTCACCGGGGAGCCCGTCAGCGACGAGAACCGGGGCTTGAAGGACATCGGGGCGCGGGAGGTGGGGATCATGGTCCCGATCGCCGTCCTCGTGATCTTCATCGGGATTTACCCCAAGCCGGCACTGGAACGCATTGAACCCGCGGTCGAACAGGTGCTGGACCGGATCGAACAGCAGACCGACTTCGAATCGACGCTGCGACTCGATGACATCGCCGAGGAATCACGATGACCGATATTTCATATTTGGCAGTCGGTCCGGTAATCGCCCTGACCGTCGGGGTAGTCGTCATACTGTTGGTGGCGGTCACCTACAAGGTGGACGACCGGGTGCTGGGTTTGGTGGCAGCAGCCAGCCTGCTCGCCGCCTTCGTGCTCGGCGTCGCCCAATGGGCCGAGGCTTCGGATAATCCCACCACCCGATTCAACGGGATGGTGGCGTTGGATCCGTTTGCCGCTTTCGGAGCGGTGACCCTGGCAGTTGTCGGAGTTGTCGCCCTCTTGGTTGCATGGCCCTTGGCGATCGCCCAGGGGAAGCGGATTGCCGAGTTTCTCTCCCTGATGCTGCTGGCGCTGGCAGGACTAATGCTCATGACATCGTCGGCGCATTTCATCATGCTGTTTCTAGCGCTCGAGGTGGCCTCGATCAGCCTCTACGTTCTCGCTGGTTTCTCCCGCCAGGATGCCGATGGCAATGAGGCGGCGCTCAAATACTTCCTGTTGGGATCGTTCGCTTCGGCCGTATTCCTCTATGGCGTTGCCTTGACGTATGCGGCCACCGGCAGCCTCTCGATCACTGGTACCGCCGAGTTCCTGGATCAGAACGTGCTTCTCGAGTCCGGCGCCTTGCTGGCTGGAATCGCGTTGCTTGTAGTTGGTCTCGGCTTCAAAGTCTCGGCGGCACCGTTCCACATGTGGGCTCCCGACGTATATCAGGGGGCGGCTAACGGCATCAGTGGCTTCATGACCGCCGGGGCCAAGATCGCCGGTTTCGCCGCACTAGCCCGGATCGCCGTGACCAGCTTCAGCCCATATATCAATGACTGGGCTCCCGCCATCGCGGTGATTTCCGCCCTCTCCATGGTTGTCGGCACGCTGCTGGCCCTGGCGCAAGCAGACATCAAGCGGATGCTGGCGTATTCCTCAGTGGCCCACGCCGGGTTCATCCTCACCGGCCTGGTTGCCGGGATCGACGGTGTGCCTTTCATCTGGTTCTATGCAGTGACCTACGCCTTTCAGGTCCTCGGCGCCTTCGCAGTTGTGTCGGTTGTCGGTGGTCCGGCCGGGACCCGTTCGGCCTTGACCGACTACTCCGGTTTGGCGCAGCGAGCGCCGATTTTGGCCGGCTCCTTGGCGTTGTTGATGCTCGCGCTGGGTGGCATTCCCCTGACGGCGGGCTTCACCGGCAAATTATTTGTGTTCCGGGAAGCGGTCGACGCCGGATATTTGTGGTTGGTGGTGTTGGCGGTGGTTGCATCGGTGGCCGGGCTCTTCTTTTATCTACGTGTGATCGTATTGATGTACATGCACCCGGAGCCCGATGCTTCTTCCGAACCGGTGATTGGCGAGTCCGTAGGGATTGCTTTGACGTTTGTTGCCGTGGTCACACTTGCCTTCGGAATCGTTCCTGGGCCACTGATCGATGTCGTCACCAGTGCCCTCCCGCTCTAACCCCTTTTTACGCATGAGTGGGCAGCTGCTGGCGCTCAGTCTGCTTGCCGTACTGATTCTTCCCTTGCCGGTTGGGGCGGTCGCCACTTCCGGTACCGTCCTTATACCGCCGGACCGGGTGGTCGAGGAGGATCTATTCGCCGCCGGCTCACGGGTGATCGTAGAGGGCACCATCGAGGGCGACCTAACGGTTGTCACCCGCCGTTTGATCGTCCGGGGGGTCGTCGAGGGCGATGTAAATGGTTTGGCCTGGAGCATGGATCTGTCGGGCGATATCGGTGGAACAGTCCGGGCGGCAGCGTGGACCGTAGATGTCTCCGGCTCGGTCGGGGACGACCTGATGACATTTGCCCGCAGCGTGCAAAACGAGGGTGACGTGGGGCGCGACCTTCTGGTGGCCGCGTTCTCAGCTGGGAACAGCGGAAGGGTGGGACGCCAGATAAGAGGCGAGTTGCTGTGGGGCCTGCATGTTGACGGCACCGTCGGTACCGACATCGATGTTGGCGTCCACCGGCTGACGATTACAGATTCGGCTGAGGTCGGTCAATCCGTCAGCTATCGCAGGGGGATCCTCGCAGACAATATTCGCGGCTGGGGGGCCCGGGCGGACATTTCAGAATCGGCCGACCTGGGATTGGTCGCCGAGGTTCGGCCCACTCCCACCGACATCTCGGTTCGAGCCTTGCGGCTGCTTTTTCAGCTGCTGCGTTTCGTCGCGCTGTTGTTCACGGGCATCATCCTGATCGGCATATTCCCCCGCCTGACCGAACGCGCGGTCGATCGGATCGACGGGCGCCCTGGAACCACCCTCGCCGTTGGTTTTGGAGTGTTTCTGCTCGTTCCAGTGGTCTTTGTCCTTTCGCTGTTCACGATCGTCCTGGCTCCGCTGGCCATTTTGGCTATGGGCCTCTGGCTCTTCGGGCTGTTTGCAGGGGCGGTGCCGCCGCTCGTGGCTGCCGGGCGTCGACTCTTCAAGGCTCGCTTCGGAGTAGTGGGTACCTTTGTGGTCGCCGCGATCGCATGGCGAGTGCTCCGACTGATCCCGCTGCTTGGTTTTTTCCTCTTCTTCCTGGTCGTGATCTGGGGGATGGGGGCATGGACGATCGCCGTCTGGCAAGGCTCCCGTTTCAGCAAGAGGTCCGAAACCGAAGAACCCACAATGGTCGATATCGGACCGCGGTTAGAGCTGATCGGCCTCGAAGTTCCACCCGCGCAGTCGTAGCGTCTCACCTAATGCCCTCCGACGAGCAGCGGCACTTGACGCTCACCCGCGGTCAGGCCGCCGTGATGACCTACCAACCTCTCATCACTGTGGCTGTGGTGAATCAAGGCGTGGTCTTCAGCAACCAGCACCCCGGTTGGGGCGCGGCCCACGAACTCGGGATGGTGATCGGGCGGTCCCCACCAATGCTGCATCTCTGTGATCGGTATCCAGGTCGCAGGCAGGTCTTCAGTATCGATCGGCTCCCCTTTGACGAACATCACTCGTGAGTCGCCATACAGAACACGCTGCGTTTCTGCCTCTTTGGGCAGCCGAACTTGATTCTCGGTCGGAAAGTCGACATGTCCGTGGTCGGCCGTCCCAATCAAAGCCGTGGTTGCCGGCATCCGTCGCCTCAGCTCCTCCCAGATCGCGTTGACCGTGGTGAGCGCTAGTGCGTACTCGTCAGACTGCTGCCCGTAGACGTGAGCTGCGAAGTCGACGTGGGGGACGTAGGTGAAGATCAGCCGGCCCCGTTGTCCAGCCAGGTCGAGTGTCGCATTGACGATCTCCTCAGGCCCGAACGCCGGCTCGAACCGGCAACCCCGGTAGAGAGCCTGAGAGAGTTTCGATCCCTGGAAATTGCCCGGCTGGACCGTGATTGGCTCCCGTCCGGCGTGTGCGAGACGCTCCCAGCAGGTTTCGGGCAGCAGGCGGGCAGTGTCGAAGTCGAGTGGCTCGCCCCACAGCGTGGTCCATTTGATGGTGTTGGCCACCATTTCCAAGTCGGGAAGCCATAGCTGGTAACCGAGGAGACCGTGCTGGGAAGGGGCCAATCCGGTAGCAACGGAGGCGAGGCTCACGGTGGTCGTGGTCGGGAACGGCGCATCGAGAGTTGCTACCAGGCTGGATTGCAGACCGGCCGCCGCAGGGTGCGACAGCTGTCGCACCCCAAGTCCGTCGAATAGAACCAATGCGTAGCTGTCGGCATCCGGCAACCCTGGCGAAAGCCCTCCCGTCGGCGGCACAGAGCCGAGCCGCAGCTCCAGCTCGGCCACCAGGTTGACGAGTCCGGTTTCGGTGTAATCGGGAGCGGCCATGCTCGCCATGGATCGAGCCTAGAAGGGTCGTTGGAAGGGTCGTTGCAGCCCTATCTGAAGGACCGTCCCGCGGCAGGTTGGTTAGCTTCTGAGCAGATGGCCCTATGCCTATACTCGACCGCAGTCCGCCGCGCCGGTTGGCCGAGGAGAGAGGTTGTCAGAGTACTTCGACCAATACCTGACGGTCCTTGCCTTTGGCGCCTTCGGAGCAATTCTTGTTGGGGTGTTGCTCGGGGTGGCATCGCTGATCCGGCCCAATGATCCAACTCCGGCCAAGCTGGAGACCTACGAGTCGGGCATCGATCCCGTAGGCGGCGGCTGGAGCCAAACCCACATCCGCTATTACGTGTTCGCGCTCCTCTTTCTGATATTCGACGTTGAGGCAGTGTTCATTTTCCCGTGGGCCCTGGAGCTCGAAGCTCTCGGTGCCTTTGCCCTCTGGGAGATGATCATCTTCATCGGGATCCTGGTCATGGGCCTGTTGTACGCCATCCGCAAAGGGGTCCTCAAGTGGGAATAGTCGAAAAGTTTGGAGCTCCCAAGCCGGTTTCCTGGTTGCTCAACTGGGGACGGAAGTATTCGCTGTGGTTCTTCCAGTTCGGCCTGGCGTGCTGCGCCATCGAGATGATGGCGGCGTCGGGGCCCCGCTACGACTTCATGCGCTTCGGCATCATCCCCCTCCCGGCCTCCCCCCGGCAGGCCGACCTGATGGTGGTGGCGGGAACCGTCACGGACAAGATGGCGCCTGCCGTCCGCCGGCTCTACGACCAGATGCCCGACCCCAAGTACGTCATATCCATGGGCTCGTGTTCCAACTGTGGCGGCCCCTACTGGGATTCGTACTCGGTGACGAAAGGGGTCGACCAGATCATTCCGGTAGACGTGTACGTGCCAGGGTGTCCGCCGCGACCGGAGGCCCTGATGGAGGGGATCGTTCTACTGCAAGAGAAGATCACCAACGAGGACATCCGCGAGAAGTGGAGCCAACGTGACCACCAACCCGCCTGACGAACCGGCTGCCCCTGAGGAAGCCGAGACTGCCGACTCCGAAGAGGTACCTGAGCCTGCCCAGCCGGAAGCGGAGGCCGGTGCGCCCGGAGCCGATCCGGCGGTAGCCGACCTGGCAAGCCGGATCGCCACCCTGGTTGGTTCATCGAACTGGTCGGCCGAATTTGGTCACGCCAAGGTTCATGTGGCTCCCGAGACATGGGTGGAGTCGGTCGACAAGGTCCGCAGAGAAGCGGGCCTCGGGTTCTTTTCTTTTCTCTCAGCGATCGACTGGAGCAATGAAGTGGAGGTTGGCGACCCACTCGAGGAATCGGTCTCTGAGCGATTCGAGGTCATCGTTCGGGTTTCGAGCGTGGAGAACAACGA
>JABAHO010003535.1_pt2 | contig 13429 bp, 10 predicted proteins | sample 7062071 | NCBI WGS metagenome assembly JABAHO01 (sample SAMN14534356, study PRJNA622989) | marine sediment metagenome | biome: marine biome [ENVO:00000428]; feature: marine pelagic biome [ENVO:01000023]; material: deep marine sediment [ENVO:00002113] | place: India: Gulf of Kutch | collected...
CCTCGCCTTCGCTTCGCTCAGGCGGTCCTCCCCGAGGAGGACAGAGGGTTCCTTCTTTTGGAGGCGGGGGTTCAGGCTCTCACATGCCCGGTGGTGGTTGGACTCGTCTTACCTCCACCCGTCGCCAACCCGGATAGGCGATCGCGCCGATCACCGGTGCCATCACCACCCAGAGCACGATGGTGAGGAGCAAGGCGGTTCCATAAGAGAAAGGCTCAGTGCCCAGTTCCTCTTTGAGAACGCCGCCATAGATCATCAAGACCCACGCGCTGAAGAACACTGACAATCCGGCTCCGGGTATTGCAAAGATGTATCTCATAGTCCCTCCTTGGTGCCGAACCCTACGCAGCGCGGCTTCAAGTGCGCGAAAAAATTTAGCGCTTGCGAGTGGCCTCCCCCACTCTCCGTCGTGTAGCTTCTGCCCGGAGTAGGAATTGGGGACGAGCGTTGCTGGCACGCCCGCGGGTTCACAGACGATCACGACCGCCGGTTCGACGCGCCTCCCTGTCACATCACCCGTGAGCGGAGGGTATCTAGCCAGGGAGGGCTAACCATGCGACTGAGGACGAAGCGACGGATTTCACTGCTGGCGGGACTGACACTCTTGATGACCGCACTGCCGGCGGTGGTGGCGGCACCGGCTGGTGCAGTCGGACCGACAGTATTCATCAACGAAATCCACTACGACAACACGGGTGCAGATGCGGGCGAGGCCGTCGAAATCGCCGGTCCTGCAGGGACCGATCTATCTGGTTGGACGGTCGCGCTCTACAACGGCAGCACCGGGGCGCTGTACAACACGATCGCTTTGGTGGGCACCATCCCTAACCAGCAGGCCGGTTTCGGGACACTTTCGTTCGCGCAGGCTGGAATTCAGAATGGATCCCCTGATGGTCTCGCTCTGGTCGACGCAGGCAGCACTGTCATCGAGTTCCTCAGCTATGAGGGCGCGTTCGTTGCCGTTGGCGGACCCGCTAACGGGCTTGCAAGCACCGACATCGGCGTCTCCGAGCCATCTTCAACACCGATCGGAAATTCGCTCCAACTGACGGGCACGGGCACGATGGGCGGCGATTTCTCATGGGCGGCTTCACAGCCGAACACATTCGGGGGCGTCAACACCGGCCAGACGTTCGGCATCGTTACTGGGCCGACCGACCCCATAATCAACGAGTTCGTGGCCAATCACACCGGCGCCGACAGCCAGGCGTTTGTCGAGGTGTTCGGCGATCCGTCGACGGACTACTCGGCGTTCACGGTTCTCGAGATCGAGGGAGACGGCTCAGGCGCCGGCGTGATTGACGCCGTCCTGCCCGTCGGCACCACCAACGCCGGGGGATACTGGGTCGACCCGGAGGACATGGAGAACGGCACCATCACGATCCTGCTTGTTGAGGGCTTCTCCGGCAGCCAGGGCAACGACCTCGACACCAACAACGACGGCACGTTCGACTCGACGCCGTGGACGCGGATCGTCGACGACGTGGCGACCACCGACGGGGGCGCGTCCGACCTGACGTACTCGTCGACGGTGCTGGCGGCGTTCTTCGACGGCAATCCCTTCGGAGCGGGCGGCGCGTCGCGCATTCCCGACGGCACCGATACGGACACCACTGCCGACTGGGTGCGCAACGACTTCCACGGCTTCGGGTTCCCCGGCTTCCCGGGTACGCCCGCGCTGGGCGAGGCCGAGAACACCCCGGACGCCACGAACAAGGCCATCACCGTGGCAACCGACCCTCTCGGTGACTGTGGCGATAGCGCAACGCTCATCCACGACATCCAGGGCCCCGGGGCGGTCAGCCCCGACCTGGGCAGCATCCGGGAGGTCGAGGGCGTCGTCGTAGGCGACTTCGAGACATTCTCCGGCCTGGGTGGGTTCTTCATGCAGGAGGAGGACGTCGACGCCGACGGCGATACCAATACGTCGGAGGGCATCTTCGTCTTCAATGGTGGTTCCGACAGCGTCTCGATGGGCCAGGCGGTACGGGTGCGGGGCACGGTGACCGAGTTCTTCGGGCTCACGGAGATCACTTCCGTCACGAAGATCCTCGACTGTGATCCGGCCGGTGTGACCAGTAGCGCAATTGTCACCCTGCCGGTGGCCTCGCTCACGGTGTGGGAGACGGTCGAGGGCATGTCCGTCACCATCCCGCAGACGCTGTACGCGTCGGGCAACTTCAACCAGGGCCGCTTCGGCGAGGTCGACCTGTCGGTGGGGGCTCCCCTCGACAACCCGACCAACGTCGTGGCGCCGGGCGCACCGGCCAACGCGTTACAGGACCTGAACAACCGGAGCCGCATCCAGATGGACGACGGGAGCAGCGTGCAGAACCCTCTGCCGCTGCCGCCGTACATCGGCGCAGGCGGGACGCTGCGCACGGGCGACACGATCCCCAGCATCACGGGGGCGCTCGGGTTTGCCTTCGGCAACTACGAGCTCCATCCGACGCAGGCGGTGAACTTCACCCGGGTCAACGTGCGGCCCGGCGTGCCCAACGTCGGCGGCACCATCCAGGTGGCGGCGTACAACGTGCTGAACTACTTCACCACGTTGGACAACGCCGGCCCGATCTGCGGTCCGGCCGGCAACCAGGGATGCCGAGGCGCCGACAACGCCTTCGAGTTCGGACAGCAGCGGGCCAAGATCGTCGACGCGATCACCGACATGGACGCCGATGTCGTTGGCCTGATGGAGATCGAGAATCATCCTGGTGACGTGCCCGTGGCAGACCTGGTGTCCGGCCTCAATGCCGCCGCGGGGGCTGGGACGTACGAATTCATTGCTACCGGGGCCGTGGGCACCGACGCTATTCGTCAGGCGATTATCTATCAACCGGCGGCGGTGACGCCGATCGGAGGTTTCGCGGTGCTGGATTCGTCGGTCGATCCGACGTTCCTCGATGCGTTCAACCGACCGGTAATCGCTCAGACCTTTGAGTCGATCGCCAACGGGGCCCGGTTCACTGTGGCGGTCAACCACCTGAAGTCGAAAGGCTCGCCCTGTGATTCCGTCGGTGATCCCGACATCGGCGACGGCCAGGGCAATTGCAACCTGACCCGCACGTCGGCGGCGACGGCGCTGGTGAATTGGCTGGCCACCGACCCGACCGGCAGTGGTGACCCGGACTTCCTGATCACAGGCGATCTCAACGCCTATGCGATGGAGGATCCGATCACGGCTATCGAGGCCGGCGGTTACACCGACTTGATCGAGTCGTTCGTCGGCACCGGCTACGGAACCGGGGCCTACTCGTTCAACTTCTTCAGCCAATCCGGTTATCTCGACCACGGTCTATCTAGCCCGACGTTGACGCAACAGGTGACTGGGGCGGCATTCTGGCACGTGAATGCCGACGAGCCGAGGGGGCTTGACTACAACGACTTCAACCAGCCGGCGCTGTTCAACCCGGACGAGTTCCGAAGCTCGGACCACGATCCAGTGATCGTCGGGCTGCAGCTCACCAGCGTTCGCGAAGTGAAGGAACAGGCGGTCGCAGAGTTGAAGGCCCTACTCGGAAGTGACGGCAAGAACACCGACAAGCGCCTCCAGAAGGCGATCGAGGGAGTCGAAGAGAGCCTCAATCCGGCTTGGTGGGAAGAGTCCGGGTCGGAGATCAATAACAAGAAGGTCTTCGACGGTGAACGAATGGCGGTTGCTCAGCTCGAATTGATAGTGGCGGCAGCAGGTCCCTTGGCGGATGACGCTCAGGCGATCATCGATGATCTCATTGAGGCTGATCGCCGGCTTGCCCAAGTAGCGATCAACTTTGCCATCGCCGGGGGTGGAGATCCGGTCATGATCGCCGACGCCCAAGCCGAGATGGCTCTGGCTGCGGCCGACATTGCGGCCGGGCTTTTCAACGAGGCGGTCAACCACTACAAGACCGCTTGGAACCAGGCAACTAAAGCGTTGTAGCTACCTAGATAGTTGTAGCTACCTAGATAAAGGAGCGGGGCGGACCCGGCGGGGTCCGCTCTTCTCTTGCTGCAGGTCGACCGACTGTTTGCTACCTTCAGCAGAAGGAAAGGGGGGAAGATGGCGTTCTGGTCAACGGTGAGGGACATCGGGTCTGCCCTCGGAATACGCCGGAAGGTACTGCCGCTGGGATGCGCTCTCGGTCGCACGATATTCCGAGAGGCAAAGCGCTCAGCCCAGGTGGTGAACTTCCACAGGCGCTGGCGACAGCTCCAACCCGACACCCAGGAGATGCTGGCGACGCTATTCCCCAACCTGGATATTGAACGAATCAGATATCGCACCCGGTGCCGGCTTCCGGCGAACCGCTTTCATGAAACGGGGGACATTTACGCGATGGCGTTCGGGTACAGGATCTATTGGCGTGACGACTTCGACGAGCGCAACCCTAGCCAGATGGTCAATTTCATCCACGAAGTCGTGCACGTGGACCAGGTGCGGCGGTTCGGAAGTGAGTCGGCCTTCGCCTGCGAGTACGGGAAGGGATACATTGAAGGAGGAGGCGAGTTACCCCCCACTATCCGCACGCCAACTGCGTATCACCGTAATCCGCTCGAGGCGGACGCTTATCGTTTCGAGGCCGGGTTTCAGGACGAGCTCGGCCTTGCTATTGCCGATCGCCTTCCTTGGCCCCAATGATCTTGTTCGGCGTGGCACGGGGGATCACTTTTGCTCGTGCCGTGGCCCCAATGGCGGAAGCTGCGACCACTCCGTAACCTAAGGCCCCGTATGAGGAAGCTTCTCCCTGTGCTGGTGGCCTTGCTCGCCGTCCTCAGCATTGCGCCGGCGTTCGGCCAGTCTCCGCGTGAGCTGGCGGAAATCCTGGCTTCCGACGGCTATTACGTTGAGCCCGGGTCGGAGCAGGTTGATGAGCAGAAACTGCGCGACCTGATCCAGCGGATGCGCGACCGGGGTTTCAACTTTGCCCCCGTCGTCTTGGCAACCGATCCCAGTGGTGGGGCGCCCCTGCTGGCTGAAGCCATCGTTGACGAATTCGGGGTGCCCATCACCGTCGTTGTCTTGACTCCGGGCGAGTTGGGCTCAGATTCAACTGAGTTCTCGACGACCGAGCTTGACTCCGCCGGACTGGCTTCCGTCGATGAGTTCAGCCGCAACGTCAGCGATGGTTTTGCTTTGTTCGCCGACAACCTGGTCCCCGGGGTGTCGGTGCCCGGTGCCCCAACGAGTTCGGGCGGCTTCCCGTGGTTTCTGGTCTTCATTGTCGGTGGCCTGATCTTGGTCGTGTTCTTTGCCGTGCGCAAGCAAAGCAAGCTGGAAAAGGAACGCCGAATCTACGACATCGATGAGGCTCGTAAGGAGATCAAGCACCAGCTCGACGAGATTGCCAACGTGATTTTGGACGAGTCGGACGCGATGCGAGTCGCCGACGTCGACGAGGCCCAGAAGTACTTCGAGGCGGCATCCAAGACCTATGCCGACGCTCTCGATCTCTTCGAGAAAACTACGACCCTGCCCCAGATGGAGACGATCTCCGATTCACTCGACAAGGCCCGCTGGCAGCTGCGGGCGGCCGTGGCGCTGCGGGACGGAGAGGAAGTGCCGCCTGAGCCGAAAAAGGAGCGGGCCACCTGCTTCTTCGATCCCGCCCACGAGCCGGCCCGGGAAACGGCAGTTCTGCGGACCAGCGCCGGTGAACGAGAGGTCAAAGTGTGTCCCGCCGACGCCGAGCGACTCCGACGGGGGCACCAGCCTGAGCCACGCTCGATCAACGTCGGCGGTCGACCGATGCCGGCCCCGATGGCTCCCAAGAGTTACGGCGGTGGCGGCTTCGGCATGATGGACATTTTTGAAGTGATCCTCGGCGGAATGGCATCGTCGGGAGGTTTTGGAGGCATGGGCCGCGCCCGCCCCAAAGCTCGTCGCCACCGCCGCTACACCCGCAGCCGCGAGATACCGATGGGTGGGTCTGACCGTCGCAGCCGTCCGGTGATCAGGCGGCGGGGCGGCAGTGGGGTTCCCCGTCGGAGGGGGAGCGGCGTATCTCGCAAGCGCCTCCGCCGCTGACCATTTCGGGTGGCCGCTGTCCGGGGCCATCCCTAAGATTGGCTGCCCGTAAATAGGAGTATCGAATAATGGGTTTTTTGAAGCGCCTGTGGGGCTACATCAAGCAACTGTTCAAAACCAAGGCCGAGCGGGCGATGGATCCGGAGATCGAGATTGAGCAAGCGATCTCGGAAGCCAAGAAGCGGGACCAAGAGCTTCGCAACCAGGCGGCCAAGGTGGTCGCGCATCGAGTTCAGCTCGAATCAAAGATCGAGGATGCCGCTGACAACGTCGGCGCCGCCCGTGAGCTGGCCAAGAAAGCCCTCGTGAAGGCCGAGGAGGCCCGAGCGGCCGGAAACGTCGAGGAGGCGGAGAAATGGACTCGGTCGGCTCAATCTCTCGCCATGCGGCTGCAGGCATCGGAAACGAATCTGGACAGCCTGAAAGGCCAGTACTCGACAGCTATGGATCAGGCCGAGAAAGCCAAGTCGGCGGTGAGCCAAAACGCGCTGCGGTTGCAGGAGCTCGCGGCCCGTCGTCTCGAGCTGCTTGGTGCTTTGCAGCAGGCCAAGATGCAAGAGTCAGTCAACAAGGCGGTCGAATCGATGTCGGAGACTCTCGACGATGAGATGCCGAGCCTCGAGCGGGTCGAAGAGAAGATCGAAAAGCGCAAGGCCGAAGCGATGGCTCACGCCGAGCTGCGGGAGGCGACGCCCGAGGGCGCCGAGCACGAGCTGCGCGAGGCCGTCTCACTCGCCCAAGCCGACGAAAAGCTCGAAGAGCTGAAGGCCGAATTGGGAATCGCTTAGCCAACACCGGTTTACGATCGAAGAGCCGGGGGAAGACCCCGGCTTTTCTTATGGCGAAAGGTGCTATCACTGAAGACTGATGGAGCTTGTCGCACTCATCGTTGTTCTCGTCACCGCAGTGGCAGCCGCCATCTACGCGTTTCGCACCCTGGCCAATCAACAGCAGGCCTTGTCGGAGGTTGCCGAGTGGCTGCAGGCCGAGCGGGCGAGCCACTGGGAGGCCCTGCCTCGTTACAGCCGGATCTTCAAAGTTGCCGGCGTGGAGCGCCTTCGGCGCGGTGTACTAAACAGTGACTCGGAGTTCGATCAGAGATACGAAGGGTATGAGGAGAGCAAGCGGCGGCATGTCGGCTCGATCGTCTTGCTGGTAGCTGTCGTCGCGCTGATTTGGGTGGCGGGGACGGCTTTCGATCTTCCCTGACTTGTGCTCTGGCGACAAGCGGCTATGGAGCCGGGAAAGCCAACACGCCGGCGTCGTCGATGGAGAGACGGGCTTCGGCTCCCAGGCGGGGCCGGCTCGGGTAGGCGACTTCAACCTGGGTCCCATTCGACAGCCCGACCCGAGCAAGGTAATGGTCCCCCCGAAAGGCTGAGTCGACTATCTGTCCGACGATGGATCCGGCGGGGTCCGGGCGCAGAGCATCGGGGCGGATTACCACAACCGAAGGACCCTCCAAATTATCAACCGGTACTTCTGCCCACCCGAGATCAGCCCAGCCCTCCTGGATCTGAGCTTCGAATCGATTGGCGAATCCCAGGAACTCGGCGACGAACAGCTCGGCTGGGTTGGTCCACAATTGTTCCGGCGTTGCGGCCTGGACGAGCCGGCCTCGGTCCATGACCGCGACCCGGTCGGCAATTGTCAGAGCCTCCTCTTGGTCGTGCGTCACATAGAGGACCGTTGCTTCGAGGCCCTGGAAGATGTCCCGCAATTCGGTCATCAGATGCTCACGTAGCGAGCGGTCCAATGATCCCAGTGGTTCATCGAGCATCACCAGGGACGGTTGCGGCGCCAGTGTTCTCGCCAACGCGACCCGCTGCGCTTCTCCGCCAGAAAGGTTCCCGATTGGCCGCCGGGCGCTTTCTTTCAGGCCCACCAACTCGAGAACTTCACTGACGCGCTCTTCCCGGCGAGCCGGGTCCCACCCCTGCATGCGGAGACCGAACGCCACATTGCGTATCACGTCTTTGTGGGGAAAAAGCGCGTAGTCCTGGAACATGAGCCCGAAGCCTCTTTTATGGGTTGGGACGCCGGCCAGGTCCGTTCCCTTCCAAGTGATGTAGCCCGAATCGGCTGGTTCGAGTCCGGCGATCACGCGCAGGAGGGTCGATTTGCCAGAGCCGCTCGGGCCGAGTATGGCCAGGGTCTCGCCATCAGGGACGTCGATGCTGAAGTTGTCGAGGGCGACGATTGGCCCGTAGCGCTTGTGAAGTGAGATCAGAGACAGCATCAGAATTCACCAAGTTCGCCGACCCGGAAACGGTCCACGGCCAGGATGGCCAGGCCGGTGACGACCATGAGGATCGTGCTCATGGCCATGGCCTGACCGAAGTTGAGTGCTCCCGGTTGGCCGAGGAACCGGAAGATGGCAATTGGCAAGGTCGGCGTGTCGGCCCGAGCTATGAAGGAGGTTGCCCCAAACTCTCCGAGGCTGATGGCGAATGCGAACCCGGCACTAACGGCCATCGCTCGGGCGGCAATTGGAAGCTCTAGTTCTCTCCAAACAGCCCGTGGTGAAGCCCCCAACACCGCCGCGGCTTGTCGCAACTCGGGCTTGATCGACCGAAGCACCGGGACCGCAATGCGCACCACGAACGGGATCGCCACCAACGCGTGTCCCAGTGGGATGAGCAGGGTCCAGGTGCGCATGTCGACTGGCCAGTCGAGCGCGACCAGCATCCCGAAGCCGATGGTGACGGCCGACGTGCCGAGCGGCAGCATCAGCAAGACATCGAAGAATCGTGAGGTGCGGCTTCGCTTGGAGGCGATTACCAAGGCAGCACTTATCCCGACGATGAGCGCCACTGCTGTCGCTACGAAGGCGATCCAGATCGAATTCCCGATTGCTTCCAGGGGAGAAATGAAGGCGGTGCTGCCGCGACGGCTCTCACCGAGGGCTCGATAGAAGTCGAGGCCAAGGTTTCCGCTCACTGAGAAGGAGCGCTGAACGAGCAGGATCAGCGGGGTTCCGAGCAGCAACCCTACGTAAGCGAAAGTGCCGGCCACCGCCAGCCGCGCCCGGGTGGATGTTGGAGGCTGCGCCACCTCGCTCTCGGAACGAAGGCTCAGGCTGACTGCCCGGCGTTCCTGGTATCGCGAGTAGCCCCAGAGGATGAGGCTGACGCCAATCAATTGCAGCACAGCCAAGGCGGCGGCGACGCCGAGATTGAGAAAGTCCTTGGTTTGACGGAAGATTTCGACTTCGAGCGTGGCGAATCGCAACTCGCCGAGAATCAGGATCACCCCAAATGAGGTGAAGCTGAACAGGAATACGATGGAACTGGCCGCCGCCAGGGCGGGTCGCAGCAACGGCAGCGTGACTTCCCGAAAGGCCTGCCAGCGGCTGGCACCGAGCGACCGGGCCGCTTCTTCCATGCGCGGGTCGAGATGGGACCACAGGCCGCCAACGGTTCTCACCACAACTGCGAAGTTGTAGAAGAGGTGAGCCAAGAGAATGATCCAAATGGTTCGGGTGAGGTCGATGCCTAATGGGCTGCGGCTTCCGAGCAGAGCAAGAAAGGCTGATCCGACCACCACTGTTGGCAGCACAAACGGCACGGTGATAAGCGCCCGGAGAAACTGTTTTCCGGGGAATTGGTAGCGGGCCAGGACATAGGCCACCGGAAGAGCTGCAACCAGTGTGAGCAGTGTGGAGGCTGCTGCTTGCCACAGCGTGAACCAGGCCACACCGAGTAGTGAGCTAGATGTCAAGACGTCCGTGAATGGGCTCAGGTCGAGATTTCCCTCTGGGGTCAGGCTCGAAATGACGATGCTGACGAGCGGATAGAAGAAGAAGTAGCCAAGGAAGACCAGGGGCAGCACGACCAGAGCCCGGCTCCGTGTCTGCCGACCATCGGTGGCCCTGCTCACCGGAGGACTATTTCGGTCCACTCTTGAATCCAGCGATCGCGGTTCTGGGCTATCAGGTCCGGCCGGATGGTCAGCGGATTCTCAACGATCGTCGTGTGGTCTACGAATTCGGGGGGGAGGGTTGCGTCCGCCACCACCGGAAATACGAACATGTTGAGAGGAATGTCTTCCTGGAATTCCTTAGAAAGCATGAAGTCGATCAGTTGCTCGGCGGCTGATCCCGCGTCCGATCCAGTCAGGATTCCCGCAAACTCAACCTGGCGGAAACAGCTGGCCTCGACGATACCGGTAGGTGCCTCACTCAGGGGCTCCGTGGCAAAGATGACCTCCGCCGGCGGAGAGGAGGCGTAGGAGACGACCAGCGGCCTGTCGCCATCTGAGGCGCCCGAGAAGTTGCCGTAGTACGCCTGTTCCCATCCCGAGACCACCAGGACACCGTTCTCCCGCAGTCCCCTCCAGTATTCCTGCCATGATCTGGCATCTTCATCATCTCGCTCACCGAACACGGCGATAGTGGCCAGAAGAAAGGCGAGACCGGGCGACGATGTCGCCGGATTATCGACAACCAGCGCGTCTGCCAACTCCGGCACCCCGTCCTCTGCCGTGCCGGCTGGGAGCAGGGCCGTGAGGGTGTGCGGTGGATCGATTCCCAGCTCAGCTAAAGCCGCCTTGTCGTAGTTGAGACAGACATCGCCAAAGTCGATGGGAACGAAACTGTTAGTCGGGTCGAGCCGGTAACTCGGGTCGACGCTCGCTAGGCGGGCTGGTTCGTAAGGTTGTGTGAGGCCGGCATCGAGAGCTCTGGAAAGGAAGGTGTTGTCGACCCCGAAGATCACGTCGCCCAAGGGATTGTCCTTGGTGAGAATTGCCTGCGACAGCATGCTTCCGGCGTCGCCGGCCCGAAGGACCTCGACCACGATCCCGGTTTCGGTCGTGAATTGCTCGAGCGTCGATTCACTTATGGCAAAGTCGTCGTGGGTGAGCAGAGTAACGGTGTCGGATCCGCTTGAGTCGCCGCAGGAGGCTGCCAGCAAGCTGAAGGCCAAGAACAGGATGCCTGCGGACGCGCTCCTACCCGGTTTTGATGGTTTCAGGTGCATCCCGGCTCCCTCCGCTGGCATTATCCAGTTCAGGTCATCGGGTCGATGGCGCTGGGCTTGCCCATGGCCAACCTCTCAGCCCGACTAGCTCGAGCTCCCCGGTGGTCTCAGGAAAGGATAGCGATGGCAGCGGGTCAAGCCCGGGTGACTAGCCTTCCTGTGGTTGCAGAAAGTAGTGATTACAACTACTATGAGTGAGTTGGGCAGGCGGGACCAAGACAAGGAGAAACTGCATGCGCTTTACAGCTTCAATGGGCGTCTTGGCCCTACTTCTGTCCCTGCTGGTGCCGGCCGGTGCCCAGACGGATCTGACCGAGGATCCGGCGGAGGAAGCCGAGAAAGTCGACTACGACGCCATTTCAATGGACCTCGACCAGGAGTTGAACCTCCTCGTATTCTCCCTCGGAATGGAGGGTGAGGAGCTCCCCGACTGCACCGCGGCGGAGATCCTTACCGACGGCGAAGAGCCCACAACCGAGACGGAAGGCTGCCACGTCGTTTCGATTGCGGGTCCCAACGGACAGGTCAACCACGGCAGCGTTGTCTCCGCCATGGCCCACTACCTCGGTCCCGGCAAGGGCAAGATCATGCGCCACGTCGCCAAGTCGAACTTTGGCAAGGGTGATCAGATGGTGAAGGTGGATGGAGCCGATGGCGGCGAAGAAGCCGACGCAGGCGAAGAAGCCGACACAGAGGAGACCAAACCAGAGGGTTGGATCCCCCCGGGCCAGGCCAAGAAGCAGGGCCAGTAGTTAGCCCTCCCATTTCCTAACCGATGATGCAGCGGGGTCGAGCTCGCTCCTAGACTCGCCGCGTGACCCAAACTGCGGAGGCGCCGGAAGTAACCGAGGCTTCACCGGTTGACCCCGGGCGGTCCTGGTTGAGCCTCAGCAAACTGCTCCTGGTGCTGGCCTTCGTCGCACCGGCAGCCACCCTCGCCGCCGGACTGATAGGGACGATCCCCGGGCATGCCGAGGCGCCGATTAGGCGGGACGTCTTCGTCAATATCGACTCCGCCCTCGTCGCCGCTTTCTACGTTGGCGTGGCTGCGTTTCTGGGAGTGATGTTCTATCTATTTTCTCTGCGGGCGCGGAACTGGGAGCGGGGCTCCCCGGAGAATCGAAGTGGGCTGTGGATGCAGCGGGTCCGCGAGCTCGACAGTGGCCTGCGCATGAAGACCCTGCTGCGCGATCCCATGGCGGGCCTGATGCACTCAATGATCTACTACGGCTTCCTGGTGCTTTTTGCCGGCACGGTCACACTTGAGATCGACCATCTCCTGCCGGCCGATTGGAAGTTCTTGACTGGCCGGACCTACCAGGCCTATTCGGCCATTCTCGATCTGTTCGCCCTGGTCTTCATCGCCGGGATTGCCTGGGCCGTGCTGCGGCGATTCGGGCAGCGTCCCTGGAGGCTGCGAGGCAAGACCCGGCCTGAGGATTTGTGGACCCTGTTGCTGTTGGGGGTCATCGGGATAACCGGCCTGGCGGTGGAGGCAGCCCGACTGGCAGCGGAGGGCCGGCCCAGCTTCGAGGTCTGGTCGTTTGTCGGGTACCCCCTCAGCTACCTGGTACCGGAATCGATTGCCTCCGGTACCCACCAGGTCCTCTGGATCACCCACGCCCTCGCCTTCGTGGCTTTCCTGGTGATGCTTCCCACGACCAAGCTGCGGCACATGGTGACTTCGCCGGCCAACATGTTCCTTTCGCCGCGGGAACGACCCAAGGGGGCGATGCGGGAGATGCCGAACCTGATGGAGGCCACCGACATCGAGACGGTCGGCGCCTCGGCAGTGGGTGATTTCACCTGGAAGCAGCTCTTCGACACCGATGCATGCACCATGTGCGGCCGCTGCACGTCGGTGTGTCCGGCCAACACCACCGGCAAGGCCCTCGATCCCCGCGAGATCGTTCTCAAGCTTGGTGAGGTGGCAACCGCCACCGCCGGCTACTCCCTTTCGCCGCCGATTGGTTCCGACGAGGAGATCACTGTGTCGGCCGATTCAGTGTTCGAGCGGATCACATCGGAGGAGCTGTGGGCTTGCACGTCGTGTCGGGCCTGCGACGAGATCTGCCCGGTCAACATCGAGATCCTCGACAAGATCCTCGACATGCGCCGGTATCTGTCTCTGATGGAGTCCGATTTCCCGGCTGAGCTCGGCAAGACCTATGTGGCGCTCGAGAACTCGTCCAATCCCTATGGCATGGGCCAGGCCAACCGGGCCGACTGGGTCAAGGAACTGGATTTTGACGTCAAGATCCTGGGCGATGCTGGAGTCACCGCCGAGTGGCTGTATTGGGTCGGGTGTGCCGGCTCGTTCGATGATCGCAATCGCAAGGTGACGCTTTCCACCGCCCGGCTGCTCAACCAGGCCGGGCTCGACTTCGCCATCCTCGGTCCGGGGGAGTTGTGCTCGGGCGATCCTGCCCGCCGCACCGGCAACGAG
>JABAHO010004854.1_pt2 | contig 13372 bp, 11 predicted proteins | sample 7062071 | NCBI WGS metagenome assembly JABAHO01 (sample SAMN14534356, study PRJNA622989) | marine sediment metagenome | biome: marine biome [ENVO:00000428]; feature: marine pelagic biome [ENVO:01000023]; material: deep marine sediment [ENVO:00002113] | place: India: Gulf of Kutch | collected...
ATCCAGGCGCTGGTGGATCCGATCGATGAGCTGATCGAGGCCTTCAACGACAAAGTCGGGCTGACCCCTCCTGCGTAGCCGAGCGGAGTGGGAGGGGACAGCGAGCAAAGCGAGCAGGGGTGGGTGGTGTCGACCAACGGCGCGCTGAGCCCGTATGGCCCGGCCTGAGCTTCCGGCCGCCTCGGGCATAGTCCTGGCTTTGACCGCGGCCGCCCTATACGGTGTGAGCGGAGCCATCGCCGCCGACGTCTTCTCGGACTTGTCGGTGCCGCGGGCCTCGGAAGCCCGAGCGCTCATCGCCGCCGCCGCCCTGGTGCCCTATGCCTGGTGGCGGGGCCGGATCGATCCGGGGCGTCACGTGCCGCTGCTGATGGTGCTGGGTGTGAACCTGGCCCTGGTGGGCCTCACCTTCTACTGGGCGCTCGACCGGCTCGGAGTCGGTCCCGGGGCCACCCTGCAGTTCTTGGGCCCGTTCGTCATCTTGGGATGGATGGCGGTCGTGCAGCGCCGGCAGGTCAATTGGATCACCTGGGGGGCGGCCATCCTGGCGGTGTTGGGAGTCGGCCTGATCACGGAAGTGTGGGAAATCGGTGACCTGGACGAGTTCGGTTTGGCGGCCGGGTTGACGTCGGCGGTGCTGTTCGCCTCCTATTTCCTGCTGGGTGAGCACCTGGGGCGCAGTCTCCCGGCATTGACGGTGATCACCTGGGGCTTCGTATTCGCCTCGGTCTTCTGGATCATCGTCCAGCCGCTGTGGTCCTTCCCGACCGATCTGTCCGGCAAGGTCACGGCCGAGCTGGTGTGGCTCGGCATCGGTGGGACCGCCCTGCCCTTCATCGCCCAGTTCGCAGCGTTACGTCGGTTGGCCTCGGGGGTGGTGGGGGTGATTGCAACTGCCGAGCCGGTGATCGCGGCGGCGACGGCCTGGGTGCTGCTGGATCAGAGCCTGTCGCCTGTACAAATTGTTGGAGGATTGATGGTGGTGGTCGCAGTCGGCGTGGTCCACCGGTGGGGAGGGGTGGTGGCCGACCGCCCGCTCGACGTGGGGTTCTGAGCGGTCGTTAGGCACGGGATTCAGCCGGAGTTTGCCGACAGGGATAACTGGTCCCCGGGGGCGCGTATTTGCGGTTCTGTGTGGGCGGTTTTCGAAGGCGGGTGCCTTACAGGTGGGGGTGTTGGGGGACTTATAAGGTGTGAGTGATGAAGAGTAGGTTGCTTGGCGATCGGGCTGCTGCTGATTCGTATGCGGATCTTGTTGGGAGTCTCGAAGCTGGTTTGCGTCGAGCGTTGACGTCCGCCTTTGGTGTCGAGGTTGGCCGGGAGGCTGCTGCCGAGGCTTTGGCGTATGGATGGCAGCATTGGGAACGGATCTCTGGGATGGACAACCCTGCGGGGTATCTGTTTCGGGTCGGTCAAAACTCGGCACGCAAACTGTCTAAACGTCCCCGACTGTTTGGTTTTGGTGGCCTTGTGGTGGAGGAGCCGTGGGTGGAGACCCGGTTTGGCGAGGCCTGGCTGGAGCTATCAGAACGGCAGCGGGTCGTCATGGGATTGGTTCACGGCTTTGACTGGACGCTGGCTGAGGTTGCGGACTTGCTTGGGGTATCTCGGGGGACAGTCCAGTCGTATGAGAAGCGCGCACTAGCCCGGTTGCGTAAGGATCTTGGAGTTGACGCATGAAAAGTTCAGTGAAAGAGGCGACCCGTGACCACGTTCGAGGCCTGGATGAGCTTCAGTCTCCGATCGGATGGGAGGAAATCGTTACCCGTTCAACAGCGGTCCCCTCGGCTGGCGTTAGGTTCGGCCGGCGTCACGGGCTGTGGGTGCCTGCCGCGGTTGCACTAATCACGCTCCTGCTGATCGGTCTCATACCCCTGTTTCTCGATAGCACAACGGGCCCGGCCGATACCGGCACCCCGCCACAGCCGGTGACCCCCACCACCGCCGCAGAGTCTTCGCCCGCAACCGTGACGCCTCCGCCGGACACGGTCCCGCCTAGACCAACCCCGACGACACCCGAGGAAGTGGCTGAGGAGTTCGCGCTCCGGGTGTATCAAGACGGCAACATTGATGGCGCCTTGGCGCTCATGGCGAGTGAAGCAACAATCACCCTCGAAAGCAGGGCGTTCACATTCTTTACGGGTGGTATCGAAGGGATCGACCCACCGATACCTTCCGAGTATCTCGTAGAAGCACAACCACGTATGCCTCAAGTGGAGGGTATCGAAGCAGCCAGATCCATTCTCACGTTCGGCCACATCTACGAAATGACCATAGAGGAGATCCAGTGCGCTGAATCGGATCCACCCGACCCGGAAATCCTGCGATGTTTCATTGTCGGAACGGCATCGCTATATGAGCATAAGGAAGTGGCCATTCATCACAGCGTTCCCCTCGCCTTCGAGATTGACCGCTCGTCACTGGAGATTAGAAATCTGAGCGTGTTGTCTACCGGTGGTGCAACATATGACGTCGCGAGCGCTCTTTGGGCTGGATACCGTGAAGGATTCATCGAAGCCTGCAACCTGAGTTCCGTGGCCGATCACCCTCGGTTCCAGCCGACTACCGATTGGGATGCAGTTGAGTTCGCCAACCAGTGCGGCTCATTCATTCACCGCCACTACGACGACATCAAAGACACGCTCGAGTTCTTTGGGCCTCCTCGAGAAACACAGGCGTATTCGGGCTCAGCACTTGTAGAGGCTTTGACTGAGAACCGCCAGCTTTGGGTCAACCAGGACATCGATTCCTATCAGATCAGTTTCTGGTTCATGATCGAGGCCGAAGACCCAGGACCGGTAACGATCTTTGATCGCCCCAACCACACAATTGTCGTGCCGTGGGAGTTCCAGGATTGCCGCGACAGCTTGTGGAGCATCTCAGTGACCAACAAGACGCCCGACCCGCAGCAGCAAGTCTGCGAACGACAGGTAGGCGACCCAGAACTCGAATTCGTGCCGATCACCGTCGAAGAGGCATTCGACATGATTGAGGCAAACGCACCAAGCGGAATCTGGGCCACATTCCACCCCGACCGCGGCTACCCAGTGAGATTTGGAGTGCCAGAGGACCGATCAACCGGACTCGACCACTTCGATTACGCACTCGAGTCCTTAACGCCAGCAGGGTGACACAACCCGCGCGTAGCGGCAAATATCGGGCGTTATGAGCCGCCACTCGAGGAGAGCTAGGTTTCGGCCGTGAGTCACACGATTCAGATCGAATCGCGCTTCAACGGCTATCCGGAAAATGCGGGAAACGGCGGATACGTAGCCGGGCGATTTGCATCGTTCCTGCCTGGCATCAGCAGCGTTACTCTGCGTCGGCCGGTACCGGTAGACACCGAGCTCACGATCCATCGTGACAGCCAATCGCTCTTTGTGTACGACGATGAAGGACTGGTCGCCGAAGTCGAACCGGCGGCGGTCGATCTCGCCGTCATCGATCCTGTGTCCATCGAGCAAGCCCGCAAGGCCATGGACAACTTCATCTGGCGCGACCATCACCCTGCTGCCAATTGCTTTGTCTGCGGCACGGGTCGGGAGGACGGATTGCAGCTCTTCCCCGGCCGGGTCGAAGGGCGGGAGGCGGTAGCCACGACGTGGATCCCCGCTGAAGACTTCGACGACGGTTCCGGATTCGTTCGACCCGAGATCGTGTGGGCAGCGCTCGACTGCCCCTCCGGGTTCGGCTTCTTCGCCGTCGACACGTATGCCGTGCTCGGGCAACTCACGGCAGAACCGAAGACTCCGGTTCCGATCGGAGACGAGGTGGTCGTTGTGGGATGGTCGCTCGGTGGTGAACGAAGGAAGCACTTCGCCGGGTCGGCGATTTTCGACGCCGCCGGAACCGTGCTCGCCGCCGCTCGCGCCACCTGGATCAGGATCGGTTGACGCAGTCCACCGGAGGCGATGGTTGACCCGGCCGCTCGATGCCGGGTTCTGAGGCGCGCATAATGTAATCATCCTCCCAGCCGGTTCCGGTGCGGATGCAAAGCTGACTGCGCGTTGACAGAGCTCGTTAGACGGATCGAGTTATCAACAGTCGCAACGATCGTCAAGTATCCGCTCGGACGACGCCCCCCACGATCATCTACGCTGGACCAGCTGACTAAGGGGCGTTGAGCAATGAACTGTGGCCACCTACCAACAGGTTCGCGGGAGTCGTACGAATGCTCGCCCGAGACCGAAGTTGGATATGAGCCGCTCCCCGCATGCGAGTCGACTCACCGGCCTCTCGGGTTGCGAGGCATCTACCGTGGCTGAGTCCTCGCGGGCAGCTGAGGAAGGCGAGTCTGAGCAGCGGTTGCTGGCTGAGGCGCTGGGCGAGGTGTCGGCGGCTTTGAACAGCACGTTGGAGTTAGACGACGTGCTCGATCTGATCTTGGATCGGGTGGCGCGTGTCGTCCCGTTCTCGTCGGGAACCATCATGATGCTCGATGGCGAGCACGCGGAAATAGTACGAGCCGAGGGTTTCGATACCCCGATCGTCGGGTTGCGGTTGCGCTTGACTGAGGTGCCCAATCTGGGACGGGTGATGGAAACGGGTGAACCTTCTCTGGTCAATGACACTCAGGCTTCTCCCGACTGGGCAACGGTACCTGAGACCGAGCACATCCGATCGGACATGACGGTGGCAATCGAGGCTGATGGCCGGGTAGTGGGAGCGATCAGTGTCGACAGCGACCAGAAGGAGGCGTTCAATCTCGACCTGCTGGCCCGATTGCAAGCGTTCGCCGATCAAGCCGGGAGCGCCGTACGAAACGCCCGGCTCTACCAAGAAAGCCAAGCGGCCCTGGCGGCGACCCGCGAGCAACGCCGGTTGACCCAGATTCTGGCCGATATCACGGCCGAACTCATCGTGCAACGTGACGTCGATGATGTTCTCGACTTCATCCTCGAGCGCGTGTCGGGTTTTGTCGCCGGGGCAGCCGTGACCGTCATGCTCATCCAGGACGGCGTAGCTGTTGTCGCTCGCGCAACGACAGAAGAAAAGGACCTTGCGGAACGAATGGTCGTTTCGGAAACCCCGATCCTGCGAAAGGTCTTTGATACACACCGTCCTTACCTGATCGAAGACACCCGCGCCCCCGATAGCGAGTGGGAGTGGAGAGAGGAAACGGCGTGGATTCGTTCCAGTCTGACCGCTCCAATCAAGCACGGTAAGGAAGTCATAGGCTTCCTGAGCCTCAGCAGCAGTGAGCCGGATGCTTTCCCGGCTGCTTTGTTCCAGCCGCTCGAAACGTTCTCGAACCAGGTAGGAATAGCAATACACAACGCTCGCCTTTTCGACGCAAGCGAATCCGCTCGGGTGGCTGAGCACGAGCAGAGGTTGTTGGTCGAGGCGCTGGGTGAGGTGTCGGAGGCTTTGAACGGCACCTTGGAGTTAGACGACGTGTTGGACCTGATCTTGGATCGGATGGCGCGTGTGGTTCCTTTCTCACGGGGAACCATCATGATGCTCGACGGTGAGTACGCCGAGGTGGTGCGAGCCAAGGGCTTTGACACCCCAATCGTGGGGTTGCGGCTGCGCTTGGTTGAAGTGCGCAATCTGGAACGGGTCATGCGAACCGGTGAGCCTTCGTTGCTCAATGACACTCAGGCTTCTCCCCACTGGACAGTAACTCCTGGGACGGAGGACATCAGATCGAATATGACCGTGGCGATCGAGGCTGATGGACGGGTGGTTGGAGCAATCGGTGTGGATAGTGACCAGAGGGANNAGAGGGAGGCCTTCACTGTTGAGCTGTTGACACGGTTGGAGGCGTTCGCGGACCAAGCCGGGAACGCAATACGGAACGCCCGGCTCTACCAGGAAAGCCAAGAGGCCCGCCGTCAGAGCGATGAACTGCTCAAAGCCATCCTCCCCGACCAGATTGCAGAAGAACTCAAAGCCAATGATCGGGTGCGAGCACGCCGGCACGAAGACGTTGCTGTTTTGTTCGCCGACATCGTGGGGTTCACCCATTACTGCGACACGCACGACCCTGAGGAAGTGCTGGAAGCCCTGACTGAGATCACCGAGAGATTCGAAGAAATTGCCGAACACCATGGACTCGAGAAGCTCAAGACCATCGGTGACTCGTTCATGGCTGCGGCAGGACTTCTCTCGCCGGTGCTGAACCCCGATCTCCAATGCGTGAAGGCGGGTCTGGAAATGGTTGCTGCGAGTCAAGATCTGGCATCAGCGTGGACTGTGCGGGTAGGTGTCCACAGTGGAGAACTTGTTGCAGGTGTGATCGGGAGCAAGAAATTTCTCTTCGACGTTTGGGGCGACACCGTCAACACCGCCTCACGGGTCGAAAGCAGCGGAGTTCCCAATGGGGTTACGGTGAGCCGCGCCTCTTGGAACAAGATCTCTCACGCGTGTCGAGGACAATCCCGCGGCAAGGTCCCAGTAAAGGGAAAGGGCGACATGGAAATGTTCATGGTCGAAGGGCTGCGCTAGCACCCATCAGACAGAACACACTGGGCAGCTTCCACAGCCCCTGCGCCTACCTCGAGGCGTCACTCACAGATGTCGGCGGGCCAGCGAGACGAGTCGTTGTGAACCGCTAGATTGCCGATGAAGGGCACGCTCCGATGGAGTAGGTGTTGGTGCCTCAGTCCATCGATGAGATAGTCGTAGCCAGTCGGCGGCTGTGCTGCAGAAAGTTGGGGCAACTGTGACGACGTTGATTGCTTTCCACGAGGTCGATGATGTCGACCACTGGCTCAGTTCTCCCCGCAGGGAGGAGTTCCTTGCACCGCTAGGGATCACGGTGCGAACCTTCGTCGACCCAGAGAAGTCAAATATGACAGGGGTGATCCTCGAAGTTCCAGATATGGACGCCTTCCAACAGGCCATGGAGTCCGAAGCGGCCGCCGAGGCTATGAAGTTCGACGGGGTTCGCGCCGACACGCTTGTGGTGCTCGCCGAGGCGTAGCCCAAGCTTGCTAGTCAGCATGAGGAGTGCAGACCTGACGCCGTCAGGATTGTGCCGGCCTCGTTGAAGTTGGCTTCATCTGCCAAAACCGCCCCATGAACGGCCAGGTCCAGAATCTCAAGCCACTACTGGAGGGACGTTCGCCCTGAGTCGGAGCTGTAGCCACAAGCTCACGACCTAGGCGCTCGCACCGATCACGAAATAAGCGCATATCTGCGCATATCGCCCAGACGCCACTGTGCACCGGAACGACACTTCGGCATGTGGGTGTTGGGGGCTGTCTCGTAGAGTGCGGGCATGAGCGAATTCGTCCAGCACTTGGGCGTACCCGTGTGGACGGAGTCCGGCGTCGAGGACCAGGACTTCGAGTCGCCGACGTGGCCCGACATCGAGGCAGCCATCGGCGGTTTGGACGGTCACACTCGCACCGAGGTCTACCTACATCCGCGCCGGGGCGACCCCGAGACGTACATGGCGATCGCAGGTGGCTCAGACAATCACTACTTGGTATTCGTGTGTCACAACAACGAACGCTTCGACGAGGCGGTTACGCCCGATGCACCCGAGGGGACGGTCCACATGGTCACCGGAGGTCAACTCGGCGAGTTCCAACTCGAAGATCTCGTCACCTTCGATGAGGCGCTGGAAGCGGCTCGCGTTTATCACCAGAGCGGCGAATTGGCCGGTGGCGTGAAGTGGCGTCACCGCTAGGGACCCAGCAGAACAGCAACGCTCACATAACCAAACCACGCCGATCGGCATATCGAGCGGTGCGAGTGAGCGCGAATCAATTGCAACGGCAGCCTGGAATACGATGACCAATACGCTGAAAGGTCGGCTATTGGCAGCGGGCTGATACGCGAGCGGAAGTCGTTCACCAGGTGCGTCGAAAGCCTCTACCTTGAAGGGAGCCAACCCGTGGCAGACAATCCTGTGGAAAGAATCAGGGCTTCCCTGGTGTGCCTTGATGGAACGCGAGACGCCAAGCCTCGGTGGATCGCAGCCAGTTTGAGCTCTCGGTCACCCATCTCAAGTACTCATACGAACCAATTACGGATGTATCACTCGGTTAGTCCCATCACCTCATGAGCGGTGATTTGACCAGTCTTGCCCGGCAGGTCTAATTCGAACTGGCGACCGTACTCGACGCCATCGACGGTCTTCGCTCGGATTCCACTCGACACCAACACGCTCGTGCCGGTTTTCTTGTTGGCTGCTTCGAGCCGGCTCGCGGTATTGACCACGTCTCCCACCACAGTCTCCCGGGCTGACCTTTCTCCCCCCATCAGCCCAAAAACGACTTCTCCCAGACCGATGCCGATCCTCACCTCGAAGGAGTGGCCGTAGATCATGCTCACGTAGTCATTGATGTCGGTTGCCACTTGGAGGACGTCAAGCCCAGCGCGAACTGCACCGATTGCAGAGTTGCTTTCCCCATCAATTCCGAAGACGGCGAGGAGTCCGTCGCCCATGTAGTTGTCAACGCGACCGCCCTCCGACTCGATTGCTGCCTCTGCGCGGTTGAAGAAGCGGTTAAGTATGTGGACGATGTCGTAGGCGGGTAGGGCCTCCGACATCGAGGTGAAACCGGCCACATCAGTGAACATGACGGCGGCTTCTTCCACCTCCCGCCCGACCGGCCCTACATAGTGAGCCTTTCCTAGTTGGGACGCCATCTCCACATCGATCTTGTCAAGGACAAGTCTCCACAAGCGAACGTCCCCGTCGGCCCGTGTTTGGCAGGCAAGCCGCACCTCATCGGGGAAGTCAAGCCTGTTAGCCATCGCAGACTCTTCCTGGGTGCGCCTGGTCAGAGAGTCGAGCCCCTCCACGATCCGTACCCGGCAGGTGGAACACCGAGCACGCCCGCCGCAAAGATGCGCGATGGGCAATCCAGCATCGACGGCCATCGCCAATAGCGTCTCGTCTTCCACCAATGGAATGGAGACCTCATCGGGCCAGACGAAGATCTCAGGCATCCAATGAGCCTAGAAACCACAGTCCTACGACACCCAATGGCTGCACATGAGGGCACATGCCGAGCGACCCATCGTCCTCTGGAAATTGCCGGATAGCGCGCAGGTGATGGAGTGGTTCTCGCAGAGGTGCCCGCGTGTCAAGAGCTGCCTTTCGGGTCCGGATTCTCCCGGCTGATCGGAAAGGGCAGGGCATCGGTCAGGCGTCGCGCTCCGCCAGCCTCTTGATCTCCAGCATCATCTTGCGGCTCATCACGAAAGTGATCACCTCGAAAGGGAAGCGCCCAAAGGCGAGGCGGCTCTTCCAATCCGGCGTGTGGTCGTAACGGCCCCGAGTCAGTAGGCGGCTTTCGCCAGCGGGGCCAGGGTTGACCACGAACTGCCAGGTTGATATGCCCCAGCTCTCATCGGTGCCGAGGTCGGCGGGTGAACCGAACAGCACGAGAGCGTTCGGAGGATCAACGATCTCTATTCGCATCGGCGGTGCGGTCGGATGCAGGTAGATGCTTTCACCAACCGCCGGATGCTGATGTTCGGGGAGTATCTCCGTCGTGTTGGTGATCTGGCATCCGGCCATGTTCTCGAGTGTCTGATAGGTGTAGAAGCCGCCGCGGCCCTGTCCGATCTGAGCGATCCAAGGCCATACCGCCTCCGGTGGTGCTTCGACGGCGACTCCCAGGGTGTACGACCACTTGGGCTCGGGCACGAACTCATCGCCCGGAAGCGAATCGCTGGCCTCGGTTCCCACCGTGCCCCACCGCAGCCGCTGACGCCCGATGAAGGGAGTAACGATCAGGTTCCACACAATGAGGGCGGCGCCTTCAACCGCAGATAGAACGCCGACACCGGGCGAGAGACCTAGACGATGTCCAAGCCTGCTGCTGTTCCGGTTCCGTCCGGCCGCCATGATGCCCTCCTCGATGTCTCTTTATCATCGTGCCGCACCGCGAATGTCTATCTAGGGGTCGGAGGTCCCAAAGCGAAACGCGACGGGCGCTTTCCACAAGCAATTCGACGCCTATCGGTGAGTGAACTGCGAGTCATCTTGGGGTCCCATCTCGTCTTGTCAGTGGACCAAGTAACCTGCCTATTGAGACCTCGAGTGGCGAGGAGGCATCGATGCCGGATCTGCCCGACGCTGCCAAATACGTCGTCATTGGAGCTGGTGTCCACGGGTTGAGCACGGCGTGGCATCTTGCAATGAAGATGCAAGAGGAAGGAACGGGCTCGGGCGCTGACGTCGTGCTACTGGACAAGACCGGCCCTGGGGCAGGAGCGACCGGAATCGCCTGTGGATGTATCCGCAACCTCTATATGACTGAGCCCCTCCATGGCATCCTCCGCCACTCAGTCGACGTGTGGAACTACGACCCCGTCCTCTTCGGATTCCAGCAGGTGGGGTATATCTCGTGCGGGGAGGTTAACCAGATCCCCGAATACGAGAAGATCCAGAAGAGCCAGGCAGCTGTGGGCTACACATCTGATTTGTACACCGGCCGGGAAGCGCGTGATTTCTTGACGAGTGTTTGGCCCGATTTCAAGCCCCACTCGACGGATGTCGTTCTCCATGAACATCAGAGCGGGTATGCCGGTACGGCACAGTCGGTGGTGGGGTTTACGGAAATGTGCGCCCGCTACGGCGTGCAGATGTACTGGGGAGTCGACGTGGTGCGGTATGAGATGTCCGGCGACGAAGTGACGGCGGTGCACACAAACAGGGGGCATATCCGTGCCGACGCGGTGTTCCTGTGCGTGGGCGCCTGGGTTCCGTTGCATTGGGACATGCTGGGGCTACCGATGACACTCGACGTGGGCTACGCAGACGGCACTCTTGTCGAGAACAAGGACATGTGGACCTTCTGGCGTCTCGAGGAAGGCGAGGTGTACTACGACGGTCCTTATTACACCGCCCAAGGCTTGAACCCTCCCGTGCTGCACATCGAGTTGATGAACACGCCGGTCGTCGATCCGATGACTGAAGAAAAGCTCGGGGACTCCGTCTATGCCTACTGGAAGAACGGCACCGAGCGGATGAACCGGCCCGGGATCCAGGGTGGGGCAATGCCTCATTTGTTGGGCTCAGATGCGATGATCGAGCCCTACGGCCATGCCAACGACGAGTACCAGGCCGGCCCCGAGTTCGCCGATTACCTGACGGCCGTCATGGGCATGTTCATGAAGCGGTTCGAAGGCATAAGACCCAATTTCCGAGAGCGGCGCAACGGCGGCATCGGAGCCTTCACGCCGGACAACGTGCCGATCATGGATTGGATCAAGCCGAATGTTTACATGATCGCCGACAGCAATCACGGCTACAAGATGACGGGAATTGGAAAGCTGGTGGCCCGCCAGGTTCTCGGATCTGAGCCGGTGCCGGAACTGGAGCCGTTCCGTATGGACCGCTACGCCAAGGGGCAGGCATTCAGTGCCGGTACGACGAACAGCCCTTGGGTGTGATGCCGCTCAGGTTGGAAGAGAAGTGCTCCTCTAGCAGGGCACCACCCACGCCCTCAGCCGTTGCGTGACTATGGCCTGGCCTGAAGAATCTGATGAGGTCGCTTGACGCGCGGGCAACATTGCTCGCAACGTCCCGCGGCACTGTGCAGCTGGCCAGAGAGGGTCGAGGACCCCCTGGTCTTAAAGCCGGGGACTGGCGACGGGTAGCGTTCCAGGCATGACCGAGGTCGCATCCGCGGACGAGTTAGCCCAGGCAGGCGTCGGGTTCCAGAACCTGCGGATGATCCCGGTCGAAGGCACGGACGAGCGTGTGCAGGCCTTCGACGTGGACCCCACGACCTGGTTCGACCAATGGCAGCGGTGCCGGACGGTGATCGACGGGCGTGGCTGGCCGGTGGCCACTTCGTTCGACCTCGCTACCGAGACCATCACTCGCCACGACATGGACGGGCCGGACGGGCTCGATCCCTCGCCCGCGGCCATCCTGGCTCGGGTGCCCCAGCTGGACATCGACCCGTTACTGGAGGCGGAGCGTCAGCGCCATGCGGACGACTGGCGGCCTGATGACGACGACCTGGATTTCTACTTGACCCAGAGCCCGGTGGCCCAGGACCTGGGGCTGACCGTCGTCGATGTGCACCGCGCCCTCGGGCCGGCGCCCGACGAGCTTGCGTTCGAGCGCTGGCTGCTCGATACCGAGCTAAACCACGGCGCTGGGCCCAAGTCGAGCGACGCCTGGTACCTGGAGTGGTTCGTGCCGCCAGACGTCACAATGGTGTTGTTACCGCGCTCCGAGCCGTGGGCCGCCGGCGCCTATATAGGCGGCTACGTCTGGGGCTACCCCCACACCGACATCCGCACGGCGGTGCTCCGCCGCTGGCACCAACGCCATGGCGCCGAGCCGGCCGCTAATTGGGGAACGATGTTGCAGTTCGTGGTCAGCCGCCCACCCACCAACATCGAGGAGGCGTGGGTCGTCGCCTACGAGACCAAGATCCTGTGGCCCGACACCGCCGGGGGCGCCAACGGCATTGCCACCCGCCAGCATGCCTGGGACCTGCTCGGCCGCGATCGTTGGTTTGTCCACTACCGGCCCTGAGCTCATGCAGGCCATCGGCTTTCTGAGGATGAAGACCGCGATGGCGATATGGCAAAACCAAGAAGAGGCGATAGAGGCCGGATTGGTCAGTCGGGACTAGTGAACGCCTCCTAAGCCCTCGGTCAGGGTGGGTCGCCCGGGGGGATGATTTGTCGACGGTGGGGTGGGCTGGTGGGGTCGATTTGATGGCCCCGTCCGTGGACTGCATGTTGGTGGTGCCACCAGCACAGGGTGGTGAGGTTCTCTAGGTCGTGGGTGCCGCCTTGGCTGCGGGGAACAATGTGATGGACCTCGAGGCGATAGCGGCTCCGACATCCGGCAATGGTGCAGGTTTGGTCGCGGTTGAGGACGAACCGGCGGACCTTGGGAGGGACCACCCTTGTGGTCGGCCCCACGGCCAGCGGAGTCCCCGAATCGGTGTTGACCATGACCTCGACCGACCCTTGGCACAGAATCCGATCCAAAGTGTCCGGCCCCACCCGCGGCCCCCCGGTAATCGTCACTCCGGCTTCACCCTGAGTCTCTGCTGCCGATGCGGCGTCGACCATTACCGTGACGATCGGACCGGATGAAACACTCTCCGCAAGGCCGTTGTGGATGAAGTCTTGAGCGATCGCTACCAGAGCGTCGGCTCGCCGCTGTTCTCGGCTCCACATCTGAGCCTCTGGCGGGAACATATCTATTCGCTCATCCAATGCTCGGTTGACAACCTGCCAGTCATGACCAGTCAACTGGGCATGAATGAAACCCACCGACTCGTCTAATGAGNNGCGGCGGATTCGCTTGGTGAGGGCCCGGAGCTTGTGAATTCCCTGAATGTCACGGTCTTCGGCCGCGGCCATAGTGGAATCGTCAGCTCCTGAGGCGAACAAGCGGGCCATCGCAGCGGCTCGGTCAAAACTCCAGTTGCCTTCT
>JABAHO010002162.1_pt2 | contig 13354 bp, 20 predicted proteins | sample 7062071 | NCBI WGS metagenome assembly JABAHO01 (sample SAMN14534356, study PRJNA622989) | marine sediment metagenome | biome: marine biome [ENVO:00000428]; feature: marine pelagic biome [ENVO:01000023]; material: deep marine sediment [ENVO:00002113] | place: India: Gulf of Kutch | collected...
GAAAAGCACATTCTGAATAGAGCCCTCAATGAGAGACAAGCAAAATGGCAGATTAAGTTGGCATCGGCCGTCGTCGATGGCGAAGAGAAACTAAGAAAACGACCTATATTCTGTTCGGTGAATTGCCCTGTTAGTCCTCTTGTATTCGAGGAAGGCTCATCTGAGGCTATGGTTGAGTTGGCTAGGGCTGGAGTTCCGATTGTTCCNNATAATTAACAGTGAAAACCTTGGCTCTCTAGTTATCCTTGAATGCGCAAACCCAGGCGCTCCGATGATCTACTGTGCCGAATCATCATCAGCAGACATGAGAACGGGCGAAATCAACTATCAAGCACCGGAATTCCCTCTCATTGCGGCAGGAGCCACTCAGATGGCACGGCTGTACAAGCTTCCTTGCTATACAACAGGTATAGGGATGGACGAGACTCCGAATGATTGGAATTCTCTCGTTTTAGCGTCCAAAAGGCTCGCCCTTTCGCAGCTAGCCCGCGGCGACATTTCCTCTGGCTTAGGTTCCCTAGAAAACGCTGAAAGCGCGGCACTAGAGCAGGTGCTACTTGACCTTGAGGCATGGGAACAGGCCAAGGCTTATCTCCGTCAATTCAATGTTGATGAAGAGACCTTGGGGTTCGATGCCATCAATGAGGTTGGTCCAGGAGGCAACTTCTTGGGAATTAGGCATACTCTAGAACACTTCCAAAAAGAAATTTGGCTCAAAAAAGAGGCTTCAATCCTGCCCTCGACAGATGGTTCCATCGTCGAAAGAACAAAGGAAAAGGTCAGACAAATACTTTCATCCCATATGCCAACTCAACTCGATGAGGAAGTGACGAAAGAAATAAACAATATTCTCCGGGACTGTAAGAAAGACATGTTGTGAGGTTTAATATGTTCACCTGTGGACATATCTCCCCCTTTTCTCAGAAAATCCTTCTTTTGCTTGGTGCTCCATTTCATATTGTTGCGCGCGTTGAACCCGCGTGCGCATGATTCTTCCACAGTGTATTTTACTTTCAGCTCAATGCTTTGGTCATTTTGCGATAGGCTTTGGCCATCTCAGTTTTCTTCGCTGGATTCTTTTCTCTGTCAATCCGTTGTCTTATTGCACGCAATTCATTTTTCAGGTTCCTAATCAGTTCCCTTTCCAAGTTTATGGTTCACCTCCCCAAGATGGGACTCCCGTGCCACTTTACTGAGCTGAGATTTCGGTTTCATTAGATTTAACTTCTATGAAACGGGAGTCTGTATTAGGCGTAACCATGCCATTTGATGACCTTGGAACGTGCGGAGATATTGTCAAATCAGTATTCTTCTAGTTTTTTCCCGTCGTTCTTTCTCAGTCACTATCCCATGTCTTGTGATGTTCTGTTTTGTTTGTACAACAAATTTTTTATGTCTCTTTTTCAGGCATAACATTTCATTTGAGGTATGATGCGTTTGGAGTTCTTTTGATGCCGAGTAGGTTTGGAGCAAAGCAGGGGTTATCCAGTAGTTTTCTGATTAGAAGTGAGATAGATATTATGGCAAGTATTTTGAATGAGGCACGTAAAGGAGCAAGGAAGACTCGCATCATGTATAGATGTAATCTCAGCTACAAGCAACTTCAAACATACTTGAAGCTTCTTATGGGGTTGGACATGCTAATTTTTGTCTCAAAAAAAGGAAACAACACAACAGGTTTTTTCAAGACGTCAGGGAAGGGCGTTGAATTCCTTGATGCTTACCATAAGCTCAAGGTCCTCATGACTTGAAATCCACGTGTGCGCGCACGGGGAACGTCTTCATAACGACACAGTGCAACGATTGTATGACTCGACTCCTGGTTTACGGGGCTTCTCCGCGAGATGAGAAATTAATTCGCGGAACTCTATAGCATGAAGACCTTTGTCAATTGTCTTGCGAGCGCTTGCAAGTCCGCGCGTCGTAAATCAAACCCAGAAACATTATGCACGAGAGGGACTAAACGCGCGAGAGCGAAAATTCGATCAAAACATTGGTATCATCTTTCAACTACAATTAGGTCATTCGAAATTTTACCTAGAATTCTTGCCTGTTTTTCCGTAAAGATCAACGTGTTGATTTGATATGATACTCCAGCTTTATGTGGAAGATAAAAATTGCTCTCGTAATTGACAACGGTTCCTGGGACAAATAGCTGATCTCCAGCATCAATATCAACGTCATAAACGAACTCACCAACCCAGTCAGGAGGAAAGGCGATTCCAAGTTCGTAACCGCCGAACCACCATTTATCTTGCAATATCCCAGCCTCTTGATAATATGCCTTCATTGTGTGGTTTAATTCAGAGACTGGCAAATTTGGTCTGATCAAATCGCCGAGTACTTCAAACGCTCTTGCTGATAATTCAACAACTTTTGCTACGTCAGGATTTGGCTTTCCCATTGAAAGGCTTCGAGCTATATCGCCGTGGTATCGATTATAAACGCCGCAGATGTCAACGTTGACGATCTCTCCTTTCTGAATCTTCTTTCGGCTTGCTAGCGCGTGCAGACAGGCACTTTTAGGCCCAGACGTAACGAGAACAGGAATTCCCGGATTCTCGCCTCCCACCTTTGCCATTGCGTGGACTATTTCACCGTAAACTTGGAGTTCAGTCATTCCTGGTCTTATTGATTCAATCGCCGCTTTCATGCCGATTTCTGCGATTTGAATCGCTTTCTCTACATATGCGATCTCTTGAAGAGACTTGACGGCACGAGCCTCCTTTACAATATCCGTTCCGTCAACCACTCTGCAGCCTTCTTTTTCCAACGCTGACTGAACTGATTCACTAACCGCTCGATTTGGTCGGTAACTTCGCATTTCTAGGCCGACGGTTCCGGGAAGCCATCCTTCCTTCTTCAGTTCTTGCACTATCCAAGAAAGCATCCCAGTAGTTTCCGCCGTCTCTCGATATATTCTAATGTCGGGAGATACGGTAGTATAACGGCATAGGATCTCTTCCTCTTCCGTGTCGAAGTGTATGAAGTCGTCATGATCCACATGAATAGCAATTCCGCTGGCGGGCGGCCATATCTTGGGGCTTTGGGATTGATACCATTCCGCCTGATATCCGCTTATGTAAAAAAGACTCTCTGGAGCTGATAGAAAGAGGAGATCGATCTTCTTTCGGGCCATTATCTCACGAACTCGACCTAACCGCGTTCGATACTCGTTTTGAGAGAAAGGAACCTCTTTTCGCGGCGAACAATATTTGAGAATCATTTCCTTAGAGGTATTTTCACCAGGCATCTTTTCCCTCCCGAAAACATTTTGTCTGTCCACCTGCTGCAAAACCTGATTCTCTGCAACTAGAACCCTTTTCGCATAAAAACATTATTCATATATCGTATGCGCATCACGTACTTTTGAATAATCTCATTGGGCACGCATCATGTTCCTCAAACCCACATGCTCACAAAACAACGGAAACACCGATACTTTACGTGGTGAGTGTGTCGAATGTGGAAGGCCTCCTCTCCAGGTTTCAGATTCTCGCTGCACTTATCGCACTTCAATCCTTGCTTAGGTCTGCGGCCACTTTTGCGAACCTTGATTTTGCGCCAAGGCATAAATTCTTCTCTCAGGATGTTTATCGTGTAAACAAATATTTAAAGTTGTGTTGCTGTTGTGTCACAGTCACACGTGCTTGAAAGCACGTAAACTTTCATGTAAATACCAAAAAATTCTCTAAATCATTCGTCTTATAAGGTCGTTTATAGCCTCTCCCCTATATCCGGTTACGCCACCAGTAATGTAGCTTTTTTTGACTTGTCCCTTGAACCCTTTTTTTGGCGGGTGAAGGCGAAACATGGGCTTTATGTTTGGAAGGTTGCTGTATTCAACCGTTGTTTTTTGTATGGCTTCAGCCAAGTCGCCTAGAGATTTGTAGCCTGCTTTTTTGATGTATTCGTCGCTCAGTTTTTTGTTACCAATAACTCTGCCTCTTTCCTTAAGTAGGAGTGTCACAGTCTCTTTCGAAATCTCCCCCCACGTGATGTGGTCTTTCGCCTTACGCAGCATGCCGAGGTAGGATGGGCGATTGTCGATAAGGGTGGCGTGGCAGTTGCGGGTCAGGTGAAGCATCTGCAATGTTTCCTCTACTTCTTGAAAAACGTCGCTCATTCCGCGAACTCGAATTATGGCCAAGCATTTTCGTCTTTCTTTCATCTATTTTACCCACTCTGCCGGCGTGATGAGGTCATAAGTTTTTCGAAGAGCTTGAAAGACAGCGCAGGCGAAGGAAGGAACAGTCCTAGTAGAACCATAGCTTCTTGTCCAACAATCTTTGACGCCGGCGAGTCCCAAGATGACTTTACCCACTTCATTCGCAACAACACCTAGGCCGCGGGGACCTGGAATGAGTGCGATTTCCACTCCGCCGCACTTCCCGCGAATCTCAAAGGGAAGAGAATGTGGCCTACCACAAGCGCACTGCCAGCTTCCACAACCTCGTCGAACAAGCGTTATTTTGAGACGTGCGTCCATAGCGGCCTTTTCAATGGCGGTACGCACTTGTCGTGCGCTTCTTGAGCCCAGGCCTATATATCCGTCACGGTTTCCAACAGCCACGGTGGCTTTGAACTGCGATTTTTCACCTGCGTCCGTCTGTTTTTGCACCAGATTTATGTTGACAACTTCTTCTTGGATGTCTGGGATGAGGACGTCCACTATTTGGGGTTCTCGTATCTTTAGTCCTTCTGTGAAGACTTCTTCCATGGAGGAGATGCTACCTTCTAGGATCATTTTCCCGAGTTTTGTGCGAGGTTTCCATTCTTCTTCGAGGGTTGTCATTTTTTCTCCTCCTTAAATGAAGAGGATATTTTCTCTCTTACTGTGGAGAAGTGTTCAGGGAGCTGTTCAGCACGGAGGCTTCTAGATAGGTACTCAGCGAACCTCTTTTCATAGGCTTCTGGATCTAATGACAACTGTTTTGCATATTCGGCAATGTGTTGTCCTTGGATTCTTGTTTCGTCAGGTAACATGTCTTCTTTGTGTGGGATTGCAACGCCTGCGTCGAGGATGCCTTTCAGAGCGGCGAAGACCCGTGCGCCTTTTGAGACTGACTGTAGACCCACGTCCAAAACCGCGCTTTTCACATTGTGCACTGTCGCTCTGCGGCCACATAGAAGTCCGGTTAAGTAGGCGGCTGGAAGGTTTCCGCATCCTCCTTTCCATCCGTAGTTTTTTGTTAGTTCTTGCGAGTGGGCTGAAACAACTACCTCGTCTCCAGTTGTTTTGGCTTTGATGAATTGAATCAATGTATGTTTTTGGGTCCCTCTTACTACTAGCCTGAGTCGTCTTGATACGATGAGGGCTTTTCTTTTTTGATAATTGGTTTTTCCTTGTCTTCGTCTTCGGAAAGGAACGCGGTACGTGGGACCTTTCGCCATGGTTTAACTTCCTTCTTTTGGTCTTCCTAGGTTGTCTGTTTTTCACTTGTGTGGATGCAGTTGAACTTATAAAGTTTCTTTCTCTTTCTGCGCGTCCCTGGGTGTCCTCGATCCTGCCAACGATTGCCCAAATTTATGTGCATCTAATTCTTGATACCCCCTCTCCCCTACCCCTTTTTTCAATATGCGTACGCACAGGACAATGAACGAAAAAAAACTCTATTGCTCCGCGTGCCGAGACGAGATTTCCAAAGGAGAGTACACGTAGTATGACGATCTTTGTTGGGGATGCTGGAAAGACCAGATTACGGAAGAATGCGGATTCCAAGAGGACATAATCCTGACGACACAAGAAACAGTTTGGAAACGTGAACACAAAACTTGTCAAATATGGAAACTGTTGAAAAGAAATTGCGCGCGTGGAGCTCCATTCTGCGAAGAATGTGCAATCATCGGAATACTTTCTACACGCGTCGAACTCTGGAAACCTGAAATATATTTAGAGAAAATGGACGAAGATCATCTAAAAACGAGCAACGGCAGCTTATCTTTTTCTTCCTAGGCCACGAGTTTCTACGTAACGCTCTAATTCGGCTGTCGATTCAAACACTCCGCTGCCCGCCATGGCATAGAGTCGACGATAAACACTATCTGTGATAACACGATTTGCCTTCATGGCACGCAGTTTCTTCCGCAAAGCCCTGATTCTAATCATCCAGGCTTGCTTTTTAGAAATCCTCGCTCTATCAGATCCACTCTTTCGCCCCGGTCCCCTACTTAACCCTCTTCTCCTCTTCTCATGCAAAACCTTGGCTCGACTGCGACTCACACCCTGCTTGGGACGGCTCTGAATTGCACCCTCATGAATCAACTTTCGAATCTCTTCTCTAGTAATCGCCGCCTCAACATCGTCGATTCGCTCAGGGTCAATCCAAACCCGACCTTCGCCAACCTTCAAAAGCTCGGCGGCCAAGCGACGTTGACTCCTAAGACTCACCTTTCCTCTTCACTCTCCTCGGCGGATTCCGCCTCCTCCTCTTCTTCTGCACGTTCCTCCTCGAGTTCCTCCTCCTCGAGTTCCTCCTCAACCGCTTCTTCAGTCACTCTCGGATTGAGAACATGGATCCCTAACTCGTCAGCCCTAGCCAAAATCTCAACTCTCTTCCTAGCTCCAACTGTGTGACCAATTCTAACAGCTTGTGTCTCGGGGTCAATCCCACTGATGTCATCAATATTTCGAATGAGAACCTCAACGTATCCGGAGGGATGAAGTCTCCTCGTCTCCTTGGGACCTCGATACCCAATCGCTGGGGACCTAGGCCAACCTTTCACTTTCTTGCGCATTTTGCTGTCCAAGCCGCGGGGTTTTCTCCAGCTCTCATCTACTCGTTTGTACCGCCAACTCTCCTGTCGCCTAAAGTGGGGTTTCCTGCTTTTGACGCGCTTCCGCTCGGCTAGAGCGCGTTCTCTGGCAGACTTCGCTGGCTCTTCCTCTTTCTTCACGCTTCCATCCCTTCGTACTGCTCATAGACATAGATGCCGTCGAGAAATACCCGTGGATCCTTGTTTTTTACCTTCGTTGCGCTCTCAATGTTTGCGGCTGTTTGACCGACGTCTTCGATGTTGATTCCCTGGATAATCACGTCTTCACCCTTTACCACAATCTTGCTGTCACCCATTATCTTGGCCGCGCGTGGGCTTCGTTCTCCAGTGAAGTTTTCTATGGCTACCGTTTTTTCTTTGACCTTAACTGATATTGGGAAGTGGGAGAACACGATTTTCAACTTGTAGGTAAAGCCTTTGGTTACACCTGTTATCATGTTTTTGATGTGGGAAGAGACGGTCCCTACGAGGGCTGCCTCCTTTTTGCGAGGCCATTTCGTGTGAACCTTAACCAAATTACCCTCTAATGAAATAGATATGGGAGCGTGAGAAAAGTCCCGTGTCAACGTCCCCTTTTCACCAGTAGCCGTCACTATCCTTCCCTCCACCGTGACATCTACACCCTCAGGGACTTCAATTGATCTCACTGCTTCTATGACACGCATTTTCAACCCCCCCTCTTTCAATAGATGAACGCTAGAAGTCGCCCGCCGATCTTTTTCTCTTTAGCCTCCTGATGGGGCAACACTCCCTGAGAGGTGGAGACCACGAGGACGCCAATGTTCCTGGATGGAAGAAAACGCCTCTCAAACACTTCAAACTCGCCTGCCTTCACAGAAAAACGTGGCTTCACGGCGCCGCACTTGTTCACGCGCCCTAGGAGCTGCACCTTGAACTTTCCTGAGCGTCCATCGTCCACAAATTCAAACTCGCCAATGTAGCCGCTCAGCTGCATCACCCTCAAAGTCTTTCCCAGGAGCTTGGAGGCTGGACCGATTACACATTCTGGCTTGTTTCGCATCTCGTTATTCATGATGGTTGTCAAGCCGTTTGCCAGCGTGTCTGTCATTGTCAAACCGTCAACCTCCTACTCATACTTCTTGAAGCCAAGTTTCTTGGCGATTTCTCTGAAGCATTGGCGACACAGGTTTAACCCATATCTGCGAACTACTGAACCGTAGGAACCGCATCGCCTGCACGGTCGACTACCTTTGCCGTATTTCCGCTCCTTCTTGGGCTTCTGTTTTACCAAGCCAAATCACCGTTATGTAATTTCCACTCCAAATTCGTCTTTAATGAACAAAGCTGCCTCATCACGGTTTAACAGATGGCGTAGCCCGATCTTAGATCTGGCGTGACGTCGTCGCTTGACATGGTATCCTGGTCTGCCAAAAGTAACTGAAACGTCCATACCGTGTATGCCAAGTTCTGGCACGTACTTGGTGCCAGGTATCTCGATGTGTTCCTTAATGCCAAAAGAGAAGTTGCCGTAAGTATCAAAACGATTCCTTGATAGCTTGTTGTCAACAGCTTGAAGGGCTTTCTTCAAAAAATCTGTCGCTTTCTGTCCTCGAAGAGTTACGATACAAGCGATTGGTTCCCCTTTCCTGATCCCAAAATCCCGTATCGTTTGTTTGGCCTTTCGCTTGGAAGGTTTCTGTCGCGTTAGTTGTTCCAAGATCTTTGCCGCCCTTTCAAGTGCTTCTCCAGACTTTCCCACAGACATGTTCACAGTTACTTTTTCAATTCTAGGTTTAAGCATAGGATTTTTTTGCCATATCTCGCGTGATTCTTTTTCCGACAAATCATTCAGCCTCGGGCACGGATATGTTTGGCTCGATGTCGCCGATGACGAATATAAGATCTGAGATCGTTTGAAACTGTTTGCCGCTGGTGTCCTCGATAGTGACGAGTCGGCTTTTCCGCTTCTGGCCTGGTCTTTCTTCGATGGCAGTGATCTTGCCGTGTCTACCTGCGTTTTTGCCTCCAATAATTATCGCTTGAGCTCCTTCAGCTAACTTCGTGTGTCCAATAATTTCTTGATCTGGAATATTAATTTTCAACGTGTCCATTGGATGGTAAACGTCTTCTTCAGGTTTTTTAGCGTCCTTTACCTTAATCAACAAATTTCTGCCGTCATGTAAATTGAGTTGTACGTGTCCTCCGTCGACGACTGTTTTGCTTTCAATTCGACATAGTTTGAATCCTGTCTCATCCTTTTTGATTGGGTGAAGAGTTAATCCCTTTTTAGAGGGCAGAATTCGATAGGCCTTCTCTGCGTCCTGTATGGAGATTACATCCATTAGGCCTGCTGGAAAAAGCTCGTCCCGCCCAACTTTTCCGTCTACCATTATCTTTTCTTGCGAAATTATCGTCTTGGCTTCCCTTCGTGTCTTGGCAAACCCAAGCAAATCGCGGACTATGAGGGCAAGTGGCAAACAACTGGGGATTGGATGAGGCCCTGGCTTGGGTTTAACTGTCCAAACGAACTCTTTTCTGTGAATAGGCCACAATTTTGGCGCGGGTTTTCGTTTCAAATGTTTCTTTTCACCTTTTTTCCCCAAACCTTACGTTCCTCCAGATTCCGTGACTTTTTTCTGTGCTCTCTTCCTTCTTTTCCGTTTCCTTTTAGAAGGTTCCGGTTTTACTTTTTCCACAACTTCTTCAGCTATTTTTTCCTTCTCGGCGACTCCACCTTTTCGCTTCAAAATTTTCCTTCGCCATTTGTCGTCGAGGTTAAGACGAGTAATCGTAACCTTTGATGGATGAATTGGAGCGAGGGCGGTGCTTCCATCCACCTTCTCCCGGGTCACTCCTTCCACGAAGATTCTGTACTCCCTTCGGTCAACCTCCGTGACCTTTCCCTCAAATCCCTTATAATCTCCTCTCACAACCCGAACGGTGTCACCCGCTCTCACCGGAACTGAACGGGTATTGTGGGACGACTCTAAATCAGGTGAAAGCGATGCGGAAAATCGCCTGTATCGTTTGTGCAAGGGACCTTGATACAGGTTTTTTCGCTGTTTTCTGGGCTTGGTTGTTTTCACATCTTCCGCCTCTTACACGATGATGCTCGATGCGCTTGCTATCCTAGGCCATCGTTCTGCCGCTTCCCTTGCTACTGGTCCTCGAATCTCTGAGCCACGCATTTCCCCTTCCGGGGTAATTATGACTGCTGCGTTATCTTCGAATTGAACCCATGCACCGTCAGCGCGTCGATAAGGCTTTGCTTGTCGAACTACAACCGCCTGAAAGATTTTTCTCCTCATGTCAGGTGTTCCCTTTCTCACCGAAACAACGATCATCTCTCCCACAGTCGCTGAGGGGACGCGCCTCAGCCGCCCCTTATATCCCACAACCTGAATGATCCTCAACAATCGAGCCCCCGTGTTATCGGTGCACTTGACAATGGAGCCGACGGGAAGACCCCTCGAAGTCTTGGGCCTCTGCCCTGCTACTCCCCTAGCTATCAGAGCGCGCGTTCTAGCTCTTGCCGCCACCTCGTCTTTCCTCCAGTTTCTCCACCACCGCGAAGGAGACGGATTTGCTTATGGGGCGGCACTCAGCTATTTTAACCCTGTTGCCCTTCTTGGCGCTTATGCAGGGTGGATTATGAGCGGGCAAGTGACTATGTCTTCTTTCGTAACGTTTGAATTTTCGCGAGTAATTCAGATAGTCACGCCGTACGATGGCGGTTTTGTCCATCTTGGCGCTGACAACTATTCCTTCCAGAACACGTCCTCTGACGGAAAGGGTTCCGTGGAAGGGACAGTTTCGATCATTGCAGGTTTTCTTGGGTTTTCTGAGAGAAAGAGCACTCATTCACCATCTTCTCCTAAGCTTCTTCTTTATTCGGTCTTCAGGTCGTCCGACGATGGTTTTTCCATTGATCTCCACGGTTGTTCCGTTGGACATAGTGAAGTGAAAGACGGTCGTGTTCTTCGCAATTGTCTTGTTTTTGTTTCCATGAGTTATTACGAAGGTGTTGCGAGTTTCGTTGATCACCTTCCCCTCAATACCCACGACGTTGGGATTCGAACTATTAACAACCTTAGCGTTTAGTCCAATGAACTCATTTTTGAGGATGGTTGGCGTGAGCTTCACGTTGTCTCCCTCACTGAAAGACTCTCTTCGTTTTCGATGGTGAGAACGCGGGCGATTGTCTTGCGAAGTTCCCGCACACGAGCGGGATTCTCTATTGCCCCTCCAGCTTGTACCATCGTTCTCAATCTTTGGAGTTCAGTTCGCAGTTCCATGAGCTTTTTTCGTCGGTCCTCTGAAGACATCGCTCGGATGTCCTTTGTTCTAAGGATTGGCATACTATTTACCAGGCTCCTTGGTTTTTTTGGTTTTTTTGGCTTTCTTGGCCTTTGTCTTGGTCTTCTCTGCTGTTTTAGGTGTTTCAGTTGTCTTGGTGGCTTTAGGTGTTTCAGTTGTCTTGGTGGCTAAGGCAGCTTCGGTTACTTCAGTTTCTTCCTCTTGTAGAATTTCTTCAGTTATCTGAACTTGGTCAGGAAATTTTGCGTCTGGGGGCATTATTCGCACTTTTACGCCCAACATACCGGGTTTCAGCTGGACGTGTAATTCAGCTTTTCTTGCGTATTTCATGACGGGGTATCCGCTCTTTGGTAGATAGCCGGCGCGAAACTTTTCGTATCGAGCTCGATCGGTTCGCAGCTTTCCGCTGATGGTTATTTCGGCGCCCAGTGCCCCAGCCTCCATTACTCGGTTTAACGCCCAATAGCCAGCTCTTCGGTAGTGAACACCCCGCTTTAGGGCCGAGGTCACACGTGCCGCTATGACATACGCGTTAAGTTCTGGAATTTCGATTTCAGCCACCGAAATCTGTGGATTCGGCAACTGAAACTTTTCTTCCAGTTGCTCCGCGAGCTGTCTTATGGTTTCTCCGCCTCGCCCAATGACCATACCTGGTCGCATGGTGTAAACTACTATGTGGGTGCCCAGTGGAGTTTTTGTTATGTCCACACCGCCGTATCCTGCTCTTTCAAATTCGTTTCTCAGGAACTCGTCAATTTTGGCTTTTTTCACCGACTCTTCTATGAAGTGTTTAACCACTGACATCATGTTTCCTCCATTTGTTCTAAAACCAGTTCTACGTGACAAAGGGTTTCAAAGCGAGGTGTAGCCCGGCCGAAGGCTCTTGGGATATACCTCTTAATTTTCATGCCTGGATATGCGGATGCGTGGATGATTCGAAGCCTTTCTATGTCAAGGCCTTTGTATTCAGCATTTGCCTCGGCGCCTTCTAGTACCTCCAACACTTTTTGAGCTGCCTTGACAGGATATCTGCCTGCGTAGGCTTTCTCCAGTCCATGTCGGTGTCCCACCTTTTTCTTGTGCCTGCGAAGAGGGACCGGCTTCTTCTTCAAAGTGACCTGACGAAGAAAGTCTCTGGCTTGGTCGAGTTTCATTCCCTTTATTGTTTTGCAAACTTCTCTTGCTAGTTTAGGAGATACTCTCAGCTCACGTCCGCTGGCCTTCACGGTCCTTTCAGGGTCAAGTTGCAGCACAGAGTATCCCCATTCTGGCATTTTAGATTTCTCCAACTGGCACTCAACAGAAAGGATGGAGCTTTATATGCTTTTTTATGCGAGTATATTTGATGTTGTGTCGTTTGAGTTTCTCTTTGCCAGCCGTGAATCCTTACCTACGCGAAAGCTGGACTAGGCAATGCAGCATTTCCAGACGTTAGAAATGGGCAGAGAAAGGTGAAAAGGGCAAGGCAGATTCAAAGGTTTAAAAGGTTTTATGCATGCATGCAAGACATCTGGATCAAAGAAGGTTTTCTCTATGTTGAGGCTGTAGCACGTAAGCATGGCAAGCGAGAAGGTCCGTTGGCTATTCCTTTGTCATTGCCTTTTGTAGACCTAATAGTAGAGCAATGGAAGCTAACCGAGGCTGGAGAGAAAGTTTGGCACATATCCGAGAGCTATGTATGGGAGTTAATGAAACGCATAGAACCTCGGTTGTATTTGCATTTCTTCCGTTTTAACAGAGTCACAAAGTTCGCTGGAAACCCTAAGACAAGTGTTAGACAGATTTGCGCGTGGACGGGAATGACCGCACAAACAATCGATTCTTATCTGGAGAGAAGTGGGCGTTACAGCAAGGAATTGGGTCAGACTATGGTTGAAGAGAGATGAAGAAATTTTACCCAGCGCCAGTCTGTCCCGACTGCGGGAAACCTACAAGGCGAATAGGGCAACGTTCTTCTCACCGAGGTATGCGGTTTGAATGTTTGAATCCAGAATGCGGAGTCATTGAAATTAGAGTTCACAACAACACGAACCGAGTTCTCCGAGTGGCTACAGCAGAGATGTGCGCCATGATAGAGGAACAGCAGAGTTTGATATTTATTACGTAGTCATGCATGCATGGAATGCAAAGCAACAAGGTTAAAAAGTCAATAATCCACATATGGGTGAACTTGAGCGGATGGATTATGAAGAAAATTGTAAGGAAGGACGTTTACTTTGAAGAGCCAGGCGAACAAAATACCCAAGAGGTTTTGAAGACTGTTCTCGAAAGGATGGAAGAAACGGGAATTCGAACTGTG
>JABAHO010029430.1_pt1 | contig 13350 bp, 13 predicted proteins | sample 7062071 | NCBI WGS metagenome assembly JABAHO01 (sample SAMN14534356, study PRJNA622989) | marine sediment metagenome | biome: marine biome [ENVO:00000428]; feature: marine pelagic biome [ENVO:01000023]; material: deep marine sediment [ENVO:00002113] | place: India: Gulf of Kutch | collected...
CGCGTCGGCAAGGGGTTCCGGGGAAGCCGCAGGCACCGCGTCAGCAAGGGGTTCCGGGGAAGCCGCAGGCACCGCGTCGGCGATCGCCCGCCGGTCGCCGGAAGCCGCCGGCGCGCGGTCGGCACCGCCTCGCCCGCCCCACGTCAGCGCGACGAGCACCGCGGCCGCGGCCACCCAGACGACCCCCAGAGCGGAGGCCCGGGACTTCGACACACCGCCTGTCCTCCCGTCCGCCACTCGACCCCGCCTCGCGCCCCTGGGAAGGGCAAGACATCGAAGCTAGGGGCCGCGCACCGCGCGCGGCATAGCGTTCCCGAGCAAGCCGTATTGCTGCCGTGGAAGCGCCGGAACGCCCTCTAGAACAGGGGGTTGCGGGGCGGCTGACCGAGCAGGACGCGGCCCACGTCCTCCTGGACGTGGGGTTGCAGGTGCATGTGATGACGGGCGACGCCGAGGTCGCGCAGCGCGCGGTCGAGGTTCGGGGACAAGAAGGAGAGGGTGCCCGCGATGTCCTGCACGAGATCGAGGGCACGCGTCGCCGAGCGACCCGCATGCACCACCGCCAGGCGCACCGCCGCGATGTCCTCGGTGCGAATCGGTTCCTCCGACACCGCGCGCTGCCACAACTCGCCCACGCGCTGATAGAAGAAGGCCCGGGCCGACTCGAGCAGGGCCTCGGCCTCTGCGACCGCCAGGTGCACGCGCGCCTCTTCGCGGGCGGGTCCCGCGCCCGCAAAGGGGGTGTGACCCTCGAGCAGTGTATAGAGCGCGTCCATCCCCGCGCGCGCGATCCCGGTCATCGCCACCGCTTTGCTGGTGGCGAGGCGCAGCGGCACCGGAACCCGATAGGTCGGCGCCGGGTCGACGGGAGGCGCGAGGAGGGCCGCCCCGTGTTGGTCGGGGACGAAGATGTCTTCGACCGCAAAGTCATCGCTCGCGGTACCGCGCAGACCGGGCGTGTCCCAGGTATCGAGCAGGCGTGTCTCGGCGACCGGCGTGAAGAGCAGTCGCCGCTCCGGCACGCCGGCGGGGTTCACTCTCGGCGCGTCGCCCTCGAACACGGTGTAGAGACCCCCGAGCCAGCTCGAGTGGCGGCATCCGCTGGCGAGACGGAAGCGGCCCGACACGCGATACCCCGACCCGTCGACCCGCGCCTCGCCGCCGCCGACCACCGAGATCGCCACCGTCGAGCGCGCGGGCGCCACGAGCATTTCCTGGACCACCTCCGGGGCGAACAGGGCGCACACGATGGCACTCGATTCGGTGCCCACCATCGCGCACCAGCCGCTCGAGGCGTCGCCGCGCGAGAGCTCTTCGACGACGCGCAGCGAGGTCTCGAGATCGGCGCCCGCGCCGCCGTAACGCCGCGCGACCTGGAGTGAAAAGGCGCCGAGGTCGTCGAGGGCTTCGAAGACCGCGGTGCCGAGCCTGCGTTCGCGTTCGATCTGGGCGGCGTGTCCGCGCAGGAAGGGGCGCAACGCCGTAGCGGCCTCCACGAGGGGGGCCGGATCGACCTCAGCCGGTGTCGCCATTTGCGTATCATAGGCGCCCACCCGACCCACGCGACGCGACGCCCGGCTCGCACCGGCAACACGCCTCGCACCCGACGGACGACCTCGCGCCCGGCGGCGGCGGGTGTTGGAGGGAAGGAATGGAGAGCCACGAGCAACGAATCGCGGACGAGCTGGCCATCCGCCGCACGCTCGATCGCTATTGCCATCGTGTCGATCGCGGTAGCGCCGACGAAGTGGCGGCGCTCTTTCACGCGGAGGGGCGCCTCATCGCGCTGGGCGACGTCCACATCGGCCGCCCCGCCGTGCGTCAGTGGTACGCCGACTATCACGACCACTTTCGCTCCAAGCTCGACACGCTGCGACACAAGATCTCGAACCCGCTGATCGAGTTCGAGAGCGCCGACACCGCGACGGTCACCTGCTACATGGACGCCGATTGCACCGCCAAGGGCAGCGACGAAGTGCTCCCCGCGGTCGGGCGCTACGACGACGCTTTCGTGCGCGACGGCGACGAGTGGCTCTTCGCCTCGCGCGAGATCGTGGTGTATCAGGCGAGCCCCAAGTTGATGGCGCTTCTCAGCTAGACGCTGACCGTCCTGCGCGTCGGGGGTGCGGGCTCTGCCTTCGACCCGAGGGAGGGGGTATGGGGCTTGGGATCTTCTCGCCGCTCGTCCGGTTGCGGGCCGTACGTACGCGTCTTCACCGGTAGATGAGGATCGCCCGGCGCCGGCGCGGACGACGCCGACCGCTAGGGAGTGATCGCCACCTTGAGCACGCCGTCTCGCTGGTTCGAGAAGAGTTCGTAGGCCGACTCGATGTCGTCGAGCTTGAAGCGGTGGGTCACCAGCGGCTCGAGATCGACGCGGCCCGAGGCCACCACGTTCATCATCCGCCGCATCCGCTCCTGTCCGCCCGGACACAGGGTCGAAGCGACACAGCGGTCGGCGAGCCCGGCCCCGAAGGCGTCGAGGGGCAGGCTCAGATCTTCCGCGTAGACACCGAGGCTCGACACGGTGCCCCCCGGCTTGATGANNTTGATGATGCGCAGGCAGCGCTCGAAGGTCTCCTGTAGGCCGAGCGCCTCGATCGCCACATCGACACCGCGTCCGTCGGTGATGCGCATGATCTCATCCACCGGGTCGCTCTGGTTGAAGTCGATGACCTCGTCGGCGCCCATCTGTTTCGAGATCGTGAGGCGCGCCGCCACCGTGTCCACCGTGATGATGCGGGTCGCCCCCATCAGCTTGGCGCCCGCCGTCGCGCAGAGTCCGATCGGCCCCTGGGCGAACACCGCGACGGTGTCGCCGATGCGGACCTTCCCGCTTTCCGCACCCGCGAATCCCGTCGTCATGATATCGGGGCACATGAGCACCTGTTCGTCGGACAGGCCTTCCGGGACGGGGGCCAGGTTGGCCGACGCGTTGGGGATCACCGCGTATTCGGCCTGGACCCCGTCCACGGTGTTGCCGAGTTTCCATCCGCCCATCGGAACCCCGNNCTCGAAGCAGGACGAGCATTGGCCGCACGGCGTGATCGCGCCGCTGATCACCCGCTGGCCCTCTTCGAAGCCGGTCACACCGGCGCCGAGTTTCTCGATGATGCCGACGGGTTCGTGGCCCACGGTGAGTCCTTTGGCGACCGGGTACTCGCCTTTCATGATGTGGACGTCCGTGCCGCAGATGGTCGTCGTCGTCACACGCAGGAGCGCCTCGCCGGGTCCCGGGCTGGGGACCTCTTTGTCCTCGAGCACGATGCGGCCCGGCTCCACGAACACCGCCGCTTTCATCTTCGCCATGACATCCTCCCGGTCGCGGGTTCCCTCGCGGTCTCGGCCGGCGCGCTTCGCCGGCCCGGTCCGCACCGGACCCGCCGCTCGCCAATTGTGGTCTCTCGGCGGCCGGTTGGGAAGGCGTCTGGACGCGCGCGGGCGCCCCCACCCGGCGCCGGGGCGTCGCTCCCGCGGCCCCAGGACGGGTGATAAAATCGCCGGCTCCCGAGCGGGGAGAGGGCGGTGACGGAACGGCGGATCCCGCCCGACAACGAAGCGGAGCCACGGCAGACGCGGAAAGGCGTCGCCCGGCGGCGCACCTGGCCGCCCTTTGTCGGGATCGCGGTCCTCCTGGTCATCGCCTTCCCGTGGTACCGCGAAGCGGACCGCCCACCGGTCTTCTGGTGGGGTCTCCCCGATTGGCTCGTGGTCGCCGTGTGCTGCTTTGTCGGGATCGCCATCCTCAACGCATACGCGTGGTGGCGGGCCGACTGGGACGACACCACCCCGGAGCGCCGGTGAGTTTCGCCGCTTCGACCCTCGTCGCCCTCGGGGTCTACGCCCTCGCCCTCGCCGGGATCGCCGCCTGGGCGCGGCGCGCGCGGCGCGCCGCGGCGACCCCTGCAGACCATGTCCTCGCCGGCCGCGACCTGGGATTCGTGGTGCTGCTCCTCACCATCTACGCCACCGCGCACAGCGGCAACCTCATCCTGGGCTTCCCCGGGGCCGCCTACCGCCGCGGTTTTGTGTTTCTGCTCTCCGCCGGGCTCGCGATGTTGATCTTTGTGCTCTTTCACATGATCGCACCGCTGCGCCCCTTGGGTGCGCGACACGGCTTTGTGACACCCGGGGACCTGTTCCGCTTTCGCTTCGGAAGCGGCGCCGGTGGCCGCGCGCTGCGCGTCGCCGTGGCCGCGGTGATGAGTGTCGCCCTCGCCAACTTCTTGTTGGCTCAGCTCGTCGCGCTGGGGCATGTCACCGACGTCGTCACCGCGGGCGCAGTGCCCTACTGGATGGGCGTGGTCGGGTTCACCGCGGCCATCGCCGCGATGGAGCAACTCGGGGGGATGCGCGCGGTGGCGTGGAGCGACGCGCTGCAAGGGGTGCTCCTCCTGGTCGGGATGGCGCTTTTGCTGCACTGGTTTCTCGGCGAGTCGGGGGGGCTCCTGACGCTCGGCGAACGCATCGCGGCGATCCGCCCCGACGCCGTCGCCGTGCCGCCTCTGCGCACCACGATCAACGCCTGCTCCATCGTGTTGATCGTGGGACTCGGCGCGATGTCCTACCCCCACGCGATCCAGCGCATCTTCGCCGCGCGCAGCGCCGCGACCTTCAAACGCGCGATGGGATGGATGAGCTTTCTCTCGCTCGCCATGATGCTCTCCATCACCCTGGTCGGCGTGGCGGCGATCCCCTACCTCGAAGGCCTCGGTGCCCTCGAAGCGGACCGGGTGATCCCCCAGGTGTTGACACTCTGGGCCCAGAGCGGGCCCCTCGCCCAGGTGATGGCCTCACTGGTCTTCGTCGCCGCACTCGCGGCGATCATGTCGACGGCGGACTCGGTTCTGCTCTCCCTCAGTTCGATCCTGGTGTCCGACCTCTTTGGCTCGCCCAACGCCGACACCGCGACGACGCGGCGTGGAAAACGCGCCGCGCTGGTCATCATGGCCGGCGCCGCGATCGTGGCGCTGGTTCCAAAGCTCACGCTCTGGCGTTTGCTCGAACTCAAAATGGAGCTCCTCATGCAATGCGCCCCGGCGCTGGTGATCTGCGCACGCGGTGTCCGGGTGCGCCCCGAGGCGATGGCCTCGGGGATCGCGCTCGGCACGGCCTGCGCCGTCGCCCTCTCGCTCAGCGACTACGCGACCCTGTACGGGGTGCACGCGGGGGTGGTGGGTGGGGTCTTGAATCTGGCGACGATCGCGCTCTGGCCGCGCGATCCCGCGAGTCCGCCCGCGGAGGCTGTCGCCCATGGCGTCTGACACCGGCCAGCTCCGGCGCGTCCTGCGGCGCCGAGACCTCCTGGCACTGGCATGGGGTGCGATGGTCGGCTGGGGCTGGGTGATTCTCTCGGGTTCGATGAGCGAGGACGCCGGCACGCTCGGGTCGGCCGTGGCCTTCGTCATCGCCGGGGTGGTGATCGGCTGGATCGGGGTGCTCTACGCCGAATTCACCGCCCGCATTCCGCGCGCCGGGGGCGAATTGGCCTTCTGCTTCGCGGGGCTCGGCCCGCACGTCGCCGCACTCTGCGCCTGGTCGCTCGGTCTGGCGTACATCGCCGTGTGCGCCTTCGAGGCGGTCGCCCTCCCGCGCGTCCTCCTCTACCTCTTCCCCGCGCTCGAAGGCCCGGCGCTCTACACCATCGCGGGGGCGCCTGTTTCGTGGCAGACCCTCGCGATCGGCTCCGCCGGGGTGCTCGCGATCTCGGCGGTGAACGCGCTCGGCATCAAGCCCTCGGCGTGGGTCCAGATCGGCGGCAGTCTGATTCTCGCCGCCGGCGGGCTCACGCTGTTCGCGAGTGCCGCGACCCAGGGGTCCGCCGAAGTGATGCCGCCGCTCTGGACCGGGACGAGCGGTCTTCTCGCGGTTCTGATCATGACACCGTTCCTGTTCGCGGGTTTCGACGTGATCCCGCAGGTGGCGGAAGAAACGCGGGTGGCGCCGCGTCACGTCTGCGCGGTGATGCTGGGGGCGATCGCGATGGCCGCCTTCTGGTACGCCGCCGTGCAACTCTCGATCGGCGCGCTGCTCCCGGCGGAGACCCGCGCGAGCGCCGAGCTCGTTCCCGTGGCGGCCGTCGAAGCGGGCTGGGGGGGCACCTGGGCGGGCCGCCTGGTGCTCCTGGGTGGGCTCTTCGGAATCCTCACCAGCTGGAACGCGATGTTCGTGGGCGCGGTGCGGCTCGTCTTCGCGATGGGCCGCGGCGGCATGCTCCCCGCCGCCTTCGGACGCCTCCACCCNNGTCATCGCCTTTCTCACCGCGGTGTCGCTCGCGGCACCCTGGCTGGGCCGACGCGCCCTGGTGTGGTTCGTCGACGCGGGCGCCTTCGCGACGCTCTTTGCGTATTTCCTGGTGGCCTGCGCCTATCTGGCGATTCGCCGTCGCGAAGGGGTAGGGGAGACCGTGTTGCGGGTGACGCGCTGGCGGGGCTTTCCGGCGAGTGTGTTGGCGCTGACGGCGCTCTTTCTCTGCCTCTATCTGCCGGGTAGCCCGGTGGCTCTCGCGTGGCCCCAGGAGTGGGGCATCGTGGGGCTCTGGTTGGCGATCGGGTTCGTGCTCTGCGAGCCGCGTCTTCGCCCCGGGCGTTTCGATCACGAGGCGGCCACCACCTCGATCCTCGGTTCCGCGCCCGGAGACGGCCGGCCCTAGACCTCTCCCCCGGGCGGTTCCGCGTGGGCAAACAAGCGCGACCGGTCGCGGAAGCCCTTGAACTCGAGCACGTTGCCGAAGGGATCGCGCACGAAGAAGGTGCCCTGTTCACCGATCTGCCCGGCGAAGCGGATCCGCGGCGCGATCTCGAAGGGCATTCCCGCGGCGCGGAGCTGGTCGCCGAGCGCTCTCCAGTCCTCGAGGGCGAGGACGACGCCGAAATGCGGGATGGGAACCGCGTCGCCCTCCACCGGGTTGTGCGCGGCGCTTCCGGCGCCCGGCGCGACATGACACACCAACTGGTGTCCAAAAAAATCGAAGTCCACCCAGGTCGGGGCGCTCCGGCCTTCGCGACAGCCCAAGCGATCGCCGTAGAAGCTCCGCGCACTCGCCAGGTCGGCGACGGGAAGGGCGAGATGAAAGGGCGGAAGCGCGCTCTTCGGTTCATCACTCGGCACCCGCCAAGAGTACCGGCTCGATCCCGCTTGAACCGAACCCTAGTATCCTGCGATGCGGCGGCGTCACGGTCGTGGGTTGTGGTGGGGCCTGGTCCTTGTGCTGAGCGTGGGGTTCTTGGTCGCGCTCGCCTNNGGGTCTGCGCCGCATCCTCGGCGGGTGGTTGTCGCCTCCCGATCCACCGGCGACGGTGTCGGCCGAGGCGCTCGAAAGCGAGCCCTTCTGCCCGGGTCCCCACCGGGCCTGGCGCGAAGCGCATGAGATCGAAGGCGTGGCGATCGAGGCTTCGCCGCTGTGTCACCCGGACAACCCCGCAGCCGTGGCGGCTTTCGTGCGCGGCACGAATCGGGTGTCGCCCGCGGTCCTCCACGAGACGGATCTCGCTGCCGACGCCGTGGTGAAGGGCGAGGACCTCGACGGAGACGGCGACCCGGACCACATCACCGTGCGCCTCGAAGTCGTGGAGCTCAACGGGCGTTCCCCCGACCAGGAAGAGCTGTTCCCGCGCTACGCGATCGCACCCGGGATCCAGCCCGGTCTCTGGGTGTTTGCGCCCAAGAGCCGTGGAATGGCGACCGAGGAGTTCGGATCGATCGACGCAAAGCACATGTTGCGCGCGCCCTCGCCGGTGATTCGCGTCGAGCAGGGCGACACCCTGCATCTGGTGCTCGAGAACTCCCACACCTTGCCGCACACGATCCACCTCCACGGCGTGGACCACCCCTTCGTCGACGACGAGGGCGAGGGGAACGACGGGGTGCCGCAGATCAGTGAACTTCCGGTGATGCCGGGCGAAGCGCGCCGCTACGAAGCGACACCGCGTCATCCCGGCACGATGTNNCATGATGGGGCTCCAGGGCATGTTCGTCGTCGAAGAAGCCGCGTCCAACAACTGGGTGCAGACCCTGAATGTGGGCGCCGGCCAGGTGCGGCACCGCTCGCGCGCGAGCGGGCGACGCTTCGACCGCGAATACGATCTCCACTATCAGGACCTCGACCGGGATCTGTCCGCGATTCCCGAGACGGCCAACGATCCGCGTCTCGTCGCCGAGCGCACCAACCGCCGCTACGACAGCACCGACGCCACACCCGACTACTTCCTCCTGAACGGGCGCTCCTTCCCCTACACCACCCGCGAGTCGCTCGTCGTCGTCGCACCCGACGAGCGCGTGAAGCTCCGCGTCCTGAACGGGGGTGCCGAGGGCATCGCGCTCCACACCCACGGGCACAAGGTGACCCTCACCCACAGCGACGGAGTCGAGCGCCCGCGCGGGCAACAGATCACCCGGGACGTGGTGTGGGTGGCGCCCGCGCAGCGCGCGGACCTGCGTCTCGAAACCGTAGACGACGGGCTCCACAGCTACGGCGAAGGCATCTGGCTGCTGCACGACCACCACCCGCGTGGCGTCACGACCGACGGCATCAACCCGGGCGGCAATGTGAGCGCGATCGTGTACGAGTCGTTCCTCGGCGAGGAGGGTCGACCCAAAGGGCAGGGCGTCGACTGGGCGCCGTATTTCTCGGCGGCCTACTACGAGAAACGCGTTCCTGTGTGGGGCGACCTCGATCCCGCGCTGGGCGCCGCGGGGCCGCGGGGTCCGCGGCGCGCGACCCTCGTGTTCGGGGGACTGCTCGCGGGGGCTCTGATCGGCGCGCTGCTCGCCCGCAGCGGTGAGCGGAGGTTGTTCTCGCGATGAGCGCGCGGAAGGCTGCCCTCGTCGCAACCGGTGCGCTCGTGCTGCTGATCGCCGGCGGCGCTGGGGCGCAACCGGGCGCGGGGATGCCCGGTTCCAACGAGGAGCCGGCCGGGGGACACCTGGGTCACGGAGCGGCCCCCGGCGCACACGCTCCCGACGACCCACACGGCGACCACGGCATGCCCGTCGTCGACCCGCACGCCGGTCACGAGATGGAGGGGGACGACGATCACGCCGGACACGGGATCGCGAGCGATCGCGATCCCGCCGCTCACGGGGGGGCGGACGCGGCGGATCACGGCGGCCACGGGGCGGAGGACGGGCCGGACGCAGACCCCCACGCCGATCACGACGCGACGGCGGAGACACACGGTGCCCCGGCGGCGTCGGGCGCGCACCGCATGCACGAGGACCACGGCGGCGACGATGCGGAGGGCGGGGGTCACGCTCACCACAACATGGTGCTCGACGCCGAGGGCATGGTGATGAACCACAACCCCGACGAACTCCCCCGCGATTGCCCGCAAATTTCGGAAGAAGTCGAGATCGTCGTGCGGGCCGGTCGCGAGTTCGCCCGCGCGACACCCGGTTCGCTCTACGGCTACGACGCCCCACAGTGGCGGGTGCCGCCCTGCGCCCGGGTGAACGTCACCTTCGAGAACCGCGACGCCGTCCGCCACCAGTGGATGGTGCACGGATTGCCCCGATACCTGTACCCGATGGGGATGTTCACCCTCGAGGTGTACGGCCCGGGGACGCGGCGCGCGAGCTTCATTGTGCCGAGCGCCGACCAGACGTATCTCGCGCACTGCGACGTGCCCCACCATATGGAGAAGGGCATGAAGGGGCAGCTCGTCGTCGGCTCGGGTGGCGACACCCTCCCGAGTATTCCCGGGCTCAGCGCCCCCCTCGTCGCCGATGCCTACGCCGTGGTCTGGGGGGGCGGAACGTGGCTGCTTCTCGCGGTGGCAACCGCCCTCGGCGTCGCGGCGAGCTTCGCATTGCGACGGCCCTAGCCGGCGCCGACGACACCTTCCTCTAGAGCGAGCCCTCGCTCATCTGCTCCGCGATGTAGTCGGCCTGGCGGATCGCCAGCGTCACGATCGTGAGCGTCGGGTTCTCCGCCGCACCCGTCGTGAACTGGCTGCCGTCGGAGATGAAGAGGTTCGCGATGTCGTGGCTGCGGCCGAAGGCGTTGCACACGCCGTCGCCGGGTTTGGCGCTCATCCGACACGTTCCCAGGTTGTGGGTCGAGGGGTAGGGCGGCGTCCGGTAGACATCTCTGGCGCCGGCCGCTTCGTACACCGCGCTTCCCCGCTGATAGGCGTGCTCGCGCATCGCCGAGTCGTTCGGGTGATCGTCGAAGTGCACATTGGGAATCGGCATCCCGTAGCGGTCTTTTTCCTCGCCGTGGAGGGTGATGCGGTTGCTCTCGCGCGGCATGTCTTCGCCGACCAGCCACATCCCCGCCATGTGAGTGTACTGATCCATCGCGCGGGTGAAGTCCGGACCCCAGGCGCCGGGGTCGAGAAAGGCGGCCATGAAGGGGAGGCCGAGCGACAGGGTCTCGAGCTCGTAGCCGCCGGCGAAGCCGCGGCTCGGGTCGTGGCCACTCTCGTCGCTGACGATGCCCGCCATCGTCGTCCCCCGGTACATGTGCACCGGTTCTTCGAAGGCGGCGTAGACCGAGCCCGTCATGTGGCGCATGTAATTGCGGCCCACCTGGCCCGACGAATTTGCGAGCCCGTCCGGAAACATCGACGAGTGCGAGTTGAGGAGCAGGCGCGGCGTCTCGATGGAGTTGCCGGCCACACAGACCGCGCGGGCCCGCTGGCGCTGCTCGTTCCCCTCGGCGTCGGCGTATACGACACCGCTCACCTTGCCCTGCGCGTCGTGCTCGATGCGGAGCGCCTGGCACTCGGTGCGGAGCTCGAATTTTCCGGTGGCCTCCGCCGCGGGGATCTCGGTGTAGAGCGTCGACCACTTCGCGCCGGTCTTGCAGCCCTGGAAACAAAAGCCGAGCTGCAGACAGGAGGCNNGCCATACGCCCGGTGTGGCAGTTCTTGTAGCCGAGCTTCTTGGCGCCGGCGTACATCACCTTGAAGTTGTTGTTGCCGGGCAGGCCCGGGATGTCGTGGGTGCGGGTGACCCCGAGCTTGTCCTCGGCCTTGTCGTAGTAGGGCTCGAGGTCGGCGAGGGTGAGCGGCCAGTCGAGCAGGTTGGCGTCGTCGATGGCGCCGTATTCCGTGCGCGCACGGAATTCGTGGTCCTGGATGCGCAGGCTCGCGCCGGCCCAGTGCGTCGTGGTGCCGCCGACCGTCTTGCAGATCCAGGCCGGCAGATTCGGAAAGTCGCGGGCCACGCGCCACGACCCCGAGGTGGTGCGTTTGTCGAGCCAGGCGATCTGCGCGAAGGACGCCCATTCGTCGTTCACAAAACTCGTCGACGACTGTCGCGCCCCGGCTTCGAGGAGCACGACGTCGATGCCCTTCTGGCAGAGCTCGTTTGCCAGCGTGCCGCCGCCCGCGCCGGAACCGATGATGACGACGGGTGTCGCGTCGCTCTTTTCGTATTGCGCCATGGGTGGGTCCTCGTTCGCCGGGTCGCTAGAGCGACGGACTCGCCGCTTCGGAAGGTTCCGGGAGCCAATGGAGGTCGTTGAAGCCGCGGGTCAGATAGCCGCCCTTTTCGAACGCCGGCCCTTCGTAGCCAAAGTGCGCAAAGGCCAGCTCGTTGTTGTAGAGCGCGACGACGGCAGTGCTGCGCACCTTCTGAAAGAAGGCTCCGTCGGCCCCCTCCGTGAGCGTCGCCAACTGGTCCGCTGCGGATCGGGACAGGAAGTCGGCCGCGCCAGCGGCTCTGGCATTCGCGTCGAGGGCGGAAACTCCCTCGCGCAGCAGCGCCGCCACCGCGGCATCGCTCCCCGCCTCGTCGTCCAGCGCCTTCACGACCAGCGCGTACACCGCGTCTTCGAGGGTGTCGTGGGGGTAGATGTGGCGGGTCATCCGCATCAGCGTCGCCCCCTCCTGCTCGCTGAGGTTCGTGAGTGGGAGCGCCCAGGCGCGACCCGGTGCCAACAGGGCGACCGGCCCACTCGCGAAGGCCAGGGCCCCGACCAGGGAGGCCCCGCCGAGGACGAATTCGCGTTTGGTGAGTTCCGCCGATTGCATGGGTTCCGCGCCTCCTCCGTCGGGTGCGCCCGCGCCACCCGGGGCCGTGGCGGCGCAGCGCCACCCGGCGTCGCCCAAGATACGAAAGGCCGCGGCCGGCCGCGCCGCTTTCTGCGCAACACGCCAGCAAGCACTTGGGACGATGTCTGTCCCCTGGGGGGTGAGCGCGGGTCCGGTCGCGCAACCCGCGTCCGCGCGCGTATGCGGTGCCGCCGGGCCCGAGACCTGCCCCGAGTGTTCCCGCTCTCATCCGCGACAACGCCCGCAACTCGCAGCGGATGCGCAGAAATCGGGGGGTCTTTGGGCTGGTTCCCGCCCCGATGCGGGCGTAAAATCTGTGAAGACTGGAACACGCCCGCGCGGCCCCCTCCTGGGCGGCCGCGGACGGGACGGCACGGAGGCCACCCTATGGCAATGGCAGAGGTCGCGATCCCCGCGCCCCGAACCCAGCTCTCCTTCCGCAACGTCTTTCTCGGACTCTCGGCCCTCACACTCGTGATGGGCGCGATGCGCGTCTATCAGGGCGCCTTCGCCTGGGAGACCGGGCTCGACTCGTTCCACCCGGACTTCCAGCTCTACTGGATGAGCGTGTTCTACGCCTCGGTCGTGATCGGGCCCATCGTGTCCGTCGCGGTGTGGGCCTACGTCTGGCACACCCGCGATCGCAACCCCACCCAGATGACCGCGCGCGAAGAAGTGCGCCGCATCTTCAACCAGTTCGTCTGGTTCTCTTCGTATGTGTTTTCGCTCTACTGGGCGGCGAGCTTCTTCCCTGAGGGCGACGCCACCTGGCACCAGACGGTCGTGCGCGACGCGAGCCTCACGCCCAGCCACATCGTGATGTTCTATCTCGCCTTCCCCACGTACATCATGCTGGGCGTCGGGTCCTATCTCCACGCGATGACGCGGCTCCCGCACATGTACAACAAGAAGCGCTTCTCCTTCCCCTTCCTCGCGGCGGTGGCGGCGCCCTGCCTGATGCTCCCGAACGTGGGCTTCAACGAGTGGGGTCACACCTTCTGGATCATNNTCTTCATCGCGCCGCTGCACTGGGGCTTCGTGGTACTCGGTTGGGCCGCGATTGCCTTCGGGGGCATCACGGCGCAGCTCATCACCCGCGTCGTCGAAGTCACGCGGGATGGACACAAGCCGGGAGTGCTGGCACCCCACGACTCCTAGACGGAGCACGGCGAGCCATCACCAGCGCGTGTATTAGCTGACGAACCGCACCCCCCGGTTTGGCGGGCGGCGGCTTCGCGGGAGGGGATATGAGCGCCGCCACGCAGCCTGGCTCGGAGCAGCCGGGCTTCGACACCGATGAAGTTCGATACATCGACCGGATGTTCGACATCATCATCCTTCTCAATCTCTTCAT